>Ga0116121_1000474_pt1 | contig 20381 bp, 14 predicted proteins | sample June2015DPH_13_1_FD_89725 | JGI IMG/M metagenome (GOLD analysis project Ga0116121, IMG submission 89725) | Peatland microbial communities from SPRUCE experiment site at the Marcell Experimental Forest, Minnesota, USA - June2015DPH_13_10 | ecosystem: Environmental > Terrestrial > Soil > Wetlands...
ATTTTCTGCAGTCCACGGCGGAAGGATTTGGCATTCCGGTCGAGAACTATGCGGATGTGGCTTTCACCGCCACGACCATGCCTGTGTTCGGCTACGGCTGCGCGGTGTTCTTGCAGTCCGACATTGTCAACTTCCAGCGCCAGGGCTGGCGGGCGGAGGAGATCCTGGCCGGCTTGGCGACGGTGCTGCCGAGGAATGTTTTTTTGTATGTCGCCAAGGTGCCAAGCCTGGCGGCACTGGGAACACGGTTCGTCCTGCAGGGCGGCACGCAGAACAATCTCGCTGCGGTCAAGGCGCAGGTGGACTTCCTGCGCGCCAACTTCCGCCCGTTGGGGATAGAGCCGGAGATTGTTGTCCACCAGCATTGCGGCGAATCGGGAGCGATTGGCGCCGGCATCGAAGCCATTCGCTGCTGGCGCAACGGCCATTTCACTACCTTCATTGGTCTGGATGCCGTCCGCAAGATCCGCTATCGCACGACGCGTAGCGAAGACACGCGCTGCAACTTCTGCAAGAATGCCTGCCTGCGAACTTTCCTCGATGTGCAGACCGAAGACGTGCAGACCGGATTCGCCGCGGGCTCGGCGCCACCGTCTTTCCCCACCAAAGTGCCGCTCCAGCCCAGTGAGCAGCGCGTGATCGTCGCCACCTGCGAAAAAGGCGCGGTGGAAGACGTTGCCACCATGCGCGACATTAAGGCGCACCTCGATGCCACCAAGGCCACCAACCCAAACCTGGTGGAGATGGCCGCGCGCGAAGTATGGCGTTCCCGCTGCCCGGAAACCGTCGCCGATCCCATCCCCGCTCGGGCCTGGAGCGCCGCTGCCCGCCATCGCATCGCGCTCATGAAACGGCGTGCGCAGCTGCGCGTCGGCATTCCTCGCGTCCTGAACATGTATGCCTACGCGCCGCTATTCAGTTCGTATCTGGAAAGCTTGGGCGTGCCCGCAGAAAACATCGTGTACTCGGATTTCACCAGCGGGGAGATGTACCGCGCGGGATCGAGTCGCGGTTCGATCGACCCCTGCTACCCCTCAAAGATCACCATCGCGCACGTCCACAACCTTATCTACAACAAGCACGCGCGCAAGCCGCTGCACGCGATTTTCTTCCCCATGTTCGACGTGCTGGCCTCCCCGCTCGTGAACACCAAGGGGCAGAATGCCTGTCCCACAGTTTCGGTGACACCGGAGACTGTGGAAGCCGCTTACACCAAGGAAACCGACCTCTTTGCCGAACACGGCATTCGGTACGTGCATCCGTTGGTGAATCTTTCAGACCGCAAGCTGTTTGCGCGGCAGATGTTCCAGGCGTGGGCGCCCATTCTGGGCCTCTCGCAGGCGGAAAATGAACGCGCCGTCGAGATCGGCTACCGGGAGTTGGGACGATATGAAGCGACCATTCGCCGCCGCGCTCGCGAAGTTCTCGACCAACTCGAGTCGGAACGGAAGTTAGGCATCGTCATTCTGGGACGCCCGTACCACCACGATCCCGGCATCAACCACGAAATCACGGAGCAGTTTCAGAAGCTGGGTTACCCGATTCTCTCGCAGAGTACTTTGCCGCTGGATGAGGACCTGCTGGAGCGCCTGTTCGGCGAGGAAGTGCGCGCCGGTGTGATCAGCCACCCGCTCGACATCTCCGATGTGTGGAAGACCGCCAACTCGGCCAGTTCCAACCACAAGATCTGGGCCGCCAAGTTCACGGCCCGCCATCCCAATCTGGTGGCGGTGGAAATTTCCAACTTCAAGTGCGGCCACGACGCGCCTATTTACAACGTTATCGAGCAGATCGTGGAGCGCTCGGGCACTCCTTATTTCTCCTTCAAAGACATGGACGAGAACCGCCCGGCCAATACTATTAAGCTGCGCGTTGAAACCATCGATTACTTCTTGAAGCGCTTCCGGGATGACCTGCTGGACCGGAAAAAGAAGCAGGCGGAGATCGACCGGGAACTTGCCGAGTATGAGCACGGGCTGCGAGAGCGCGCCACCGGGACGGATTAGTTATCTTGATATTAGTTGTCGTGTCTTAGTGTCACGCCGTATAAGCCGTGGGGCGGCACAAGACTTTCACCACCAGCACTTATGGCGAGTCCGCGGGCACACTGAACTCCGCCAGATACGCCTGCGGATCCATCATCCTCTGTGCGCGGGCGAGGATCCTCGCCATGTGGCCGATGTTGCGCAGATCGATGTCCCGCACCCACTCCCACCACTTTTTCCGCCCGGCGGCGTTGAGCACCGTGCGCTTCCACGTCTCACAGTAAAGTTCAAAGAAACGCTCGACGGGCAGGCGAGGTTTCCAAAGCAGGTGATGCAGATCGTATTGGTTCCAGTCCAGAACTTTGAGTTGCGCCTTGCTCTGCTCGAAGTAAAAGGTGCCCGGCAGCGGCGTGAGGATGGTAAAACCCACGCGATACAGTTTGTGAGTTTCGATGAAGTTCCACAGCTCGGCGAAGTCTTCCTCGGAGAAATCCGGATCCACGATGAAATTGCCGGTTACTCCAAAGCCACACTCCCGAGCCACGCGGATGGCCTCCAGTGTCTTCGATACGTCCGTTCCCTTGTTGAGGGAGTCGAGCCCTTTTCGCGTGGGCGATTCGAAGCCGAAGAAGATGTCAAATTTTCGGGCCAATGGCCGCCAGAGCCGCAGTAGTTCGAAACTCTCGCTGACCAGGTCCACGCGCGACTGCGCCAGCATCCAGTTCTTGCGCTCGCCCGAGGCGAGCAATTCACTCGCCAGTTCCTCGCTGCGCGCCGGGTCGCCCCAGAAATAATCGTCGATGACGAAGACATTCTTGCCGGTGCGCTCGAAATCCGCGCGCACGTTCCGCGCGGCATGGAAGCGGCAAGATCCTTTGTAAAACTGCCAGACCGAGCAAAAATTACATCGATGCCGGCATCCGCGGGTTGTCTCCAGCGTCCAGACCGGCATGTAATTCAGACAGACGTAGTGCTTGCGATACGCCTCGACTGCAGCGCGGTCGGGAGGGAGGACGCGGTCCAAGTCCAGCCATTCACGCGCCTCGCCGGTAGCGGCAAACTGCCCGTCGCCGGTGGGCAACAGCAGAGAAGGCACGTCGTGGAGCGGCTTGTGCTGCGCCACGGCGTTGCACAAGGCGGGCATGGCGCTCTCGCCCTCGCCGACGCAAATGGCGTCAAGCCAAGCACTCTGCTCCAGCGCTTTTGGGTACGAAGCGGCGGCATGGCCGCCGACGGCGACGAAGATTGCCGGATCAATGCGCTTGATTTCAGTGGCAAGTTGCAGAGTGGCGGACACGTCCAGGATGTGCAGGCAGGAGATGCCGACGATCTCCGGCTGGAAAGATTTTACGAGGCGCGAGATGCTGTGGCGCTCGAAACACAAGTCCACGATGCGCACCTGGTGCCCGTTTGCTCCGAGCGCCGCCGCGACATATTCAAGGCCCAGCGGTTCGGTCCGGAAAAAGGGGGCGAGTCCGAAATGAACTCCCGAGGAGCGCGGTTTGATGAGCAGAACCCTCAAATCGAAATCAGCCCCTTCTTCCAGCGAACTCTATAGCGTTTCCACAGTTGGCGCACGCCATCGCCGCAATGAAGTGGAAGCTTGGCCACTTGTCGGGGCCAAAAAAAATAATTAGCGGGCTGGTTTCTTCACCGCCTTGGTGGTGGCGTGACCCTGATTTCGACTATGTTTACTCGTTGGTACTGGTGGGGGTACCCCCCCTCCCCCCTATCTATTAAAATCATAGATTTACGGGGAAATTTCCGCCAAATCTTTGGTTATAAAGGAGTTAACTTACAAAATGTTCATAACAAAGGAGTTGCTGGATGTTTTTTGTGGTATTCGCCTTTAGAATCAATTAGTTGGACTTACTAAGTCGAGAAAAATCTAGATTTCAAATAACTTAGGTCCAATTTCGGCGCGGCCGCACTGGGCTGCAACCTAAGTTTTATTATAGCTCTTGTGTCAAGTATAGCGAGTCCAGGTGTAGTGGGCTAATTCCGTGTTGCTGATCGGAACTGACTGCCCGACCACGGCTCCCGCTTTAGAATCGGTCCCGGACTAAAACCTCGTTCGCAAAGGAGGGATCGTGGTTTGGCGAGATTATGTGTGCAACAACAACAAGTGTCACTTCGAGGAACGTGCCGGGAATTTCTTCGATGCCCTCAAGAACGTTCACGCTGACAGCATGCCCAGGTGCAAAGAATGTGGCGGCTCAATGAGTTTGCGTCTCCAATTCCCATTCAGATTGGGCATAGGCCGAACGAAATGCACGGTGTTAGATGTATTCCTCCCAACAAAACGTCCTAAGTGGAATGCCGTGGTGTTTCATCCATTTCTGGTAGTCCTCAAGCGCGGAAGAACTACAGCTTACTGGCTACCGTACTGGCACGTCGATGGAGGGAAGAAAAAATACGGACAGTGGGCGCCCTTTATAGATGAGCCTGTTTTCAAGGAAATATTAGCGCAGGCTCGACAAAAGGGCTATCTCCGCCCTTAGAGTCCAGCAACACGGAATTAGCCCACTGCCGAATCCGGAATAGTGGCTCAGTTTGAAAAAAGAGGCGAGCCAAGCGTGCAGTTGCCGCCGGCAAAAAGCAGGTCCTTCGCTTCGCTCAGGATGACAATTCATTACGATGACAAGCAAACTGAGCCACTACCGAATCCAGGGTTGCCGGAGCCGCAGGCAACGGCCGGACTGCTCCAACCCGGCGCTGGCGAGTCTTACGGGTTTCCCCGGCGCAGGGAGCCGATGCTAAGATGGCACTTCAATTCCCGCAGTGTCTTCAGCAGGCTGCGGAAAAATCGATTATCGATGCCCAGCCCCTAAAGGGGCGTCTGATTTCGAAGAATTTGTGGTATCGCTAAAGCGATATCCTGATAGGAACCCGAATCTTTCCGCAGTCTGCTAGTACCTTGACCGCATGATTTGTATCGTTTTGCCAGCGAAAGTAGCGCCGCCGTCCCGGCGGCTGTCCGGCGGGCGTCTTCGCCCGCCGCGCCAAGGGCAAGACGCCCTCGGGATAGCCGGCAAAATGCCGACGCTACTCGTATTCCACGCCGTAATCATCATGCGGTCGCGGCACTAGAGCCTGGGACGATCGATATGGCGAGGTCTGCGATCTTTTTCTTGTTGTTCCTTGGGACCAACGCCTCGTTGGCCCTGCTGTATCCTTTTACGCTCTCGCGGGTCCTCCTCACGCTTACGATTTACGCGGCGGGCACACTGCTCATGCTCTACCTGCTGTTTCATCCGCGCAACCAATGGCTGGTCGCCAATCGTTCGCGGGTAGATGGTGTGGGTTGCGTTGCCCTGACTTTCGACGACGGTCCCGACCCCGCAGACACGCCCAAGTTACTGGACCTGCTCCGGGAGAAAGGTGTGAAGGCAACATTCTTTGTGGTGGGGAAGCGCGCAGACCAATATCCGGAAATCGTGCGCCGCGTTTGGGCCGAAGGGCACCTGGTCGCCAACCACACATGGTCGCACCATCCTCTATTTTGTTTTCTCACACCTTGGCGTCTGCGAGCCGAGATCGAGCGCGGCACGGAGAGTATTCGTCGCAGCTGTGGTTTCCGGCCGCGCGCCTTCCGCTCGCCGGTTGGTTTGCGTCATCCCCTGTTGGGGCCCTATCTCAAAGAGGCGGGACTAGAGTACATCTCTTGGAGCGTTCGGACGCGTGATACACTGACTGCGAATTCCAGCGTTCTTGCTCGGCGTATTTTGAACCAAGTGGCGAGCGGGGACATCATCCTGCTGCACGATCATTTGCCGGCAGGAACGGGTGTCATGCTCGAAGCATTACCTCGGGTAATCGATGAGCTAAGGGAACGAGGATTCAAATTCGTCCTTGCCGGTTCCCGGGAGGATGTCAGCGGCAGAGCACTTGAGCCTGCGCCATGCGAATCTGCGCGCTAATTCCGGCATTCAACGAGGCCCCTTACATCGCCAATGTGGTTGCGGGGGCCAGACAGCATGTTGAAAAGGTGGTCGTGATTGACGATGGTTCAGGCGACGAAACGGCGCAAATTGCCCGGGCTGCCGGAGCTGATTGTTTGCGATCGCAAAGGAATTGCGGCAAGGCCTCGGCGCTGCGCACCGGTATAGCCTTCGCGTGCGCCCAAGGCTTCACTCACGCGATCACTCTCGATGGCGACGGTCAGCACTTGCCGGAAGATATCCCGGCGATGCTTCGCGTTGCCGAAGAGACCGGAGCGGATCTGGTAATTGGCGCGCGCTTTTTCGATCGTACCCTCATGCCTCGCGCCCGCTATTTCTCGAACACCGTTGGCAGCCGGTTGGCCTCGGCGCTCGTCGGTTGCAAAATCCAGGACAGCCAGAGCGGATTCCGTCTACTTCGGTTGGACAAACTTTGTGAAACCAAACTGCGGAGCCGGTGCTACGAATTGGAGATGGAAATCCTGATCAAAATGGCACGATCGGGCTGCACCATCGCACACGCTCCCGTCCGTATGGTCTACGACGATGGCCAGGCGCGCTCCAAGATGAAGCCGGTGCGAGACACGGTGCGTATCTGCCTCTGGTCGCTGGCATTTCGCTTTCTGGGAGCGTGACATGATCGTGCGGTCCAGAATATGCCGGCTCCTGGTGTTTTTTATTTTTCCGGGAATGCTAGCCGCCCAGTCCAGCGATCTGCTGACGCGCATTTGGGACGGCGTTCAGCAAGCGCAGAAGAATTACACCAGTGGCTGCGGAACTATCACAGAAACCCGCACTTCAAGCCTGCTGGTGAAACCCATGGTGCTCCGCGGCAAGTTTTGTGCCGAGGGCACAAAGCGATTTATGCTGGAATACTCCGAACCGGCCCCGTTGCGCATTCTCTTCAACGAAAACTATCTCAACGTTACGACGGGCGGCAAGACGGAGGTCATCGAAGTCGGAACGAGCGTTCGCCGTGCTCAGTCCTATTTCAGCCGGGAGAACTCCATCGGGAACCTGAAGAAGAACTTCACGATCACTGTGCAAGAGGACAGAGGGGATTTCGAAATGAAGCTCGTTCCCCGATCGGACGCTTTTCGTCGCAGGGTGAATTACGTTGTAGTGAAACTGAACAAACGTGACTTCCTGCTCCGGTCGCTGGAAGTGGATGGCAAAAGCGGTGTAAACAGTGTATTCGCGATCGACATCAGCTCGGTGAACCCGAAGATCCCGGCGGAAACGTTTGAGGTATACAAACCAAGGTGATCGAGCGAAGTGAAATCGAGACGATGATTCCTCATCGCTCTCCGTTCTTGTGGATCGACCGGGTCGAAGAATTGGAGCCGGGAGTTCGTTGTGTTGCCGTGAAGTTCGTCGATCCGGAGGACCCGATTTTTGCCGGGCATTTTCCCGCCAAGCCCATTCTGCCGGGCGTTCTTCTGATCGAAGCCGTGGCCCAGACTGCGGGAGTGATGCTGGGATCGGCCGCCCCGCAGGTCGCTAGGGAAGGAGTAGCCCTGCTTGCGGCCGTAAACCGCTTCAAATTTTTCAAGCCTGTAACTCCGGGCCGGGAAGTGCGCATTGAAACCAAAAAACTGACCGACGCTGGGCAGATGGCTCTCATCAGCGGCACGGTGTACGTGAACGGCGAGATCGTGGCGAGCGGCGAGTTGTCGGTGGTGTCGGGCTGATTGTCAAGCGGACGATCGAGCGGATGACCGAACGGGCGACAGTGCATCAAGATGGAAAAGGCCACCCGGTGATCGGAAAGTTTAAGACTCACGCGCGGCAGTTCGCAACTGCCTTGCTGAAGGAAAAGCTCGACCCCGGCCGAGCTGCCGCCGCCGTGTTTCTGGGAATCTTCATCGGCATCGTTCCCATCTACGGATTTCAGACCCTCGCGGCAGTGGGTCTGGCTTTGGTGTTTAAGCTTAACAAGCCGCTGACCATGGCCGCCACTTTCATCAACAATCCACTGCTCCAGCCCCTGATTGTCGTGTCCTCTGTGGAACTGGGCTGTTTTCTCCGCCACGGCTCATTCCGTCCATTGAACCTGTCCGCCCTGACTGGCGCGCACCTCCATGTTAGAGAAGAGCTTCTAGCCTGGGCGATAGGCAGCGTGCCGCTGGGGATCCTCGTCGGCGGAGTTGGGGCGGCGATTACCGCAGTCGTGGTCCATCTTCATCGTAAGGCGCTCGCCAATCGGGGACTGCGGGAACGCGTCCGCTTTGTGAACCGGATGTTTGCCCGGTGCGCGTGGGGCGACCGCGGGTTTGTCCGATGGAAGCTGCGGCTGGATCGGATCTTCGCCTTGCTTGCTACCGAAAACCTGGGATCGGGGACGGTAGTGGATCTCGGCTCCGGCTACGGCATGGCCCTCAGTTTTGCAGCTTTCGGCGACAGCAGCCGGCGCTTGCTCGGTTGCGACTTGGATGCGCATCGGATCGCCGCCGCTCGTGAGGCCCTCAGCACCCTGAACGCAGACCTGAGCGTTGCGGACATACGTCATTTCGAGCTTCCGCCAGCCGGTTTGATTCTTATTCTGGATGTCTTGCAGTATCTGCCCGCCGATGAGCAACTGGCCTTGCTGAAACGGTGCTGTGCGGCGCTCGCGCCCCATGGAATACTGATTTTCCGGGTCCATGATCGCGAACGCGGCCTATGGTCCACCATCACCATGGCTTTCGATCGGCTCATCTTTGCCTGCGGGCGCGCCGGCGTCCGGCCCTTGATGCTTGCGGCCGCCGAGTACCGGAGTGTGCTGGAGAACGCCGGTATGCAAGTGGAAGAGCGCCGGTTCAGAAACCTTCTGCCCCTGGCTCATATCCTATTCGTTGCAAAGAAATTGGCAAAAGAACCGTTCAATGAAGCGGAGGCCGCGCCATGATGGTCCGTTTCATGCGCTTGGTCGGCCGCTTGGTCGTCGGTCATCCGGGGTTGGTGGCGACTTTTAGCCTGTTCTTGACCTTGTTCTTGTATGCCAACATCCACAACCTGCGCACCGGCACCGACCTGACAGACCTGTTTGGGAATCGCGATCCACAATGGCGAGCCGCGAGCCAGATCGGCAAAGAGCTGGGTTACGGCAACCAGCTCTTCGTACTGATCGAGGCTCCGGCGGGAGAAACGGACGCCACCGGCGAGATGGAGGAAATGGCCGACCGTCTCACCGCCGATATGATGTCCAGCGGGCTGTTCAAGCAGGCGCGGTGCGGCTTGCAGGAAGAAGAACTGCTCAACATGGTGCGGTTCTTTACCTGGAACTTTCCGTCATTCGTTTTGCCAGAGCAAACGGAAGACCTCAAACGACGGCTGGATCCGCAACAAATTCACAAAACTGTTCGCCGCGCCGCAACCGAACTGGTCACGCCGTTCTCGTCTTTAGGAACGAATTACTTCGTTGCCGATCCTCTGGGCCTCATGGAAGTGGCGGCGCACAACAGCCGGGGGTTCTCGCAGTTCGCCAGTTTCGACCTGGCCTGGGGATCTGGGAACCGGTTCTTCTCCAAGGACCACAAGGCGCTGCTCATTATTGCCGAGCCGCGCCAGTCGGCCGTGGACTACAAGTTTGCTGAGCAAGTCGTGCAATGGACGCGAGACCACAGCCAGTCGATGAGCGCGGAGCCTGCCTTCCGGGATTCCGGCGTGCGGGCCACGACGGCCGGTGCTTACGTTTACGCGGAGCAGGAGCACAAGTTCATTGAAAGGAATATCCGCCGAATTTCTCTGATTTCGATCGTCGGCAATCTCGTGTTGTGCCTGCTGATCTATCCGAGGATTCCGCTGCTGATTTTGTCGCTGCTGCCCACCGGCCTGGGCATTCTGTGGACTACTGGCGTAGCGAGTTATTATCCGGGAGAAGTAAATCTCATCAGCCTGTCGTTTATCGCTATTTTGGCGGGACTGGGCGACGACCAAGTCGTACATTTTTTCAATCGCGTGCCGCAGGAATGGGCCAAGGGCGGGACGCTGAACGCGGCCGTTCTGCGCACCTTCGAAACCACCGGGCTGAGCGTTGTCTTCTGCATCCTGACGGCGGCAACGGCCACCGCGGCACTGGCCACCTCCAGCTTCAAGGCACTGGCGGAGTTCGGATTCATCCTCACGGTCGGAATGTTCATGATGATGTTCCACACGCTCTTGACCGTTCCGGCGCTGATGCAGCTATGGTGGCGCTTCTCCAAGCCGCGCGCGCCGGAAACCATTACCTTCCGCTTCCTACCCTTCGTGGCGCGGAAATTCGTCGATTTTGTGGGCCGGCACGCCCGCCTCGTCGTCGCCTTTGCCTTGGGGATGTTCCTGCTGTCGTTATTCTTTCTGCCTACGGTCAGGATGGAAGCGCGCTTCGAGATCAATGGGGGCGCCGACAACCCAGCCATTGCCGCTCAGAATCGCCTTTCCGCAAAGTTCGGCATTGAGGGCAGCCCCAACGTGCTCTTGATTGCCGGCGGCGAGGAGGAAGTCCTGCAGAGGGCCGAAAAGCTGACGGCTGGTCTGGAAGGCTATCGGCAGCGCGGCGTCCTCAAGTCCATCTTCTCCCCGACGGACCTGCTGCCCTCAGCCCGCACGCAGAGCGAACGACAGACCAGCGCGCTGGCGGCCATCGACCTCGCGGCCTCCGCCCACGCCCTTGAGGATGCTCTCCAAGAAAATGGATTTCGAACCGGGCCGCACCAGCCCTTTGTCGAGCGCCTGCAAAACATGGCGCGGGACACGGAACCTATTACTCTGGAAAAGGCCGTCGAGTTACTGCCGCCAGGGTTGCTCGACAGCAGCATTCGTAAGACGAGTGACGGCAGCTACGTCGCGGCCATCGCCTTTTATGCCGCCGATCCCAACGCTACCCAGGTGATTCCGGAAGCCGTCCTCGAGTCGTGGCGAAATCAATTTGGTCCGTTCGTGGAGTTCTCCTTCGACAAGATCAACCGCGACATGCAGAGCCGAGTGCTTCACGACAGCCGCAGGGCATTGCTGTGGACGGCGGCGGCGATCATCCTGATTGTCTATCTCTGTTTCCGCAATCTCCGCGTGTCGCTCGTCGTACTGATGCCGATCCTCTTCGCCATTATCGTAACTTTTGGACTGTTGCTGCTGGTGAGACATCGTTTCAGTTTCATGTCCATTACGGCGATCCCGCTCATTATCGGCATTGGCATCGATAATGGGATCCATTTAGTCCGCCGTTACCGGGAAAACGAGAGTTGCGGGATACTGGCGATCGCGAAGGCTTCGGGCGCGGCGCTGATTCAATCGAATTTGACTACGATCGTCGGCTTCGGAGCGCTCATGGCCTCCAGTTTCGCGCCGCTCGCCGAGATGGGTTTGGTAACTTCATTAGGCGTCGCTCTGGCACTGGTTGGCGGCCTCTGCCTGGTTCCCGCCGTCATTTTCTTAGGGGAAGAGAGAAGATCGGCGCAACTGAACAAGTCGCACAAGGGCGCGTAACGGCAGACAATTACGAGCGCCGGTTGATCGGAATTGAGGCTTGTCTCATTGCTTAGTGTGGGTCGCCTACAAGTATTCCTATATACTTGGTGCGACCGAGACCTACTCGATGAAAAATTCGAAATGAATCTGCACGTTCACGATACCGTCATTGACACGATTTCGTCACGCTGCCCCGAGTGCAGCAAGCCCGTTACGTCTATGATCGTCGATCAAGGAGGCAAGGTCTATCAGCGTCCGCAGTGTTCATGCCACGAATCCACCGGCTCGCTGATTTTCTCCGATGCGGATTTGTACCGGAGGCTGGACGAGTGGAACAAGCTGGTCTTTCCCGATGCCGAGCAGGCAACGCCAGCCCATGGGGAAGCTTGCGACTGTGCGACCGCCAGCCACAACGGGCCCTGCCTGGCCGTAATCGACATCACCAACCGCTGCAATTTCAAGTGCCCGGTGTGTTTCGCGGAGGCCACGGGAGACGGGAACCACTACTTCCTCGATACGAAACTGGTGGGCAAAATGCTCCAGTCGCTACTGGATCGGCCAGTACCGTGCCGCCACATCCAGTTCTCCGGCGGGGAGCCCACGCTGCACCCCGAGTTTCCGAGCATCCTTCGCACCGCCCGCGATCTTGGTTTCACGCATATCCAGGTAGCCACGAACGGAAGCCGGTTCGTCAACCCCGACTACGCAAAACTCTGCGAGGATTCGGGCCTGCACACACTGTATCTGCAGTTTGATGGCGTAAACGACGAGGTCTACCTCAAGTTGCGCGGCCAGCGGCTGTTGGATAAGAAGATTGCCGCCGTCAACAACGTCGAGAAGACGAACATGCGGATCGTCCTGGTGCCGACCATCGCAAGTTCCGTCAACGTTGACCAACTGGGGCCGATCTTCCAGTTCGCTCTCGAACACAGCAGCCACGTCACCGGCATCAGCATACAGCCGGCCGCGCATGTGGGCCGCGTCGAAGTCGCGGACGAGACCATCGAGCCCTTCAACTTGGCCGCCATGGCCCGCGAGTTTGGCCGACAGACGGGATTGACTCGCTTCCCCGAAGATTGGTTTCCGCTGAACTCGATATCCTTGATCAGCCGCGCCCTCGACCGCGTCCGCCGCGACGCTACGATCCCCCCCCTCAGCGATGCCCATTGTTCGCTCGGCACGTTCTTCTACGTCGACGACGACAACAAGCCCTTCTGCCTTAGCAGTTTCTTCGATCTCGACCGCTTCTTTCGCGGCATGGCCGAGGTAACTCCGGATACCGCTCAGGGCATCATCGAGCGGCAGATTTCGCGCATCCACCAGTTCAGGCGGCTGTCGCAATGTTTCGACAGGCGGAAGGCTCCGGAGGGACTCACCTTCCAGCGTATGCTGCGCAGCCTGGAAGGGTGGGAGGACAAATCCAAGGGAAGATCCGCGGGCTGGTTTCGCAAAGGCTTCAACGGCATATTCGTGGCGGGTATGCACTTTATGGACGCCCGCAGTTACAATCTCCGCCGCCTCAAGCGGTGTATCATCCAGTATGTCGCTACCGATGGACAACTGATTCCTTTCTGCAATTACAACGCAGGCGCCAGGCTCCGCAGTGCCGAGGAATTGACTCGACTCGAAAACGACTCGTCGGTCCTATAGGCGCATCGCGGCGATGCCCATGGCGTGGCCGTGGAAGGCGAGCGTCTAGACAAGATCACTAGTTTCTTCTAATTCTGATATCGGATTTAAATTTTATGAAATCATCGCTTGGCACGGCAACGCTGTTCTTCTTCCGAGGGGCAGTTTTGGGACGAATTGCCGCTCTTCCCTTGCTGTTTTTTGGTTTTGTGCTTTTGCCGCTTACGGCAGAAGCCGGTATGCCTCGGGCTGCCGTCTCGATTCCGACGGACCAGAACCTTACTGCGGGCTTAAGGGCCGCCGAACAGTGCGAATTCCCAGGCAAGTTGATCGTGCTGCCGCCGCTGCTTTTCCAGTTTGCCGGTGACGAAAGCGCCGCCAGGCTTTTCGAAGAACAAGCACAAGCCGTCCAGAGCATACCCGACGGATCCGAGGTCTGGCTGCATGTGGTCGTGGGAGCCGGCTCTCTTACGGGTCAGGAGTCCGAGAAACAGATCACCGAGCGGGTTGACGCGTTCCTGAAATTAGTGCCTCTCTCGGCGCCCGCATTACGCGGAGTCATCGTGGAAATCAAGGAACCGCTGACCGCTCCCGACCTGTTCACGTTCGGGCTGCTGCGCTTGGCGGTGACCGCCAAGGCCAGCAACGCCGGCTTGCGGCTGGCGTTTGTTTTTCCATCCGGCTTTGTCGGCCGGCACGGCGACATCGTAAAAAGGCTGACCACATATTCCGATTTGCTGGGTACGGCCTATTCTCAAGGCTGGCGCGAGGATGCCGCGTGGATTGCAGAGCAGGCGCTGAATAAGCCCCTTATCCTCAAGTTAGACGCCGGAATGTCCGCGGCTACCGCGCCCTATCTGACCGCGACGCTCGCGGCCAGCGGTACTTCCGTCGAAATCGTCTGGTCGGAGCCCCCAGACGCCAAGGCCGCAGCCGCCGTGTGCAAGCTGAACAACTTCATGGCGCATTACATTCCCGGCAACATGTTCCCGGCGGATTCCGCAGCCTCGCCGTTCAGTATCGCGGTGGATGGCGTGCGGAACGACAAGTCCCGATGGTTCGGCGGCGGGCAGTCGCCGGACCTCGTGATTGTGGCGCGCGTGAACGGGAGCCCCGACCACCCCAAGGCGGTCACGCTCCAGGGCGTTGCCACGGAACAGAGACAATTCGAGATCCAGTGGTACGATCCCGAGACTGGCTCGCGGCTCCCGGCTGCTGAACCGGCCAAGACTGGCCAGGGCTTGGCGCAGACCTGCGCTTGCACCAGCGAGTATGCCTTGATTCACATCCACCAACAGAGTGACGCCGACAAGACGCTGTATAACACGGTGGAAGTTAAGAGCGGCGTCGACCTCAAGGTCGAGGAAATCATTGCCCGCTGGCAACAATATCGCGAAGCCCAGAAACAGAAGCTGGAAAACTATGTGGCCTCCGCTTTCATGAACCTGCACTTTGAGAGCACTAATTTGGGTCCGGGGTTCGACATCTCGATGCAACTCAAGCAATTCCTCAACCGCGCCGGACCAATGGAATTCGCCCAGAAGGAGCTTTACGTCAACGGCGTGAAGTTCGGGAAGAACCACGAGTTTCCGCTGCCGCAAATCGAGCCGGAAAAGGTGCTGTCCCAGCCGCTCGACCTAAAACTGAACGAGCGCTATAAGTACAAGCTCCAGGGTACGGAACAAGTCAACGGCGTGCTCTGTTATGTGGTGGAAGTCGAGCCCTTGGTGCCGGACGAGAACCTTTACAGCGGCAAAGTATGGATCGACGGCGCCACTTTTCGGCAGGTAAAACAGTATCTGACCCAGCGGGGTTCGAAGGGCAACGTTGTGGTCAACGTCGAAACCCAGAATTTTGAGTTAGTCCCAGACGGTAAGGGCAATCAGTTCAACTTACTCCGATCCGTCTCCGCGCAGCAGTCGTTGAATGCGGCGGGACGCGATTTTGTGCTGCAGAGGACCGTGCAGTTCTCCGGCTATGTCATCAATGCGCCGCAATTCAGTGACGACCTCGCGGCCGAGCACAGTTCTAAAGACCCCATGTACCGCGAAACCGACGAGGGACTGCGGTCGTTGGAAATACAAGGCAACGAGCGCGTCCTGGCCGCGAAAAAAGAGACGCGCATCAGGTCTCTCATTGGCGGGGCCATGTACGAAGGCACGTTCAACTTCCCCATTCCGTTTCTCGGCATCAGCATCGCCGATTTCAATTTCCGGAACAGCGGCGCGCAGCTCTCGACTTTTTTTGCCGGGCCCATTCTGGTGACCGACCTTTCGAAGCAGTACCGGCCCAAGTTTCGCCTGGCAGTGGATTTGGCGCTCTCCGGGCTTCCCGGCGAGAACCGCATTTACAGCAGCAACACGGAATTGAAGCAAGGAGACGTCTGGAACTGGGAGGAAACTACCGGGCTGCGAGCCTCCTGGCAGGCCACCACTCATCTCAGCCTGACGGCATCGACTTACTTGGCCTTTGACTATTTCCGCAGGACCAGCGACGCGGATAAGCAATACACGCTTCCGCGCAACGGCGTGACCGTGCTTCCGGGCGTCGAAATCAAGTACACCCGCAAAGGTTATGTGTTTAGCGCGCAGGGGACCAGAGGCGAGCGCATCGGCTGGAGACCGTTCGGATGCGCTTCCATCGCCCAGCAACCGGCTGGATGCGGTTCTACGTCGCCGAACCCTCCGCCGCAAAACACCTTGTTAGTCCAGCCGCCGCAAAAGGCATATACGCTCTACAACGCCGACTTCAACAAGGATTACTACATCGGTAAGTTCACCAAGGGCGGGTTTGATTTCTCTTACTGGGGTGGGGACCAGCTGGACCGGTTTTCCCGTTACTTTCCCTCCTTCTTTTCGCTGCCGCGCCTTCACGGTATCCCCAGCGGCACGGACTCTTTCGACGCCATCGCCATGGGCAACGTGCATTACGGTTTCAACGTGATGGACCTCATGAAGATCGACGGAATGTACAGCTATGCGCGCGCGCGCAACCTGGAGGAGTCCAGCCATTTCAACAAGTTTGACGGTCTGGAAGTCAATTTCAATACCCCGGGCCCCATGGGCATCTTGGTACAAGGCACGGTCTCTTATGCGCTGGACGGGAACTTAGCACGGTATAACTCCCGTTGGGGCGCTTATCTTATGATCTTCAAGCCGTTACACTAGAACTGTTTTCATAAATGGCTTTGGGAAGGGCACAGCGTTAGCCATGCCACGACCGGCCAATAGAAATGCGGGCCTTAGCCCTGAGGGCGAACAGTCCACCCCGCAAACCATTTATGAAAACGGACTGATCCCATGGCTGAAATGAAGACCGCATTAGTGACCGGCGCTTCGGGAACCATCGGCGCCGCCATTGCGCAAGCACTGGGAAGCGCGGGCTTCCGCGTAGCCGCGCACTATCGTCACGGGAAAGAGTCCGCGTCCGAAGTGGTTGAGCGCATTGTAGCCGCTGGCGGACAAGCGCTGGCCGTTGAAGCCGATCTTTCCCACCAGGAGAGCGTGGCGCCGATGTTCGATCAAATCGAACAGCAATACGGCCCAGTCGATTACCTGGTAAACAATGCCGGTATCAACCGCGATGTTCTGTTGGCCTTCATGTCCGAGGAGCAGTGGGATGAAGTGATCGACACCAATCTCCGCGGCACGTATCTGTGTTCGCGGTTCGCTTTGCTGGGCATGATGCGACAGGGGAGCGGCGCCATCTGCAATATCGTGTCGCCCAGCGGAGTCCGCGGCCAAGCCGGCCAGTGCAATTACTCCGCTTCCAAAGGCGGCATGATCGCCTTCACCAAGGCGCTTTCACGCGAGGTGGGGCGATTCAATATCCGAGTCAACGCCATTTGCCCGGGCGTGATTCCCAGCCCCATGTCCGCCAAGTACATCGAGAAAGAGGCGAATCAACTGCTTTCGGAGATTCCTCTGGGGCGTTTTGGCAAGCCCGAAGAGGTGGCTCCGCTAGTGGTGTTTCTGGCGTCTCCGGAGGCAAGCTACATCACCGGACAGGTGATCGCGGTCGATGGCGGCTTGCTATAGTTCTCACGGAGAGAGACAGCGGATGACGGGTACAGGTTGCTGGGTGATCGAGGACTATGCCTATCGTTCCTGTCCCCAGCCGGCGCGAGAATTTGGCTTTGCGGTTTCCCTCCACAACCACTCCTGCCACTCCATCGAGAAGCTGTCCTCTCTGAACCAGGTGGTGAAGCTGTCGTTTATGCGGCCGTTCCGGCGTGTCCTGCAACGGGCATTTGGACTGGCGTCGGTCATGGACCTGGACTATGCCGAGGTCTACTACCGGCCGCCTCTGACGGTTGAGGACGTATTGCGCACCGAGTCATCAGGCGTTGCCGCTCTCGGCTTCGACGGTGTTCATCTGGGGATTACCGACCACGACGAAGTTGCCGGCAGCGTTGAACTGCTGCGGGAGTATCCGGCGAACGCGCGCCGCAATGCTCTCGGCGAGGAGCTGTCCATCCGCTTTCAGGACTATCTCTTCCACCTGGGAGTTACCGATTTGCCCGAATCCGGCGTGGCGGAGACCCATGCCAATCTGCAAGAGGCGGCCCGCGCCGAACGGCTCGACGACCTGTTCGAAATACTCCGCGCCAGTGGATGTCTGGTGGTGCTGAACCACCCGCTGGTTCCCTGGGGCAAAGACAACGACCCGCACCGCAAGATTCCGGTGGAAGAGCTTCTGCGCCGATATGGCTGGGCGATCCATGCCCTCGAGTACAACGGAATGCGCGGCCATGAGGAGAACGACCGCGTACTCCAATTGGCCAAGCATGTTCATAAGCCCGTAGTGGGCGGCGGGGACAGCCATCTCCTGCTCGCCAGCTCCGTGCTCTCGGTGACACAGGCCGCGAGCTTTCGGGATTTCGCGGCCGAAGTCAAAGAGGGACGAGCCGTGCCCCTGATAACGCCGGGGTACTTTGCCCCCCTGCGCTGGAAACTTTTCTTACGGGTGCTCTACTTCATCGCCCACTACCGGCAGATCGGCTATTTCCGCGGCCAGTCGGTTCGCGACCTGCTTGCGGATAGAGCTGTACTTCTCGATCCAGTCGGCGTTGCTTCCCGCGGTTTTCTGCGTTTAACGTCAGCCCTCGGCCTGATACGGTGAGTTTGAGGCTATGCTATACTGCCGCAAATAAACATCATGGCAAGCATCAAGGAACAACTTAAGCCGATTATTCTAAAGAGCTTGCGGATCACCGACTTGACCCCGGAGGACCTGCGCGACGATCAGCCACTGCTCGGTGGCGACCTGGAAATCGATTCCATCGATATCCTTCAACTCATTCTTGAGATTGAGAGACATTTCGGTATCAAGCTGGTAGAGGCCAAGTTCGACGAGAAAGAGTGGGGGAGTGTCAACGCTTTGGCAGCTGCCATCGAATCCAAAATGACGGCAGCAAAAGCCTAAACTCCTGCATACCATGAGCACGTTACCCCATGTCACCGTTCAGTAAGACGAAACCGGCGGCCCGAGTCCTGCTGGTAGAAGCCAACAACATGGGTAAGTGGGTGGGGGCTACTATGCCTTACGAGGTACATATTCCCCCCTTGGGCCTCATGTATCTCGCGTCTTACGCCCGCAAGACTCTGCCGGGCGCAGAGTTCCGCATCGTCGAGTCCTCGCTGTCTTCTCCAGACTTTTCTTCTCTGAACGATGAACGCTTCATCCGCATCTTGAACGAGTTTCAACCGGATGTCGTAGGTATCCGCTCCATCGCCTTTTTTTTCGAGGAACTCCAGCGCATCGCCAGTTTGGTGCGCGCCCACAGCGACGCCACCCTCGTTGCCGGTGGACCAATCGTGCAGGCGTACAAGCGTCGGCTTTTTCAGGAGGTGCCTGAGCTGGACGTCGCCGTAAAAGGGGAAGGCGAGCAGGTTTTCGCCGGCCTCCTGTTCGGAACGCCACTTCCTTCGATCGCAGGACTTTTGTACCGGACCAGCAACGGGGTGGTGGAAAACGAAGACCAATTGGAAGTGGCGGACATCGACAGCCTCCCCTTTCCCGCCTACGACTTGATCGACTTGGACCAATACCAGCGTCAACTTAGTTACGCCTATAATCACCGGCGGCAGGGAGTCCTGCTGACCAGCCGCGGCTGCCCGTACGATTGCACCTTTTGTTTCACACATTGGAAGGGCATACGGCTGCGGAGTGCCACCAACATCTTCGCAGAAATCAAAGAACTGCACGATAAGCACGGCATCGAGGACTTCTATGTCGTCGACGATATTTTCAATGTCGACTTGAAGCGCGCGCTCAAACTGTTCGACCTGATCGTGGCGGAGGGGCTCAAACTGCGGCTCTACTTCGTCAACGGCTTGCGCGCCGACATCACCAGCGAGAAATTCGTGGACCGCGCGCTGGAAGCCGGCGCCGTCTGGTTCACCTACGCCGTCGAATCGGGCACGGACGAAATTCAGCGCCTGGTGAAGAAACGCCTCGATCTGGAAAAGGCCCAGCGCATTATCGCCTACACGCAACGCCAGAACGTGGTCGTGAACGTCTCGACGATGTACGGCTTCCCCACGGAAACCCGTGAACTGGCGCAACGCACCCTGGACTGGTTGAGCGAATTACCCAAGCCGTCGCTGTTGCCCTATCACTTTTGCCTGCGCTTTTTTCCGGGCTGCGAGATCAACCACCAGGCTCTCGATGCCGGTTGGGATCCCGGGCGCATGGAACTCACCAGCCGGTTCTCTTACAACGATCTGCCGTTCGGCACGCCCACATTGTCGAAGCACGACATGCACGGTATTCAACTTGAGTACCACCGCCGCTTTGGACTCAGCAATCCCGCCGCCGTTGACGGCGCGGTTCGCACTCTCCGCTCCATCGGGTATAGCGACACGGAGATCGTCCACATGTACTCGGTGCTGAAGAGGAAAGTGATTCACAATGTGAGCGACCTCATGACGGCGGGCGGGAATTGACGCGCTGGTACCAGCACCGGTTTCACAACGTCACCGCCCACCGGATTGTGTTTTCGACCATACCGTGGCTGCCCCGCTTCGTCCATCCTCCCATCGCAGCGGTCACGGCACTGATCTTCTTCTTTCTCTTGCAACGGGAGCGCCGGGCGGTAGCCGGCAATCTGCGCCAGATCACGGGCAAGCGCGGGCTCCCACTACAGTGGAAGGTTTATTGGGTCTTCTATTCGTTCTGCGACTTCATGGTTTCCTATTGTTATGTCCCCCAGGCGAGTCATTCACAACTGCTCGCCATGCTGGTGGATAAGGAACGGGGCGCGGCCAAGATCGACCAATGTTTGGCCGCTGGCAATGGGCTCATCGTGTGGACGGCGCACCTGGGGAATTCGGAATTTGCCTCGCGCCTTCTTAAAATGCACGGCCGGCCCGTCAACGTGGCGCGCCTGGTCGAGGAC
>Ga0116121_1000484_pt1 | contig 20152 bp, 14 predicted proteins | sample June2015DPH_13_1_FD_89725 | JGI IMG/M metagenome (GOLD analysis project Ga0116121, IMG submission 89725) | Peatland microbial communities from SPRUCE experiment site at the Marcell Experimental Forest, Minnesota, USA - June2015DPH_13_10 | ecosystem: Environmental > Terrestrial > Soil > Wetlands...
AAGCCGTTCCTGATGCCGATTGAAGACATCTTTTCGATTCAGGGCCGCGGCACGGTGGTCACGGGACGTATCGAGCGCGGCAAGGTGAAAGTCGGCGAGGAAGTTGAGATTGTCGGCTTCCGCGACACACGCAAGACGGTGGTGACCGGCGTGGAAATGTTCAAGAAGCAATTGGATGAAGGCATGGCGGGCGACAACGCTGGACTGCTGCTGCGCGGCATTGCGAAGGAAGATGTGGAGCGCGGCATGGTGCTGGCCAAAGGTGGATCGATCACGCCGCACACGAAGTTCAAGGCGGAGGTCTACATCCTGACGAAAGAAGAAGGCGGAAGGCATACGCCGTTCTTCAAGGGATACCGTCCGCAGTTTTATTTGCGGACGACGGATGTGACGGGAGTGGCGGAGTTGCCGGCGGGAACCGAGATGGTGATGCCGGGAGACAACGTCTCGCTGGTGATTGAGTTGATCACGCCCGTGGCGATGGAGAAGGGGTTGCGCTTTGCCATTCGCGAAGGCGGACACACGGTGGGCGCGGGAACGATTGCGGAGATTGTGACGTAAGGCAAGTCAGAAGTTAGAAGTAAGAAGTAAGAATGCAGAAGTAGGAAGATTGAGGCGATGTTGAAGGTTAATTCTGCATTTTGAATTTTGCCTTCTGCATTGAATTTCAGGAGTGAGCGATGCCCCGAGAAATTGTTACGTTGCAGTGCGGTGATTGCAAAGAGCGGAATTATTCGACGACCAAGAACCGGAAGACGACGACGGAACGGCTGGAGTTCAAGAAATTCTGCAGCCGTTGCCGCAAGCATACGCCGCATAAAGAAGTGAAATAAAATTTGGTAATTGGGTAATTTTGTAATCTGGTAATTGAAGACCGCGCAACACTGGACGAAAGGTTCTCAAATTTCCAAATTACTCAATTACAAAATTACAAAATGGTGTTAGGGGCGTAAGCTCAACGGTTAAACTGTCGGTCTCCAAAACCGAACTTGGGGGTTCGAATCCCTCCGCCCCTGCCAGACTTTGGAAGGACGCCGGGAAGGCCAGGACAGGAACAGTATGGGAGTGGAAACGAAGAAGATGGCAAATTCAATCGCAGCCGCCGGCGGGAATTTCGGAGACCAGCTCAAGTCCTGGCCGGAGCGGGTAAAGACGTTCTACAACGACGTGCGCACCGAAATGCGCAAAGTTACAGCGCCTTCGTGGAAAGAAGTGCGCGCCACCACCGCGGTGGTGGTGATCACGGTGGCGATTTTCGGGATCTATTTTTGGATCATTGACGGAGTCATCACGAAAGGCGTTGGCGCCTTGTACAGCTATTTCAAGTGAGGCCAGAAAGCGCAGCAACCGGAGTTTAACTTGATCATGCAAGACGAAGAGAAGAACGAAGCTGCGGCGGGCGCGGAGCAGCCATCCAGCGCGGATGGCGTTGCCGCTACGAGCGAGCCGCCCCGCAACCCGAACATGAAGTGGTACATCATCCACTCCTATTCCGGCTTTGAGCGCAAGGTGAAAGAGTCGCTGGAATCGCGCGTGATGGCTTTCGGGCTGCAAGAAAAGATCGGCAAAGTGCTGATCCCGACCGAGTCGGTCACCGAGGTGCGCGGCGGCAAGAAGTATACGTCCGAACGGATGTTCTATCCCGGCTACGTGCTGGTGGAAATGGACATGGACGATCACGTCTGGCACGTGGTGAAGTCTACGCCGCGGGTGACCGGGTTTGTGGGCACGGGGCAGCAGCCCACGCCGCTTTCCGACGAAGAAGTGCAGCACATCGTCTACAAAGTGGCCGACAGCCGCGAGAAGCCCAAGCTGAAGGTGAAGTTTGAGAAGAACGAAACCGTCCGCATTTCCGAAGGGCCGTTCGCCACCTTCCAGGGCATTGTGGATGAAGTGAATGAGGATCGCGAAACGCTGAAGGTGATGGTGACGATTTTCGGCCGCTCGACCCCGGTGGAGTTGGAGTTTAACCAGGTGGAGAAAGTGGCGTAAGGCATTTAGTAATTGGGTAATTTTGTAATTTAGGAATTGAAAACCGAAGGAAATCATAGATGGCAAAGAAAGTTACAGGATTCGTAAAGTTGCAGATCGCGGCGGGGAAGGCGACTCCGGCGCCTCCCGTGGGCCCGGCGCTCGGCCAGGCGCAGATCAACATCATGGAGTTCTGCAAGCAGTTCAACGCCCGGACGAATCAGAAAGAGATGGAGGGGCTGATCATCCCGGTGGTGGTGTCGGTCTACAGCGACCGCACCTTCACGTTCATCACCAAGACTCCGCCGGCATCGATTCTGTTGAAGCGGGCTGCGGGAATCGCCAAGGGATCGGGCACGCCCAACAAAGACAAAGTTGGCAAGGTGACGTTGAAGCAGGTGGAAGAGATTGCCAAGCAGAAGATGCCTGACTTGAACGCTGCCTCGGTTGACACCGCGATCAAAAGCATTCGCGGGACGGCAAGGTCGATGGGAATCGAAGTGATTGGGTAAGAGAGATTTGGTAATTGGGTAATTTTGTAATTTGGTAATTGAAAATCTTACCCGCAAGCGATTTCAAATTGCTCAATTTTCCAATTACTAAATAGTCAAATGCACCACGGCTGATCGAAGCACCGATCAGCGGTGGGAGACAAGGATAAAGAAATGAAAAAAGAAGGAAAGAACATCGCCAAGGCGCACGCGGCAATCGAGAAGCGTCCGTACACGCTGCAGGACGCGGTTCCACTGCTGCAGAAGGTCAAGTTCGCGAAATTTGACGAGACCGTCGAAGTGACGATGCGTTTGGGAGTCGATCCCAAGCATGCGGACCAGATGGTGCGCGGCACGGTTGTGCTGCCGCACGGGTTGGGCAAGGCGAAGAAGGTTTTGGTGATTGCGTCGGGGGACAAGATCAGAGAAGCCGAAGCGGCGGGCGCCGATTTCTTCGGCGGCGAAGAGATGGTCGAGAAGATCACCAAGGAAAACTGGACCGACTTCGACGCGCTGATCGCCACTCCTGACGTGATGAAATCGGTGGGCCGGCTGGGCAAGATTCTCGGTCCCAAGGGCCTGATGCCGAATCCGAAGACGGGCACGGTGACCGTGGACGTGGCCAAGGCGGTGCAGGAAGTGAAGGCTGGCAAGGTTGAGTTCCGCACCGACAAGACGGCGCTGGTCCATTGCCCGGTGGGAAAAATTTCGTTCACGCCGGACAAGCTGATCGAGAATGCGACGGTGCTGATTACCAGCGTGATCAAGGCCAAGCCGTCGGTTGCCAAGGGCAAGTACATCAAGGGCTGCACTTTGAGCTCGTCCATGGGGCCGGGGATTCTGCTGGATACGACGCCGATTGAGACTGCGGCGAAAGCGTAGTTAAGGAAGTGCGCCGAACGCGCGATTATTGCGTCGCAAAGAACGCGACGCTTCGCGCGGCGCGCCCAGGTCCTTCGCGAGACAAAAAGCGTCTCGCTCAGGATGACAAATAGTAAAGATCTCAGAAGGATTGGACAATGCCAGTTACAAGAGCGAAAAAGAAGGAACAGGTCGAGAAGCTGAGCGCGGACCTGAAGAATGTTTCGAACGCCGTCGTGGCCACCTACAGCAAGCTGACCGTGGCCCAGGACTATGAGCTGCGCAAGGCTTTGCGCGGCGCGGGTGCAAAGTATCAGGTGGTGAAGAATACCCTGGCCGAGCTCGCGGCGAAGGGCACCAAGATCGAGGAAGGGTTGAAAAACCTGACCGGCGTGACCTCGATTGCCTATACCACGGGCGATCCCGTGGCCATGGCCAAAGCGCTTACCAAGTACGCCAAAGACACGCCGGAGTTCACTTTCAAGGTGGGCGTGGTCGAGGGGCGCGTGATTTCGATCAAGGAAATCCAGGCGCTGGCCAGCATGCCGTCGAAGGAAGAGCTCTACGCCAAGCTGTTGTTCCTGATCAACGCTCCGGCGCAGCGGCTGGTGACGGTGATGAATGCCGTGGGGCGCGACGTTGCGGTGGTGATCAACCAGGGCGTGGAGAAGGGCAAGTTCGCCGGGAATTGAGTAATTTTGTAATTTGGTAATTTTGTAATTGAAAACCTGAAGATTTCTCGGTTTTCAAATTACCAAATTACCCGATTACTCAATTACCAAATGGCAAGAGATTTGGTTATCAGAAGTCAGGGGTTGCGCGGTTCGCATCCGGGCGTTGTCTGGCGCTGGGAAATGAGCCTGCCGCACTGGAAACCCGGCCGACCGATAACGAAAGCAAGCAAATTCATAACTCGAAGAGTGGAGAACCTAACATGGCAGACCTGCAACAGTTGGAAGATTCAATCGTGGCCTTGTCGCTGCTGGATGCGGCACAGCTGGTGAAGAAACTGGAAGAGCGGCTGGGCGTTTCGGCGGCAGCGGCGGCCCCGGTGGCGGTGGCTGGCGGCGGCGGTGCGGCAGCGGCGGCTCCAGCCGAGGAAAAGACGGAGTTCACCGTCGTCCTCAAGGAAGTTGGCGCCAACAAGATCAATGTAATCAAGGCGGTCCGCGAGGTCACCAGCCTGGGCTTGAAAGAGGCCAAGGAGTTGGTGGATGGAGCGCCCAAGAGCATCAAGGAAGGGGTTTCCAAGGACGAGGCGGAGACCATCAAGAAGAAATTCACCGAGGCTGGCGCTGTCGTCGAAGTGAAGTGACCGCGCCTAGCGGGCGTGAGCGCAGATGTTCGTCCCGCGGTTCTTGCGGGGCGAATGTCGGAGCGAGAGCCCGCTGCGGTCATCCTGAGCGTTCTTTGCGAGGGATCTCTACCCTAGGATGCTTTATCCCGGCGGAGGCGCACTTCAATCAGTGCAAGTCAAGGAAATATTCACGTTCTGGTTGTGAAGCCGGGGCGGTGGTGTTAGCATCTATATAACACCGCTTCCCCTGGCCTCACTCATCGCGGGCGAGACCCGCTTAGGGAAGCTTGGGCACTGTTCCGCGGGCAGGCGGAACGGAAACGGCCGAAGGAACTGGCGCGAAAGAGAACAAATCCAGATTGGCGAAACGCCTTGAATGGCGTCTGCGGGAACGCTTGTCCCTGCGGGCGCCCTGTCGTGTTTTCCAACGTACAACAGGTTCGACGTAACCAAGTTCGATTCAACCAGGTTCGAAACAGCTGCTAAGCAGCGCGGCGCGATGGGCGCCCCACATTCCGCGGGTAATCGCAGCGCACGGCTGCGCCTGACATTGGGAGTTTCTTGACGATGAAGAATAATGCCTTCCGTAAACGCTTTGATTTTTCCAAAATTCCAGCCACCATCCAGATCCCGAACTTGATCGAGGTGCAAAAGCGCTCCTACGACCGCTTTCTGCAGATGGACAAACTGCCCAGCGAACGCGAAGACGGCGGATTGCAGGCGGTGTTCCAGTCCGTCTTCCCGATCACCGACTTCCGCAACGTATCACAACTTGAGTTTGTGGATTACGCCATCGGTAACTGGGAGTGCAAGTGCGGCCACCTTAAGGGCCTGCACCACCTGCGCACCACGTGTAAGAACTGCGGCAACACGGTGATCACGGATCCTTTCCATCCCGGCGATGTGCTTTGCCAGAAGTGCGGCACCTACAACGCGAACACGCCGGACTTCTGCAACAAGTGCGGCGATCCGGTGGGGCTGCAGCTGAAATACGACGTGGCCGAGTGCGAGGAGCGCGGCATGACCTACTCCGCGCCGCTCAAGGTCACGATGCGTCTGACCATTTTCGACAAAGACGCCGAGACCGGCAACCGCTCGATTCGCGATATTAAAGAGCAGGAAGTGTTCTTTGGCGACGTGCCGCTGATGACGCAGAACGGCACCTTCATCATCAACGGGACCGAGCGCGTAATTGTCAGCCAGTTGCACCGCTCGCCGGGCGTGTTCTTTGAGACGGCGAACAATCGCACCTACTTCCTGGGCAAGATCATTCCCTACCGCGGATCCTGGGTGGAGTTTGAGTATGACCAGAAGAATGTGCTCTACGTTCGCATCGACCGCAAGCGCAAGTTCCTGGGAACGATCTTCCTGCGCGCGCTCGGTCTGCGTTCCGGCGAAGACATTCTGCGCTCCTTCTACACCGTGGATCGGCTTGCCATCCGGGACAAGAAGTTGTTCTGGACGCTCGACCCGGCCAGCGAGAAGCCGACGAACCTGCTGGGCATGAAGCTGGCGCACAGCATTAAGAACAAGTCCGGGGATGAGATTGCGCATTCCGGCCGCAAGCTGAACGCGCAGGTCCTGAAAGAGATTCAGAAGGCGAAGATTACCGAGATCGAAGTGGATATTACCGATCTCGAGGGCGCCTGGGCTGCCGCCGACGTGGTGGACACGACGACGGGCGAAGTGCTGATCGAAGCCAATACCGAAATCAACGCCGACAAGATTTCGAAGATTCTCGATTCAGGCGTGGTCGAGATGAGCCTGTTCTTCCCTGAGCGCGACGACGTGGGCACGGTGATCAGCCAGACGTTGAAGCGCGATTCTGTAAAGACGCCGCAGGAAGCGCTGATCGAAATCTACCGCAAGCTGCGTCCCGGCGATCCGCCGACGCTGGATACGGCCACGGCGCTGTTCCATGGCATGTTCTTCGACCCGCGTAAGTACGACTTCTCGAAAGTGGGCCGGCTGAAGTTCAACATCAAGCTGTTCGAGAATCAGGACGCCACCAGTCTCGACAAGCGCACGCTCGATCCCGACGATTTCTACGCCACCATCGGCTACCTGCTGAAGTTGCGCAAGAACATCGGGTCGGTGGACGACATCGATCACCTCGGCAACCGGCGGGTACGCGCGGTCGGCGAGCTGATGGAAAACCAGTTCCGCATCGGCCTGGTCCGCATGGAACGCGCCATCAAGGAAAAGATGAGCGTGTACCAGGAAATGTCCACGGCCATGCCGCACGACCTGGTCAATGCCAAGCCGGTGATGGCTGCGATCCGCGAATTCTTCGGATCGTCGCAGCTTTCGCAGTTCATGGACCAGACCAACCCGCTCTCCGAGATTACGCACAAGCGGCGTCTCTCGGCGCTTGGGCCGGGCGGTCTCTCTCGCGAGCGCGCGGGCTTCGAAGTGCGCGACGTGCACCCCACGCACTACGGCCGCATCTGCCCCATCGAGACGCCGGAAGGTCCGAACATTGGACTGATCTCGTCGTTGAGCTGCTACGCGCGGATCAACGATTACGGCTTCATCGAGTCGCCTTATCGCAAGATCAAGGGCGGACGCGTGATCGACTATGTCACCGTGGTCAACACGGGCGACAGCGACTACAAAGTCGGCGATCACATGGAGAAGCATGAGATCGAGAAGATCAATGCGGATTTGAAAGAGAAGCGCAAGAAGCCGGCGCAGATCGATCCTTTCTCCTTCTATCTTTCCGCGTGGGAAGAAGACCGGCACACCATCGCGCAGGCCAACGTTGAGCTCGACGACAAGGGCAAGATCGTGGCCGAGCTAGTCAATGCCCGCAAGGCCGGCAACTTCGTGCTGGTAAGCCGCGACGAAGTCGATTACGTCGACGTTAGCCCCAAGCAACTGGTTTCGGTTGCCGCATCGCTCGTGCCGTTCCTTGAGCACGACGACGCCAACCGTGCGCTGATGGGCGCGAACATGCAACGCCAGTCCGTGCCTTTGCTGCGCGCGCAAGCGCCCATCGTTGGCACTGGCATGGAAGGCGTGACGGCGCGTGACTCGGGCGCAGTGGTTCTGGCCCGGCGCAACGGCATCATCGACTCGGTCGATTCCGATCGCATCATCGTGCGCGTCGAAGGCGAGCACCATCCCACACAGCTTTCGCGTGAAGTGGGCTCGGACATTTATCAGCTCACCAAATTCAAGCGTTCCAACCAGAACACCTGCATCAATCAGAAGCCGATCGTAAAGAAGGGGCAGCGCGTGCTGAAGGGCGAAGTCATCGCCGACGGTCCTTGCACCGATCACGGCGAACTGGCCCTGGGACGCAACGTGCTGGTGGCCTTCATGCCCTGGCGCGGTTACAACTTTGAAGACGCGATTCTCGTCTCCGAAAAGATGGTGAAAGACGACTACTACACTTCACTGCACATCGAGGAGTACGAGATCGAAGCGCGCGACACCAAGCTCGGTCCGGAAGAAGTCACACGCGATATCCCGAACGTCAGCGAGTCGATGCTGCGCAACCTCGACGAAGCGGGCGTGATCCGCATCGGCGCCAGCATCAAGCAGGGCGACATTCTGGTGGGCAAGGTTACGCCGAAGGGCGAAACCCAGCTCACGCCGGAAGAGAAACTGCTGCGCGCCATCTTCGGCGAAAAGGCCGGCGACGTGCGCGACGCTTCGCTCTACTGCCCACCGGGCATTGAGGGCGTCATCGTCGATGTGAAGATTTTCTCTCGCAAAGGCCAGGAAAAAGACGAGCGGGCGAAGTCGATCGAGGCCACGCAGATCGCCAAGCTGGAGAAAAATCTCTCGGACGAGATCCGCATTCTCACCGACGAGCGGCTCAAGCGTCTGGAGAACATTCTGGGGGGCAAGGAAGTGCAGGCCGACTTGCACGATGAGCGCACCAACAAGCGCCTGCTGAACAAAGGCAACATCCTGGACCGCGACGCGATCGAGCGCATCTCCACCCGCAACCTGAAGCGCATCAAGTACAACGACAAGGATCCGCGGGTGAACGAGCAGATCGACGAGATCGAGGAAATGACCTCGCGGCAGATCGATGTGCTCAAGAAAATCGTCAACGAGAAGAAGGAAAAACTCACCAAGGGCGACGAGTTGCCGCCGGGCGTGATCAAGCTGGTCAAGGTCTACATCGCCATGAAGCGCAAGCTGAGCGTGGGCGATAAGATGGCCGGCCGTCACGGGAACAAGGGCGTCATCGCGCGCATTCTGCCGGAAGAGGATATGCCATACCTCGAAGACGGAACGCCGGTGGAGATCGTGCTCAATCCCCTCGGCGTACCCAGCCGTATGAATGTAGGCCAGATTCTCGAAACCCATCTGGGATGGGCGGGCTTTGTCCTGGGCGAGAAAATCACCAGGCTGCTCAAGGAAAACACGCGCACGGAAGCGATCCGGCGGGAGTTGAAGGCCCTGTTCAAGGACTCGAAACTTGCCGACATCATTTCCGAGATGAGCGACGACGAACTGGAGGCCCTGGCTCCCACGCTCGCGCGTGGCGTGTACATGGGCTCGCCGGTATTCGACGGCGCGAAGGAAGGCGAGATCAAGGCGCTGCTGGAGCATGCGGGCCTGCCTACGTCGGGCAAGACCACTCTGCACGACGGCATGACCGGTGACGAATTCGAACAGCCGGTGTGCGTGGGCTACATCTACATGCTGAAACTGTCGCATCTGGTGGACGACAAGATTCACGCGCGTTCCATCGGACCTTATTCACTGATCACCCAGCAACCGTTGGGTGGCAAGGCGCAGTTCGGCGGGCAGCGCTTCGGAGAAATGGAAGTCTGGGCGCTCGAAGCTTACGGCGCGGCGTTCATTCTGCAGGAACTGCTGACGGCGAAGTCCGACGACGTTTACGGCCGCACCAAGATTTACGAGGCCATCGTCAAGGGCGAAGCCGCCATGGAGCCGGGCGTGCCGGAATCGTTCAACGTGCTGATCCGCGAATTGCAATCGCTCTGCCTCGATGTGGAGCTGATCAAGACCGGGGAGAAGAAGCCCACGGCCAGCGCGGCGGCAGATTAACTGCAGTACCCAGTACTCAGTACCTAGTACCTAGAAAAAACGACGGGTGCGCGTGCTGGGCTTGACAGATTTTGAAATTTCTTAAAAAGAAGCGTTTCGCGGATTGAGAGCTCTCGAATCCCGTGAAACAAGAACCGCAGTGAGGGCTCGGTACTGGGTACTAGGTACTGGGTACTGCTGGCAGAGAGCAGGAAGCGGAGGAACACCTTGTTTCGTTCGAGCCCGTTCGAAATGCAAAACACGATTGCGGATTTCGACGCGATCCGCATCAGTCTGGCGTCTCCGGAAAAAATCCGGAGCTGGTCGCATGGCGAAGTTACCAAGCCTGAGACCATCAACTACCGCACCTTCAAGCCGGAGCGGGACGGCCTGTTCTGCGCCCGCATCTTCGGCCCGGTAACCGATTGGGAATGCCTCTGCGGCAAGTACAAGCGCATGAAGCATCGCGGCGTGATCTGCGACAAGTGCGGCGTGGAAGTCACGCTCTCGAAAGTCCGCCGCGAACGCCTGGGACACATCGAGCTGGCTTCGCCCTGCTCGCATGTGTGGTTCTTCAAGGGACTGCCCAGCCGCATTGGCCACCTGCTCGATATTTCGCTGCGCGATCTCGAGTCCGTGTTGTATTTCGAGGCCTACGTGGTGGTCGAGCCCGGCGACGCTCCGGTGAAAGAGCGCGAAGTTATCAAGGACGAGGCCAAGTTCCGCGAACTCGACCAGCAATACCGTCCCGCCGGCTTCAAGGCCATGATGGGCGCCGAGGCGATCAAGGAACTGCTCAAGCGCATCGACACCGACGGCCTGTCGATTGAACTGCGCGAGAAGATGAAGAACGAGAGCTCGCTGCAGAAGCGGCTCAAGTATACGAAGCGATTGAAAGTGGTCGAGGCCTTCCGCCGCAGCGGCAACAAGCCCAGCTGGATGATTCTCGACGTGATCCCGGTGATTCCGCCGGAGCTGCGCCCGCTGGTTCCACTCGATGGCGGCCGCTTCGCCACTTCCGATTTGAACGACCTTTACCGCCGCGTCATCAACCGCAACAACCGGTTGAAGAAGCTGATGGACCTGCACGCGCCCGAAGTCATCGTTAGAAACGAAAAGCGCATGCTGCAGGAAGCCGTCGACGCATTGTTCGACAACGGCCGCCGTGGCCGCGTGCTGCGCGGCGCAAATAACCGTCCGCTCAAATCGCTCTCCGACACGCTCAAGGGCAAGCAGGGCCGCTTCCGCCAGAACCTGCTGGGCAAGCGCGTGGATTATTCCGGACGTTCCGTCATCGTGGTCGGTCCCGAGCTGAAACTTCATCAGTGCGGTTTGCCGAAAAAGATGGCGCTGGAACTGTTCAAGCCCTTTATCTACCACCGGCTGGAGCAGACGGGAAACGTCACCACCATCAAGCAAGCCAAAGAGATGGTGGAGCAGCAGGAGCCCATCGTTTGGGACATCCTGGAAGAAGTGATCAAAGATCATCCGGTGCTTCTGAACCGCGCTCCCACGCTGCATCGCCTGGGCATTCAAGCGTTTGAGCCGGTGTTGGTGGAAGGCAAAGCCATCCGCATTCACCCGCTGGTCTGCACGGCGTTCAACGCCGATTTCGACGGAGATCAGATGGCGGTGCACATTCCGCTGTCTCCGGAAGCGCAGGTCGAAGCCAGCGTGCTCATGCTGGCCTCGCACAACATTCTTTCGCCCGCGTCGGGCCAGCCGATTACCGTGCCTACGCAGGACATGGTGCTCGGTCTTTACTACCTCACCAAAGGGAAACCCGGTGCGAAGGGTGAAGGCCGTGTGTTCGCCAACATTGAAGAAGTTCTGCTGGCGCTGGAGACGGGAGCGGTGGAAACCCTGTCTCCCATCCGCCTGCGCTACACCGGCGAACTGATTGACCTGACCACCGCTTACGACGATCAGGACATCATCCACACGGAACCAGTTCACGTGGAGCGTGCCTTCATCAATACCACCGTGGGCCGCGCCATCCTGAACGATCACCTGCCCGAGGGCATGCCCTACATCAATGGCTTGCTCAAGAAGAAGGGCATCGGCGCGCTGGTGAACTACGGCTACCTCCGGTTCGGACTCGAGACCACGGTCAAGATGCTCGACGAAGTGAAGGATTTCGGCTTCAAGTACGCGACCAAGGCCGGCCTTTCCATCGGCATCGACGACATGGTCATTCCGGACAGCAAGAAGACTTTGGTGAAGGACGCCGAGAAGCAGGTGGTCGCGGTCCAGCAGCAATACCTGGACGGCGCCATCACCAACGGCGAACGCTACAACAAGGTCATCGAAATCTGGTCGGCCATCACCGAAAGAGTTGCCGACGAGATGTTCGGGCAGATGCAGCGGCGCGACAAGGAAGGCTTCATCAATCCGATTTACGTCATGGCCGATTCCGGCGCCCGCGGATCGAAACAGCAGATTCGTCAGCTCTCCGGCATGCGCGGTTTGATGGCCAAGCCTTCCGGCGAAATCATCGAGTCTCCCATTACCGCCAACTTCCGCGAGGGATTGACGGTGCTCGAATACTTCGTATCGACCCACGGCGCCCGCAAAGGACTGGCCGATACCGCGCTGAAGACGGCGGATTCCGGCTACCTCACGCGGCGTCTGGTCGATGTGGCGCAGGACGTCATCATCAGCGAATACGATTGCGGCACCGTGGACGGCATTTACGTCCAGGGTATCGTCGAAGCCGGCGAAATTATCGAGCCGTTGCGCGACCGCATTGTAGGCCGCGTCTCGCTCGAAAAGATCAAAGACTACGACGGCAATGTAATCGTCGACATCAACAACGAGATCACCGAAGAGCTTGCCGTATCCATTCAAGCGGCAGGAATCGAGCGGGTGAAGATCCGCTCGGTGCTCACTTGCGAATCCAAGCGTGGCGTTTGCGTCATGTGCTACGGCCGTAACCTGGCTTCAGGACGTCTGGTGGAACTGGGCGAGGCTACCGGCGTGATTGCGGCGCAATCGATCGGCGAGCCTGGAACGCAGCTCACCATGCGTACCTTCCACATCGGTGGAACCGCATCGCGAGTTTCCGAGCAGTCCCGCCTCGATGCCAAGAACAACGGCACGGTGCGCTTCATCGGCCTGCAGACGGTCAAGTCGAAGTCTGGAGACTACGTGGTGATGAACCGCCAGGGTTCGATCGCGATTGTGGACGAGAAGAACCGCGAGCGCGAGCGCTACTCCGTGATCTACGGCGCCAAGCTCAAGGTCGCCGACGGCGATCAGGTGCAGCAAGGCAAGGTCATGGTGGAGTGGGATCCTTACACGTTCGCCATCCTCACCGAAATCGGCGGCACGGCGCAGTTCAAGGACTTGCAGGAAGGCGTCACGCTGCACGAGGAAGTGGACGAGGTTACCGGATTGTCGCGGCACGTTGTGGCCGATTCGCCCGACGAGAAGCGCCAGCCCGCGATCGTGGTCAAAGGCAAAGGCAGCAAGCGCTACCTCATGCCTTCCCGCGCTCACCTCATGGTGCAGGACGGCGACACGGTTTTCCCGGGCGACGTGCTGGCCAAGATCCCGCGCGAAACCACCAAGACCAAAGACATCACGGGTGGTCTGCCGCGTGTGGTCGAACTCTTCGAAGCGCGCAAACCGCATGAAACCGCCGTCATCAGCGAAATCGATGGCACGGTGAAATTCGGCGAAGTCGCAAAAGGCCAACGCAAACTCTATGTGCAGGCCGATAACGGCACGGAGAAGGAATACTCGGTGCCGCGCGGCGTTCACATCAACGTGCAGGAAGGCGAGCGCGTGAAGGCGGGCGAACCGCTGATGGACGGCCCGCTCAACCCGCACGATATTCTGGCCGTGCTCGGCGAAAAAGAGCTGCAGTCTTACCTGGTGAACGAAATCCAGGAAGTCTACCGCTTGCAGGGCGTCAACATCAGCGACAAGCACATCGAAGTGATTGTCCGCCAGATGATGCGCTGGGTGAAGGTTGAGGACGTGGGCGACACCACGTTCCTGCTGGAGCAGCAACTGGATAAGTTCCGCTTCCGCGAAGAGAACGAGCGCGTGATCAAGGAAGGCGGCAAGCCGGCTACCGGACGCCCGCTGCTCCTCGGCATCACGAAAGCTTCGCTCTCGACCGACTCGTTCATTTCGGCGGCGTCCTTCCAGGAGACTACGCGCGTGCTCACCGAAGCTTCCATTCAGGGAGCGGTCGATCACCTGCGCGGCCTCAAGGAGAACGTCATCGTCGGCCGCCTGATCCCTGCCGGCACCGGCATGGAGTACTACCGCAACGTGCGCCTCTCGCCAGAAATGGAAGAGGCCGCGGCCAAGGTCCAGGCGGAAGTCTCGGCAGCTTACGAAGAAGCCGAGCGCGCTCTCGAGATGATGCGCCACGAGGGCGAGACCGAAGAACTGGCGGCGGAGTAAGCCGAACAGAGCCAATAGCGGGGGCGAATCGATTCGCCTCCGCAATTATTTGTCATCCTGAGCGGAGCAGGTGGTTCGCGAAAGCGAAGCACCCGCGTAGTCGAAGGATCCCTATAGGCTGCCACTCTGCTAGCCCGGGCAGGGAGTCCCTTATCATGCCGCCGAGTACAGCGAGAGCACAAGTTGAGGCGTAGGGATCTTTCGACTCCGTTAGCTGTTCGCTTCGCGAAGGTCAACTCCGCTCAAGATGACAGCAGCAGCATTAAACCATGCATGCAAACCCGAAGCTACTAGCGACCGAGGAACCTGGTCCGCTTCCCTCGTTGCAACCCGCGCCTTCCGGCCCTAAGCTAGGACCAGCAATGCTCCGCTTCCTGCGCCTTCTACGGCTGGCTCTCTGGCGTGCCTTCCAGCACGACGCCTTCTCGATTGCCAAAGCCTCCGCGTATTCCTCGATTCTCACTTTCTTCCCGGCGCTGCTGGTCGTGGGTTCCGTGCTGGCCACTTCGCGCAAGGGTGCGCCCTATCTGCGGGAAATCTCCTATGCGTTATCGCGCATTTTGCCCGCGGGAAGCAGCGCGGCCATGAATTTTCTGCGCGGCGCGGCGCAACGCCCGGTAAGCTTGCTTATTACCGCTTCCCTGCTGACCTTGTGGACCGCCTCCGGCGTGATGATTTCCTGGATGGAGGGTTTTCGCCGCTGTTACGAACTGCCGAAGGTCTGGGGCCTGGTGCAAGAGCGCCTGATCTCCTTCCTGCTCGTCATCTTCGCCCTTGTTCCCATGACGTTCTCTACCCTTTTGGTGGCTTTTGGCAGCAAGATCGAAGCCACCATCCTGTTCTACACCGCGCATGAATTCAGTTCCTACATTCTGCTGATGTGGACCTGCCTGCGCTGGCTGATTGCGACCCTCACCAGCATTGCGGTGATCGCGCTCATCTACCACCATGCGGTCCCGCGCACGCAACCCTGGCATAGCGTACTTCCAGGCGCGACGCTGGCCACCGCCATGTGGTTCTCGTCGACCCTGCTGTTTGGCTTCTACCTGCAGCACTATGCCGACTACAGCATTATTTACGGATCGCTCGGCGCCGCCATCGCCTTGCTGGTCTGGATGTACATGGTTTCCCTGGTTATCCTGGTGGGCGCGGAATTCAATGCCATGCTGTTCCCCCGCGCCATGCTGGGGAAGGAACTGACCGCCGTCAATCACGTTAGAAAGTGAGCCGCCAGGAGCACTGGGCACTGCAGAGAAGCCAGAATCCGCCGATCTTCTTATTGTGGGCAGAATTTCAAATGAATGCCATTGCATTGTTCGCTGGATAGTGCCTCGCTGGCGTTCGCGCGGATGAAGAAGTCTCAAACAGTTACAATAGTCTTCTCTGAATTGAACAAGCTGGAATTGAACAAGACCCAGTCTGGAACCGATGAAACCTCCCCAGCCAGAAGTCGCGACCCAAGCCTCCCTCAGTTCGGGGAGTTCCCCTTCAACTCTCGCACCTAGTGGAACGCCCGCCCACCGCCGCGCCAAGATCATCTGTACGATCGGCCCGGCGTGCCACTCTGAAGCCGCGATGCGCGACCTGCTGCGCCTTGGCATGGACGTTGCCCGCTTGAACTTTTCTCATGGCTCGCATGAGGATCACGCCCGCAACATCGAGCGCCTGCGCCGCGCCGCCGAAAAAGAAGACCGCACCATCTGCATCCTGCAGGATTTGCAAGGCCCCAAAATCCGCACTGGACGCCTGGAACGCCACGAACCCGTGCTGCTGAAAAGCGGCTCAACCGTCCTGATCACTCCCCGCGACATCACCGGCACCGCGACCCGCATTTCCACGACGTTCCAGGATCTTGCCCGCGAAGTTGGCGTTGGCGCCCGTATTCTATTGCGCGACGGACTCATCGAATTGCGCGTGCGCACCGTCCGCGGCAAGGATGTTATCTGCGATGTTTTGAACGGCGGCACCCTGGGCGAGCACCAAGGCATCAACTTGCCGGGCACTGCTCTATCGATTCCCGCATTAACCGAGAAGGATCGCAAAGATCTGGAGTTTGGCCTGAAGCAAGGCGTGGACGCGGTTGCGCTCTCTTTTATTCGCACCGCGGCCGACGTGAATATGGTCCGGCAAATCGTGGGCAGCTTGGGATGTGACGTTCCATTAATCTCCAAGCTGGAAAAGCCGCAGGCCATCGACCACCTCGAAGAAATCCTGGAAGCCTCCGATGGCGTGATGGTTGCCCGCGGCGATCTGGGCGTGGAAATGGCGCCGGAAAAAGTTCCAGTCATTCAGAAGCATGTGATCCGCCGTGCCGCAGTGTGGCGCAAGCCGGTGATCACAGCCACGCAAATGCTCGAGTCGATGATCGAAAACCCGCGCCCCACAAGGGCGGAAGCGAGCGATGTTGCCAACGCCATCTTCGACGGTTCCGATTCCGTCATGCTTTCGGCGGAGACCGCCAGCGGCCGCTATCCCCGCGAGGCCGTCGCCATGATGTCGCGCATCGTGATTGAGGCCGAGAGCAATATGGGGGAGTTCACTCTGCCCCGCCGCCGCCGCGACCGTCACGGCCTCTCGGTCGCCGAAACCATCTGCGAATCCATCGCGCACGCCGCCGAAGACCTGCCCATGGGCGCAATCGCCGTTTTCACCGAGACCGGCAACACCGCTCGCATGATTTCGAAATATCGGCCGCAAGCCGCCATCTACGCCTTTACTCACAACCCCACCGTTGCCCAGCGCACCAACCTCTATTGGGGTGTGCATCCCATGAAATGTGCCCAGGCGCTTTCCGTGGAACACATGGTGCGTGTCGCCGAGAAGGAATTGCTGGCGCGCCGATCGCTCAAGCCCGGCGACGTGCTCGGAGTGGTTGCGGGCACTCGCCAGGCTTCCGGCTCCACCAACTTCATGCGCTTGCATACGGTCACGCCGGAAGAGGCCGGAGCGGCCACGCGATCTACCCGCAAGCGCACTGTCCCACGCCAGAAGCTATAATCGCGGAGTATGCCGCTGGAATACTTGTCCGTGGCGATCTGGGAGCCACTGCCCAACATGGAAGCTGCCGCACTCGCGACCATCCGCGAACTCAATGCCATCGTATCGAGCAAGGGATACGGCCGCGATCTTCTCTACCGCAGCGGCGATTCTCATTACGTGCTGCTTCGTTACTGGAATTCCGAGCAAGCTCGCCGCACGGCTCTGGAAGATGCTGACCTGCTTCGTTGCTGGTCTCGCCTCGGAAATGAGATTCAAATTCTGAAGGTCTACGAGAAGCTGGAGGAGATCGCCTTGCAAGTGTGATGGAAGGATCCATGAGTAGGGATCCGTGGGTGGGGAATCCATGTTTGAGGAATCCATGTTTGAGGAATCAAAGATCGGCGATTCAATCCCGCAGGTTTTTACCGATGTCTCGGCGGACCCGTTCGTGCGCGGACTCCTGCATCGCCCCGCTCACCCCAACGGCAACGGACTTGTTCTGACGCATGGGTCGGGATCGAACTGCCAAGCGCCGCTGCTGGTCGCGTTGGCGGAGGTCTTCGCCGATGCCGGCTTCTTCGTGCTGCGCTGCGATCTCCCGTATCGTCAGGATCGATCCTTCGGTCCACCGGCGCCGGGCGAGGCCAAGCGCGATCGCGCCGGCTTGAAGAATGCTGTTGCAGCGCTCAAGCATCTCGCCAAAGGCCGCATGTTTCTCGGCGGCCATTCTTATGGCGGGCGCCAAGCCAGCATGCTCTGCGCCGAGCTTCCTCCGGAAAAAGACCCCGCAGCGGCTCCGGATTTGGCTGCCGGCCTGCTCCTGCTCTCCTATCCGCTGCACCCGCCCCGCAAGCCCGACCAGCTTCGCACCCAGCATTTTTTCACCCTGCGTACCCCCAGCCTATTCGTCGAAGGCACACGCGATCCCTTCGGCTCGATTGCCGAAATCGAGCAAGCCTTGAAGCTGATTCCCGCGAAGACTAAGTTGATGACCATCGAAGGCGCTGGGCACGACTTGGGATTCAAAGGAAAATCAAAGCGGGGAGAATTGACGGGAAAAATACTGGTGGAATTCCAAGCGTTTACGGGTTGCTGATCCGGGTAAATCCGCGAAAATCCGTGGCCACGGCCTTAATTCACCCACCCCGACTTCGACCCGCCGTTCCCTTTGCGCTGATCGTCATCCGGGGGAATGTAATTGCCGTGCTCGTCGAAGTGAACGTCGCGGTCGTGTTTGCGCATGTAGACTTCGAACTTCTTCGCCGCCCGCCGGCGTTTCGAGCGGTAATAGGAATTCTTCATTCCGTAATACCACTCCGACAACGAGAACTTCCCAGACATTCCCCGCGCGGGCGAAAACTTCACATACAGATATCCAAAGAACAAACCGCCGAGATGAGCCAGGTATGCAACCCCTCCCCGGTCGCCGATGGCAAAGGCTACGGTCACCACGATCAGGATGAGCACAAAATACTTTGCCTTGATCAGGAACGGGAACGGAATCATCATGATTTCGTTCTCCCCGAAGACCATGCCGAACGCCATGAGAATGGCAAAGACGCCGCCCGAGGCGCCGATTGTAACCGTGTTCGGAGACGCGAGAATGTGGGCAAAAGAAAAAACGATTGTGGTGAGTGCGGCCCCGATTACGCCGGCGAAAAACAACTCCAGAAAGCGGCGCATGCCCCATGAGCTTTCGAAGCTCGCGCCAAACATCCAAATCCCCAGCATGTTCCCAAACCAATGCCAGAACGCGAAGTGAATAAAGCTGTAAGTAACAATCTGCCAGATCGCGAAGTGAAAGACGGTCATGTTGGGAACAAGCCCGAGATACAGCTCGACCCAATCCCTGACCGACGCCGTCCCGAAGGCCAACAGCGCAAGGAACACCGCGGTGTTGATCCCCAGCAGCCAGGTCACCGCCCTGGTGAAGGGCGGGAAGCTTAACGTCATTTCTCGACCGCGACCGCGCAAGCGAATGCTCCTCTTGGAAGTAGATACCTAAACTCAACGTTCGGGCAAGGGGACAATCGGCAGGCTCCGGTGCCCCTGCGCATCCACGGCCCTTACAGCAAAGATTACATTATCCTTCGAAAGTTTCAGGGTTGTGCGAGTGACATTGCCAACCTTTTGGACGTACTCCCATTCCGGAGCGGTCGTCTCCCGCCACAGGACTTCGTATCCCGTGGCCAGGCCGCCCGGGGCGGCTTCCCAGGTGAGGGTTGAGTCGTTCTCCAGATCTTTGGTCAGAAGATGCACATTGGCTGGAGGGGCTGGCGCCGAAGCCAGTGATGCCAGCGTCGCAGCGTTCAGCCGCGCCACGTGGGCGACATACTCGAAGTCCACAAACTTCGTGAGGTCGCCGTATTCAATGCCGTTCTCGGTGCGCACGTTCTGGTGCTGATGATGAAAATCCTCCCGAAACTCAGTGAAACGCACTGCGGCGAATCCCTGCTGGTTGAAAGAATAATGGTCGCCGCCGCGCAGATAGCGGTCCAGCCGGAACACCAGCATCGGCTGCACGCCGACATCGTTCTTATAGGCCCGGCCCACATCGGCGATATAGCGCGCCAGTTGCCGCGACGCAGAGTCATTCTCGCCGCCGAGACCTCGAATCCGGCGAATCTCCTGCTCCGTGGCCGCGGCGGGCAAGCCTTCGGAAAACACCCGCACCACCGAGTGATCCTGCTCCTTGCTCTTGTCGCCGCCTACAATGTCGTCGTTCAGGACGGCTTCAAGATTCCAGCCTTGTTCTTTGGCCATCTTTTCTTTCGCCATCTGGGCAAAATGATGGCTGCCGTTCAGGCCTTGCTCCTCGCCCGCCACGGTCAGAAAAATAATCGTCGCGGGAAATCTGAGTTTGCTCAAGACCCGGGCGCATTCGAGACTCACGGCGGTTCCGCTGCCGTCGTCGTTCGCCCCCGGAGCATCGGCCTTTACGTCCAGAGTGTCGCTGGGGCGCGAATCGTAGTGCCCGGTCACCAGCACGATGCGCTTGGCGTTCTCGGCATCCGTCCCCTTCAAGACCGCATAAACATTGGTGATTTCGGTGGGCTGGGGTATCCGGTCGGCAGCCGGTTCGGTGAAGCTGTCGGTCTTCACCTCCAGGCAGCCGCCGCAATCGTTG
>Ga0116121_1000486_pt1 | contig 20115 bp, 31 predicted proteins | sample June2015DPH_13_1_FD_89725 | JGI IMG/M metagenome (GOLD analysis project Ga0116121, IMG submission 89725) | Peatland microbial communities from SPRUCE experiment site at the Marcell Experimental Forest, Minnesota, USA - June2015DPH_13_10 | ecosystem: Environmental > Terrestrial > Soil > Wetlands...
CCGGCGCGCGAACTGGATAAGCCGTTCCTGATGCCGATTGAAGACATCTTTTCGATTCAGGGCCGCGGCACGGTGGTGACGGGACGTATCGAGCGCGGCAAGGTGAAAGTCGGCGAGGAAGTGGAGATTGTCGGCTTCCGCGACACGCGCAAGACGGTGGTGACCGGCGTGGAAATGTTCAAGAAGCAATTGGACGAAGGCATGGCGGGCGACAACGCGGGCCTGTTGCTGCGCGGCATTGCGAAAGAAGATGTGGAGCGCGGCATGGTGCTGGCGAAGGGTGGATCGATCACGCCGCACACGAAGTTCAAGGCGGAAGTCTACATCCTGACGAAAGAAGAAGGCGGAAGGCATACGCCGTTCTTCAAGGGATACCGTCCGCAATTTTATTTGCGGACCACTGATGTCACTGGAGTGGCGGAGTTGCCGGCGGGTACGGAGATGGTGATGCCGGGAGATAACGTCTCGCTGGTGATTGAGTTGATCACGCCGGTGGCGATGGAGAAGGGGTTGCGGTTTGCCATTCGCGAAGGCGGACACACGGTGGGCGCGGGAACGATTGCGGAGATTGTGACGTAGGGAAAAGTCAGAAGTTAGAAGTAAGAATGCAGAAGTAAGAACAACATCGATTTCACTTCTGCATTCTGAATTCTTACTTCTGCATTTGAAATCGCGGCTTGTGGCTTGCCGCTGGTTCTTTCCTTCCGGAGACGCCGGAGGGGGTTAGAGAGAGTGAAAACGTGATTGGAAAAGAAAGAATTCGCATCCGGTTGAAGGCTTACGACTACCGCATTCTGGATCAGTCGACGGGCGAGATTGTGGAAACGGCGCGGCGCACCGGGGCGCAGATTGCGGGGCCGATTCCACTGCCCACGATGAAGAATAAGTACTGCGTGCTGCGGTCGCCGCACGTGGATAAGAAGTCGCGGGAGCAGTTTGAGATCCGCACGCATAAGCGCCTGCTCGACATTCTCGAGCCGACGCAGCAGACGGTGGACGCGCTGATGAAGCTCGATCTGCCGGCGGGCGTGGATGTGGAGATTAAGGCGTTCGGGAAAGAGCATAAGTAGGGTGGCGGGCTAGCGCCCGCCGGACAGCCGAGGGCGGCTGTCCCTACATGAGCTGATTAGCTCCCCAGCCAATAGCCGGCGTTCGATGAGCGACGAGCCAAGCTGGGAATGGAGACAGAGATGGCGATACGGGTTACAGGAATTCTGGGCAAGAAGGTCGGCATGACGCAACTGTTTGACTCGAAGGGCGACGTGCGCCCGGTCACGGTGCTGCAGGCTGGTCCTTGCGTAGTGACGCAGCACAAGCTGGCGACCAAGGACGGTTACGAGGCGGCCCAGATTGGCCTGGTGGAATTTGTGAAGGAATCGCGGCTGACCAAGCCGGCGCGCGGGCACCTGGCGAAGAACAATCTTCCGCCAGTGAAGTTCATGCGCGAAGTGCCGTTGGAAACGGACGGCGTGGTCGATGGCGACGTCACGGTGAAAGTGGGCGACCGGGTGCTGGTCGAGATTTTTGAAGGCGAAAAGTTTGTCGACATCGTGGGAGTGAGCAAGGGGAAAGGCTTCCAGGGCGTGGTGAAGCGGCATCACTTTGGCGGCGGTCCGAAGTCGCACGGATCGATGTTTCAGATCACGGGTTCGATTGGTTCGTCGGCGTTTCCGTCGCGCGTGTTCAAGGGGATGCGCATGTCGGGACACATGGGCCACGCGCGGGTGACGCAGCGCAACCTGAGAGTTTTGGGTGTAGATAAAGAAGAGAATCTGCTGGTGGTGGAAGGCAGTGTGCCGGGACCGCAGGGCGGATATCTGGTAATCACGAAATCGAAGAAGCCGCCCAGAGAACGCCGTGGATTTGCAGGCTCGGCTACGGTCGATCCGTTGAAGGCGGCGAAGCGAGCGGCGAAGAAGGCTTAGTACCCAGTACCTGGTATCGAGAAGCAATATGGCAACTATTGATATTTACAACTTGAGCGGCGCCAAGGTTGGAACGTTTGATCTCGCCGATGAGATTTTCGGCGCGGTCAATGAAGATCTGCTCTGGGAAGCGGTGAAGCACTACCGCGCCGGGCAGCACCAGGGCACGCATGCGACTAAGGCCCGCTGGCAGGTTTCCGGTTCGGGCAAGAAACTGTGGAAGCAGAAGGGCACGGGGCGGGCCCGCATCGGCTCGATCCGTTCGCCACTGTGGCGGCACGGCGCGACCGTACACGGACCGACGCCGCGCTCCTACGACTACGCGTTCCCGCGCAAGAAATTGCTGGGCGCGTTGCGTTCGGCGCTGGCGGCGAAGTTTGCCGATGGCAAGCTGACCGTGGTGAACGCGTTCGACTTGAAGGAACCCAAGACCAAGGAGTTCCGGGCAGCTCTCAAAGCGCTGAAAGTGGAAAAGACGGTGCTGATTGTGGAAGCGCCGAACGCCGACAATCGCAACCTGGAGTTGAGCGCGCGCAATATCAAGGGGCTGGAGTTGATTGCGGGCAATGAGGTTCATCCTTACCACTTGCTGCGTTACGATCGCGTGATTTTTTCGCATCCGGCCATCGAAAAGCTGCAGCTGACGCTGAAGAATTCGGTATCCAAGCGGCAGCACAAGGCGGCGGAAGAAGAAGGCGAAGGCGCGAAAAAGGCGGCGGCTGCTCCGCGGAAGCGTACCCGGCACGAAAAAGCGGCGGAGGTGGCCTGATGAAATCCGCATACCAGATCATTCGCCGTCCGGTGATCACCGAAAAAGGTTTGGCGATCAAGGAAAACCAGAACACGCTGGTGTTCCAGGTTGCGCCCAAGGCGACGAAGACGGAAATCAAGCAAGCGGTGCAGACGATTTTCAAGGTAAAGGTATTTTCCGTGCGCACGGCGGTGTATCCAGGAAAAGAACGGCGGCGGGGAAAGTTTGCCGGCTACCGTCCGGATTGGAAGAAGGCGTATGTGCGGCTGCGCGCGGGCGAGAAGATGCCGGAGTACGCGCAGAATTTGTAAGAACCGTCGTTGGTCGGCGGTCATTGGTCATTGGTCGTTGGTCGTCGGCCAAAAACAACAGCAGGTTCCTCAGGCTCGCTTCGCGAACCTTCGGAATGACAGAGAGATTTTGAGCTAAGACCTAGAAGTTGGCAACTGAGAGCGATTATGGCGATCAAAACATACAGACCGACTACGCAGACGTTGCGCTATCGCACGACGATCGTCAACGACGACATCACGACGCGGCATCCGCACAAGCCTCTGATCGAACCCAAGCCGCGCACGGGCGGGCGCCGCAATTCCGGCGACATGACGATGCGGTTTATCGGCGGCGGACATAAACGCAAGCTGCGGATTATCGATTTCAAGCGCGACAAGACCGGGATTCCGGCCACCGTGGTCAGCATCGAATACGATCCCAACCGTTCGCCGCGCATTGCGCTGCTGGCCTATGCCGACGGGGAGAAGCGTTACATCCTTCAGCCGGAAGGGTTGAAGGTGGGGCAGAAGGTGATCAGCGGTCCCGAAGCGGACATTTTGGTGGGCAACGCGCTGCCGCTGCGAAACATTCCTCCTGGCACGCAGATCCATAATCTGGAGCTGAAACCGGGGAAGGGCGGCCAGATGGTGCGTTCCGCCGGCGGTGCGGCGCAGTTGATCGCCAAAGAGGAGGAGTATGCGCTGGTCAAGCTGCCTTCGGGAGAGACCCGCAAGATTTCACAGGACTGCATGGCGACGATCGGGCAGGTCGGGAATCTGGATCACGAAAACGTCACGATCGGCAAGGCGGGACGCTCGCGCTGGCTGGGAAAGCGTCCGCATAATCGTGGCGTTTCGATGAATCCAGTGGACCATCCGCATGGCGGTGGTGAGGGCAAGACTTCGGGCGGCCGGCATCCGGTGACGCCTTGGGGACAGCCGACGCGTGGGTATAAGACGCGGAATAACAAGAGGACGGATAAATTTATTGTGAACCGGCGGACGAAGTAGTTGTTGGTCGTCGGTCGTTAGTCGTTGGCGAAAAGCAGGTTCCTCCGGGTCGCTGCGCGAACCGTCGGAATGACAAAGTTTTAGTTTGAGGTTAAGAGCAAATTTATGGCACGTTCAACTAAAAAAGGCGCGTTCGTGGATGGCTTCCTGATGGCGCGGGTGGAAGGCATGAATTCGCGCAACGAAAAGAAAGTGTTGCGCACCTGGTCGCGGCGTTCCACTGTGGTTCCGGAGATGGTGGGTCACACCATCGCGGTACACAACGGCAAGAAGTTTATTCCGGTGTACGTCACGGAGAACATGGTGGGTCACAAGCTGGGCGAGTTCAGCTTTACGCGCAACTTCAAGGGCCACTCCATGCGGGCTGCCACGGAAGTGGCGGCGAAGCCGGCGGGTATTCCGGGAGGTCCGGGAGCGATTACTCCGGCGGCAGCGCCGGCGGCGCCCAAGGCATAAAACGGCTTTTAGCCATTAGCTTTTAGCCGTTAGCCCGGGCAAGAAAACGAAGTGTGGAACAGAGAACAGATTATGGAATTCAGAGCGGAAATGCGTTACTTGCGAGTGTCGCCGCAGAAGGCGCGCCTGGTGCTGGAGTTGATCAAAGGGCGCAAGGTGGAAGAGGCGCGCAACACGCTGTTGTTCACCAAGAAGCGGGTGGCGGCGCACGTAGGCAAGCTGCTGCAGTCGGCGCTGGATAACGCGAATTTTCTCAGCACCGAAAAGGGGCTGGACGTCGAGCTCGACAATTTGTATGTGAAGAGCGCCATCGCGAACGACGGTCCGCGCATGAAGCGCATCCGTCCGGCACCGCAGGGACGCGCCTTCCGCTACCAGCGGCGCATTGCGCACATCACGCTGGTGCTGGCCGAGCGCGGGAATGGCGCAGGTCGCGTGGCGAGTGGTGGTGGTGAGACGAAGAGTGCGACTGCGGCTCCGGCAAAGCGGCGCGCGCCGGTGGCAAAGAAGGCCGCGGGCGCATCTAAGAAGAGCAAAGCGGTCGCGAAGTAGGGATAGAGTTCCCACTTCTCGCGCAAAGAACGCGCGAGAAATGGGGCACCCGGCGGCGAAATAACAGCAGGTTCCTCACCCGCGCTTTGCGCGAGTTCGGAATGACAAGCTTTAGAGGTTTGATTAGGAGAAGCAATGGGACAAAAAGTCCATCCTTATGGTTTTCGCCTCGGCTACACCAAGCCGTGGAAGTCGCGCTGGTTTGTGGAGCGCGACTACGACAAGCTGCTGCTGGAAGACATCAAGCTGAAGAACGAGCTGAAGGAAAAGCTTAAGTCGGCGGGCGTGAGCTCGATTGAGATTGAGCGGCCGGGCAACAAGCTGCGCATCATCATCAAGACGGCGCGTCCTGGAATCATTATTGGGCGTAAGGGCGCGGAGATCGACAAGCTGAAGGCGGACTTGCAGAAGCGCACGTCGCGCGAGATGTTTGTCGACATCCAGGAAGTGCACAAGCCGGAGCTTGACGCCCAACTGGTGTCGGAAGCGATTGCGCTGCAACTGGAAAAGCGAGTTGGGTTCCGGCGGGCGATGCGCAAGGCGGTGGATTCGGCGCTGCGCTTCGGTTGCAAAGGAATCAAGGTGCGGGTGAGCGGACGGTTGAACGGCAATGAGATCGCGCGCTCGGAGTGGTACCTGCAGGGACGTTTGCCGCTGCACACGCTGCGCGCCGACATCGAATACGGCTTCTCGGAAGCGAGGACGACGTACGGAGTGATTGGCGTGAAGGTTTGGGTGTACAAGGGCGAAATTCTTCCGGCCAAGAAACGGGAGCAGCAGACGGCGGGCGTGGGAGCGTTTTGAGGAAGCGCGCCAAACGCGCGATTTAGCATTCTCGCAAAGAACGCGAGAATGATCGCGCGGCGCGCCCAGGTCCTTCGCGAGACAAAAAGCGTCTCGCTCAGGATGACAAGCGGGCGGATGACGGCAAAAGAGAGCTGACTTATGTTGATGCCAAAGAAGGTAAAGTACCGCAAGCAGCAGCGCGGGCGCATGACCGGAAAGGCCTGGCGCGGAAGCACGCTGGCGTTCGGCGACTTCGGGCTGAAGGTGCTGGAGCCGGGTTGGATCACCGACCGGCAGATCGAGGCGAGCCGCGTGGCGATGACCCGCTTTGTGAAACGCGGCGGCAAGATTTGGATCCGGGTGTTTCCCGACAAGCCGGTGACCAAGAAGCCCGCCGAAACCCGTATGGGTAAAGGCAAGGGCGCGCCCGATCATTGGGTGGCGGTGGTGCGTCCGGGAAAGATTCTGTTTGAGATGGAAGGGGTCACGGTGGTGGATGCGACGGAAGCCATGCGGCTGGCTTCGCACAAGCTGCCGTTGCGCACCGTTTTCGTGAAGCGCGACTCGGCGCACTGAAGAAAGCTTTTGAGGAATTTTATGAAGGCAGACAAAGTCAGAAATCTAACCGACGCCGAGCTCCAGCACCAGGGGCAGGATCTCGCGGACCAGCTGTTCAAGCTGAAGTTTCAGCTGAACATGGGGCAGACCGAGAGCCTGAAAAAGATTCGCGGGCTGCGCAAGGACATTGCGCGGGTCAAGACAATTTCAGGCGAGCGTTCGCGCTTGGCCGCAACGGAGAAACGCTAATGGCGGAAACCGCAAGCAAGAAATCAGCGACCCCCGAGATCGAGCATGTGCAGGGCCGGCGCAAAGAAGTGGTGGGAGAAGTGGTTGCGAACCGCATGCAAAAGACGATCGTCGTCAAGGTGACGCGGAAGAAAGCGCATCCGTTCTACGGACGGGTGGTGGCGCGCAACAAGAAGTTTTATGCGCACGACGAGAAGAACGAGGCGCACGTGGGCGACGTGGTGCGGATCGAAGAGACGCGTCCGCTCTCGAAGTTGAAGCGCTGGAAGCTGAAGGACATCGTGCGCAAGACGGCGCTGGTGCCTGAGGTGGTGCTGGACCAGGCTGGAAAGTAATTAAGGAAGAGCGCCGAACGCGCGAGTTGGCATTTTCGCAAAGGGCGCGAAAATGATCGCGCGGCGCGCCCAGGTCCTTCGCGAGACAAAAGGCGTCTCGCTCAGGATGACAAAGCGAGACAAAAGACGTCTCGCTCAGGATGAGAGAGTAGACGGGAGATTGAAGCCATGGCTGTGATGATGAGAAGCATGCTGGAGGTAGCCGACAACTCCGGCGCCCGCAAGCTGCAGATGATTCTGCCGCTGGGCGGTTCGACCGGGCTGAATGCCGGCCTCGGCGACATAATCACCGCCGCCGTGAAGGAAGCCGCTCCGGATGGGCAAGTGCAGAAGGGCAAAGTGGTGAAGGCGGTGATTGTGCGGACGCGTAAGGAACATCGGCGGCGCGACGGCACATATATCCGCTTCGACCAGAATGCGGCGGTGCTGATCAACGATGCGGGCGAGCCGGTAGGCACGCGCGTTTTTGGTCCGGTGGCGCGCGAGTTGCGCGAGAAGAAGTTTTTGAAGATCGTGAGCCTAGCGCCTGAGGTGATTTGAAGGCAGCAGGAAAATTGAGTAATTGGGGAATTTAGTAATTGAGTAATTGAAAATCCGGCATAGATTTGGTTTTCAAATTACCCAATTACTAAATTACCCAATTGCTAAATGGGGTTGAGATGCGAACAGTAAGCACAGAACAAAAGCGAGTGGATATCCGCCGCAACGACAACGTGAAAGTCATCACGGGGCGGGACAAGGGCAAGGAAGGACGCGTGCTGCGCGTGTTTCCCAACGACAGCAAGCTTCTGGTGGAGCACGTGATGATGGTGAAGAAGCACGTGCGCCCGAACCCGCAGCGCAACATCAAGGGCGGCATCGCCGAGCAGGAAAGCCGAATTGCTATTTCCAATGTGCAGCTGGTTTGCCCGACCTGCGGGCCGGTGCGCATCGGACACGAAGTGCGGGGGGATCGCAAGGTGCGGGTGTGCAAGAAGTGCGGAACGACGCTGGATAAGTAAGATTTGGCAATTTGGTGATTGAGTAATTTGGTAATTTGAAAAACAAGAACAGCCATTTTCAAATTACCCGATTGCACAATTGCTTAATTTCCTGAAGGAAGTCGAAAAAAGAAGATCATGGCAAAAGAGAAAGAAAAGCGAGCATCGAAGGATTCGGGGCAGGAGCAGAAGGCTCCGGCACAGGCTCAGCACAGCGCCAAGGAGCGGCCGCGGCTGCGTGCGAAGTTCGAAAAGGAAGTGGCGCCGGCTCTGCAGAAGGAACTTGAGCTGGGGAATTCGATGGCGGTGCCGCGGCTCAACAAGATTGTGGTGAACATGGGCATGGGCGAAGCCACGCAGAATTCGAAGATTCTCGATCCGGCGGTGAATGAACTGGGCCAGATCACGGGGCAGAAGCCGATCGTCACCAAGGCCAAGAAGTCGATTGCGGCGTTCAAGGTGCGTGAGGGGCAGGCCATCGGGACGATGGTGACGCTGCGCGGCGACCGCATGTATGAATTTTTCGACCGGCTGGTGAATATCGTTCTGCCGCGCGTCCGCGACTTTAAGGGAGTCTCCACGAAGTCGTTCGACGGGCGGGGCAACTACACGCTCGGTCTGCACGACCAGTTGATTTTCCCGGAGATCTCTTACGAGAAGGTCGACAAGATGAAGGGCATGAACGTCACGATTGTGACGACAGCGGCAAACGACAACCAGGCGCGGACGCTCCTGAAGCATCTGGGCATGCCGTTCCGGGCGCAGTAGAGGCAAAGTTTCAGGGTTTCAGAGTTTCAAGACACGGCAACGAAGATTTTTTAAGGATTGCATGACTACAGCGAAACGAGTTAAAGACGCGAAGATCGAAAAGAAGTTTGAGCTGGCGCGCGACAAGAAGGAGAAGAGGCCGAAATTCTCCACGCGCCGACACAACCGCTGCAAGATATGCGGGCGGCCGCGGGCTTACCTGCGCAAGTTTGGCCTGTGCCGCTTGTGTTTCCGTGGGCTGGCGCTGCGCGGGGAGATTCCTGGGGTTTCGAAGTCGTCCTGGTAGGGGCTTCCGCGCGGGGTGCGTGGAGCAGGAGATCCTTCGCGAGACAAAAAACGTCTCGCTCAGGATGACAATGCGAGACAAAAAACGTCTCGCTCAGGATGACAGGGCGAGACAAAAAACGTCTCGCTCAGGATGACAAGGCGAAGTGGGGCGACAGTGGTAAAGAGGTAGTGGTAAGGGAGCTGCCGCAGGTTCTCCGGCGAATGCGGAGCGAACGGGTGGCGAGAGGAGAAGCAAACGATGAGGTTGACCGATCCGGTCGCAGATATGCTGACGAGGGTGCGCAATGCGCTGCAGGCGCGGCACCAGAAGGTGGATATCCCGGCTTCGCGGCTGAAGGTGGAGATTGCCCGCATTCTGAAGGAAGAAGGCTACATCTCGAACTTCAAGGCCACCGAGGAAGAAGGGCACAAGGTCATCCGGATTTATCTGAAATACGGCGCGCACAATGAAGCGGCGATTTCGAAGGCGGAGCGCGTGTCGCGTCCGGGCTGCCGCGTGTACGTGCGCCGCAGCGAAATTCCGCGCGTGCTGGGCGGAATGGGGATCAATATTCTCACCACGCCGCGCGGGGTGATGACAGGACGGCAAGCCCGCAAGGAAGGCGTGGGCGGCGAGTTGCTGTGCGAGATCTGGTAAGAAAGCAGCTGTCAGCCGCCGGCCTTCAGTAGAGGCGGGGTTGTGGAAAAGCTGAGAGCTGAAAGCTGAGAGCCGAAAACTTATGTCGCGAATTGGAAAAAAGCCGATCCCGATCCCTAAAGGGGTGACGGTCAAAATCGAAGGCAACACGGTATTGGTGCAAGGGCCCAAAGGCAAGCTGGACACGGCTTTGCCCTCGGGCATCACGGTGGAGCAGAAGGACGGAAACATCGTCGCCATCCGGGAAAACGATTCGCAGGCCGCGGTGCACGGTCTGGCGCGCGCGCTGGTGAATAACGCCGTCGAAGGCGTGACCAAGGGCTGGACGCGCGAACTGGAAATCGTGGGCATTGGCTACCGCGCCGAAATGAAGGGCAAAGGGATGGTGGTGTTCAGCCTGGGCTACTCGCATCCCATTGAATATCCGTTGCCGACGGGCGTAGAGGCGAGCGTCGATCCCAAGCAGACGAAGATCGCGCTTACCGGAATTGACCGGCAGCAGGTAGGCCAGGTCGCGGCGGAAATGCGCTCTCTGCGTCCACCCGACCCGTACAAGAACAAGGGTGTGCGCTACGCGGGCGAAAGGTTGAAGAAGAAGGTCGGTAAGACCGGAGCGAAGTAAAAACGTCGTCGGCCTTCGGTCGTCGGCCCTCAATTCTTAGTGACCGACGACCGACGACTAACGACCGAGGACAGATTTTATGCTTACTAGAATTTCGAAGAACCAGAAACGCGACCACATTCACGACCGCATCCGGAAGAAATTGCAGGGAACGGCGGAGCGTCCGCGGCTGAATGTGTACCGTTCGCTGAATCACATTTATGTGCAGGTCATCGACGACCTGCACGGTACGACGCTGGTTTCGGCAAGTTCGGCCGAGGGCAAGAAGGAAGAGCGGCGTACGGGCGGCAACGTGGCGGCGGCGAAGGCGCTGGGCAAAGTCATCGCGGAGCGCGCCAAGGCGAAGGGCGTGAGCAAAGTGGTGTTTGACCGCGGCGGCTATATTTATCACGGACGGGTGAAGGCGCTGGCCGATGCGGCCCGCGAAGCGGGACTGCAATTTTAGGGAAATTTGGGAATTTGGTAATCGGGTAATTTTGTAATTTGAAACCCGCCGCGCAGGGTTTCGATTGCAAATTACAAAATTACGAAATTACAAAACTACGAAATTAGGTTTGAGAATGCCAACAGTGATTAAGAAGCTTGATCCAAATTCGTACCAGTTGAAAGACCAGGTGGTCGCCATCAACCGCGTGACCAAAGTGGTGAAGGGCGGCAAGAACCTTTCGTTCGCGGCGCTGGTGGTGGTGGGCGATCCGTCGGCGGCGGTGGTGGGTCACGGTGCCGGCAAAGCCAAGGAAGTTCCGCAAGCGATTCGGAAGGCGATTGAGTCGGCGAAGAAGAACCTGATCAAGGTGAACCTGACGCAGACTTCGATTCCACACCTGGTGCTGGGACGCTACGGCGCGGGGAAGGTGCTGCTCAAGCCGGCTCCGGAAGGCACAGGCGTGATTGCGGGCGGCGCGGTACGTGCGGTGATGACGTCGGTGGGCGTGCTGAACGTGCTGACCAAATCGATCGGCACAACCAACCCGCACAATGTGATCAAGGCGACTTTCGACGCGCTCCGGCACCTTAAGAGCAGGGAGAGCGTTGCCCTGATGCGCGGCAAGACGGTACAAGAGATTTAAGTACCGGGTACCGAGTACCTAGTACCTAGAAACGGCACAGGGTGAGATTGAGGAATCAGCGATGACGACGAAAACACCGAAGGCGGTTAGCGGGAAGATTCACCTGAAGTGGGTGGTTTCGGCCATTTGCGCCCCCGTGAAGCAGAAGCTGGTGATCAAGGGATTGGGATTCACGCGGTTGAACCAGGTGATCGAGCGTCCGGACAATGCGGCGATTCGAGGCATGGTAGCGAAGGTTCCGCATCTGGTTGTGATTCTGCAGTAAGGAAGCGCGCCGAACGCGCCCTTCGGTCGCTGTCGCTCACTCAGGGCAGGCTCCGAGGAAATCGCGCGGCGCGCCCAGATCCTTCGCGAGACAAAAGGCGTCTCGCTCAGGATGACAGAGGGTAGAGGTTCGAGATTATGAATTTATCCAATATTCGAGCACCGAAGAAGGCATCGGAAAAGCGCAAGCGGGTGGGGCGCGGTATGGGCTCCGGCATGGGCAAGACGTCCACGCGCGGGCATAAGGGGCAGCGTTCGCGCACCGGTATGCGGCTGATCCGCGGCTTTGAAGGCGGTCAGATGCCGCTGCACCGGCGCATGCCGAAGCGCGGCTTCACCAACATCTTCCGCAAGGAATTCAATATCGTCAGCCTGGAGCGGCTGGTTGAGTTGGGTGATGAGTTGCTGGGCTCGCCTATTACGCCCGATGTGCTGCGCAAGGCGGGAGTGATCAAGGCCAAGCATCCGGTAAAGATTCTGGGCGATGGCGAATTGACGGTTGCCATCACTGTACACGCGCACAAGTTCTCCAAGTCGGCACAGGAAAAAATCATCAAGGCAGGCGGCAAGGTTGAGGTCTTGCAGTAATGTTCGAAAAGCTGGCTAACATCTTCCGCATCCCCGACCTGCGCCGGCGGGTTCTGTTTACGCTGGCCATGCTTGCGGTCTACCGGCTGGGCGGACATCTTCCCACGCCGGGTGTGAACTTCCTCAAGCTGGAAGAGTTCTTCAATCAGAACCGGGGATCGCTTCTGGGTTTTGTGGATCTGTTTTCCGGCGGCAACCTGCGCCGCCTGACCATCTTTGCTCTGGGCATCATGCCGTACATTACGGCATCGATCATCCTGCAGCTTTTGACGGTGGTGTATGAGCCGTTGGCCAAGCTGCAAAAAGAGGGTGAACTGGGGCGCAAGAAGATTACCCAGTGGACTCGCTACATCACGGTGATCCTCAGTGGAGTGCAGTCGTTCGGGATCGCGATCGGGCTGGAAAAGGCGGGAGATTTCGTTCTGAAACCTGGTCCTGGGTTCATCCTGATGACGATGCTGACGCTGACCACGGGCAGCGCTTTCGTCATGTGGCTGGGCGAGCAGATCACCGACCGCGGGATTGGCAACGGCATGTCGCTGCTGATCTTTGCCGGCATCGTGGTGGGACTGCCGCGGGGCGTGCAGGATCTGGTGCAAAAGGCCATGAACAGCACCTGGGGAGCCATTACGCCGGTGCTAATGGCGTTTCTGGTTGTATTCATGATCGCGGTGGTGGCGTTCATCGTGTATGTGGAGCGCTGTGAACGGCGCATTCCGGTGCAATACGCCAAGCGGGTGGTAGGGCGCAAGGTCATGGGCGGGCAGTCCACGCATCTTCCCCTGCGGGTGAACGCGGGCGGCGTGATGCCGGTGATCTTTGCGTCTTCGATTCTTACGTTGCCGCAGACTATTGGCTATGGGGTCCGGAACAGCCGCTACTTTGGGGACTTGTTTCGCATGCTGGGCTGGGGCGAGCCGCTCTATACATTACTGTATGCGATCGGCATTATTTTCTTCGCGTACTTCTATGTGTCGATCGTTTTCAATCCCAGTGAAGTCGCCGACAATATGAGGAAGTATGGCGGATTCATTCCGGGCATCCGTCCGGGCAAGCGTACGGCGGACTACATTAACGAAGTCTTGACCCGGATCACGCTGGTGGGCGCGCTTTACCTGATCATCATCTCGTTTATTCCCGAGTGGATGATTACCGGTATTCACTTGAACCACTTGCCGTTCTGGCTGGGAGGGTCGCTGTTTGAGCGGCTTCCGGTGTGGGTGACGAACGGTCTGGGGGTGAATTTCTATTTTGGCGGAACGTCGCTGCTGATCGTGGTAGGCGTGGCGATGGATACGGTTACGCAGATCGAGGCGCAGCTGATCATGCGCCACTATGACGGATTCACGCCGCGCAGCGGACGTATTCGCGGGCGCCGCAACTGGTCTTGAGGAATTTAGTAATTGGGTAATTTAGTAATTTAGTAATTTGGTAATTTACAAATCGCGCTGCGGTTGTCTTCAATTACCAGATTACAAAATTACCTAATTCCAAGTTTGTTTTCTGGGGTTGCTGCAGCCGGACGGTCTTGTGGGAGGCTGGCCGGGAACACTGTTCGGGAGGCTTTGGCCAACTCGATGGCGCAGGAAACCTCACGTGATGTAGGTCCCGTGGTCTTGCTTGGACCGCCGGGCGCCGGTAAAGGCACCCAAGCCAAGCGTGTCATGGAAAGGTACCAGATTCCACAGGTATCGACGGGAGACATCCTGCGGCAGAACGTGGCCGAGGGCACGGAACTCGGGGTGGCCGCTAAGGCGGTGATGGCTCGAGGCGAGCTGGTTTCCGACGACCTGGTTTGTGAAATGGTCCGGCAGAGGCTGGTACAGCCGGATTGCAAGCGGGGCTACATTTTGGATGGTTTTCCCCGGACGGCGGCTCAGGCCGGATGGCTGGATGGATTGCTCGACGACAAGCTCTTTGACAACTCGCGTCCGACTCGGGCCTGGCCAATTGTGATCCGACTGGACGTGGACTATAATCAACTTTTGCTCCGGATTACTGGACGCCGTTCTTGTCCCACCTGTGGACGGATCTATAACGTCCACTTCCAGCCGCCCCAGGTCGATGAGCTTTGCGACGTAAATGGGACGAAGCTGGTAACCCGCAATGACGACCGGTTGGAAGTGATTCAGCCCCGTTTGGCGGCCTACCAGGAGCAGACTCGTCCCGTGGCTGATTATTACCAGCGCACGGGAAGATTGATCTCGGTGAACGGCGATCTGCCGATGGACGAGGTCACGAAACAGATCTTCAGAATTCTTGAGGACCATCATGCTTGAAGGTCAGTGCGCTTAGGAATGGCGATTGTGTGCAAATCAGCGGCGGAGATTGAGCGGATGCGGCAAAGCGGCCACATCGTCCGCCAGGTTCTCGATCATGTGCGCACGCTGGTAGCGCCCGGGGTCACGACCATGGACCTGGAGCGCGCTGCCGAGAAGAAGATTGCGGAACTTGGAGCCAAGCCGGCGTTCAAGGGGTACTACGATTATCCCTGTGTGTTGTGTACGTCGGTGAACGAAGAGATTGTGCACGGCATTCCGTCGGAAAAGCGGGCGCTGAAAGACGGCGACATCGTTTCGATTGATTGCGGGGCTGTGCTGGACGGTTACTACGGCGATGCCGCGATCACGGTTCCCGTTGGCGAGACGGTGAAGCCGGAGTTTCGCAAGCTGCTGACGGTGACCGAGGAGTCGCTCTACCGCGGCATCGACCAGGCGCTGATTGGGAATTCCGTGGGCGATGTGGGAGCGGCGGTGCAGGAGCATGTGGAAGCGGCCGGATTCAGCGTGGTCCGGGAATTTGTGGGGCACGGCATTGGAACGCACTTGCACGAAGAGCCGCAGGTGCCGAACTACGGGGCGCGCGGTCATGGTGCAAAGTTGCGTGAAGGTATGGTGATCGCGATTGAGCCCATGGTGAATTACGGGAAGCCGGAGACGCGAGTGCTGGGCGATAAGTGGACGGCGGTTACGGTGGACGGAAGTTTCAGCGCGCATTTTGAGCATTGCGTTGCGGTCACGAAAGATGGGCCGGTGATTTTGACAAGATAGTGGCCGGCGGTCAGTGACCAATGGCCAGCAGGATCAAGAGCGGTTACTGGCCACCGATCACTGGCCACTGACCACTGATTTCAAGGAGCGAATGAGTAAAGAAGACGCGATTGAAGTGATGGCAGTGGTTCTGGAGCCGCTGCCGAACGCCATGTTCAAGGTGGAACTGGAGAACAAGCACCAAGTGCTGGCGCACGTTTCCGGAAAGATGCGCAAGAACTTCATTCGCATCCTGCCCGGCGACAAGGTTGCGGTGGAACTCTCGCCCTACGATTTGAATCGCGGCCGGATTGTTTATCGCTATAAATGAACGTTGCTGTCTCAGCCGAAGGATTTTGCTGATGGCTGAAAGCGGACGGCTGAAAGCTGGTTTATGAAAGTACGAGCATCGGTAAAGAAAATTTGTGACAAGTGCAAGGTCATCCACCGCAAGGGAGTAGTGCGGGTGATCTGCGTCAACACGAAACACAAGCAGCGGCAAGGCTAAGAAGCTTCCAGCCCTAGCTAAAGCCCGATTTGCTAGGAGCTAGCAGCTAGAAGCTAAAACGCCGGCAGAGCTAGTCGGAGGCATAGAGGATTATGGCACGTATCGCAGGCGTCGACTTACCGCGCCAGAAGCACATTAACATCGCGCTGACATACATCTACGGCATCGGGCATCCCCGTGCGGGCCAGATTCTCGACGAGGCCAAAGTGGAACCGATGAAGAAGGTCCAGGACCTCAGCGAAGAAGAAGTCAACCGCATCCGCACCGTGATTGAGCAGCAGGGGATGGTGGAGGGCGATCTGCGCAAGGAAGTTTCGATGAACATTAAGCGGCTCATCGAAATCGGTTCCTATCGCGGGTTCCGTCATCGCCGCAACCTGCCGGTCCGGGGACAGCGAACGCATACCAACGCGCGCACCCGCAAAGGTCCGCGTAAGGGAACAGTATCGACCAAGAAGAAGGCGACGTCGAAGACGTAAGAACCGTCGCCGGTCGTTGGTCGTTGGTCGTCGGCCAAACCCGAGAGTGTTCGAAGTAGACGACCTAATTGATTTATAGATCGCTTGGATCGTGTTCGCTGGGCTTTTTGCCAACGACCAATGACCAGCGACCAAGGACGCTTTTCATGGCAAAACCAGCAGCAGCGGGCGGCACGGCCGCACCGGAGAAAAAAGGCAAGAAGAAGACGTTCAAGAAGAAGGAGCGCAAGCACGTTCCGCATGGACTGTGCTATGTGCAGGCTTCCTTCAATAACACGATCGTGACCATCACCGACATGAACGGCAACGTTCTATCGTGGAAGAGTTCGGGATCGCTGGGTTTCCGCGGATCGCGCAAAGGCACGCCGTTCGCGGCGCAGCAGGCGGCCTCGAATGCGGCCAATTTGGCGCGCGATCATGGAGTACGCAGCGTGGACGTGCGGGTGAGCGGCCCCGGTTCCGGCCGCGAGTCGGCGGTGCGCGCTCTGGCATCGTCGGGCATTGAAGTGCGCTCGATTCGCGACGTGACGCCCATTCCGCATAATGGATGCCGTCCGCCGAAGAGAAGAAGAGTCTAAGAACCGTCGTCGGTCGGCAGTCGTTGGCAATACCCAAACGGCGAACGACCAACGACCAACGACAGTTTTACCGTCCGGGACGAAGGGTGAAGCCAAACCTGTAAACCGGTCATCTAAAAGGAGAACAACTTGGCCCGTTATACCGATCCAGTCTGCCGTCTATGCCGCCGCGAGGGGATGAAGCTGTTCCTCAAAGGCGCAAAGTGTTTTAGCGATAAGTGCCCTATCGAGAAGCGCAACTTCGCTCCCGGACAACATGGGAAAGACCGTAAGGCCAAGATCGTTGGCTACGGCCTGCAGTTGCGCGAGAAGCAGAAGGCGAAGCGCATTTACTTCACCCTCGAAGGCCAGTTCCGCAACTACTTCGAAAAGGCGGCACGCACTCGGGGCGTTACCGGCGAACTGCTCCTGCAACAACTGGAGCGGCGTCTGGACAACGTGGTTTTCCGGCTGGGCTTTGCGCAGTCGCGCCGACAGGCGCGGCAGTTGGTCCGGCACGGACACGTGGCCGTCAACAATCGCAAGGTCAACATTCCTTCGTATGAAGTGAGTGCGGGCGAGGAAATTTCCATCCGCGAGAAGAGCAAGAAGCTCACGGTGCTGGAGTTGGCGAAGGAATTTGCCAGCCACGGCACGCTGCCCAACTGGCTGGAAGTGAATCGCGATAATTACACGGCGCGAGTGCTGTCACTGCCAAAGCGCGAAGATATTCAGCTGCCGGTGAATGAGCAGTTGATCGTTGAGTTGTACAGTAAGTAAACAACGATTGAGTAATTGGGGAATTTAGTAATTGAGTAATTGAAAAGCACGGAATGAGGGTTGGGTTTCAAATTACCCAATTACGAAATTTCCCAATTACTCAATGGTCTCTTACATTTCGAGCCAGATCAGCCTTTTCCGGCGTTGACCTGAGTTGGACCACTCAGGTAGCCGGGATTGAGCCAAACGGCCGAAGGAGAAACAAATGCTTTGGAAAGGTTTTCAGAAACCGAAACGTCTCGCAGTTGACACCTCCACCCTCACCGATAAGTACGGCATTTTCTGGGCGCAGCCGTTTGAGCGCGGCTTCGGCACTACCGTGGGCAACGCTCTGCGGCGCGTGCTGCTGAGTTCCATCGAAGGCGCCGCGGTTACCGCGGTAAAGATGGAAGGCGTGCTGCACGAATTTCAGTCGATCCCGGGCGTAGTGGAAGACGCGACTGACATCATCCTCAACCTGAAGCAGATTCCGTTCAAGCTGAGCGGCGACGCGCCGAAGGCGATCTACCTGCGCGCCGACCAGCCGGGTGTGGTCACCAGCGGCATGATCGAAGCCGATGGCGACGTGGAAGTTCTCGACAAAGACGTTTACATTGCGACGGTCAGCGAGGGCGGCAAGCTCGACATGGAAATGCGCCTGAAGCGCGGCCGCGGCTACACTTCCGCCGACAAGAACTTTGACGAGGATCTCGGCATCGGATTTATTCCCATCGATTCCGTGCACTCGCCGGTGCGCAAGTGCAACTACACTGTCGAGGCCGCGCGGCTTGGGCAGATCACCGACTACGACAAGCTTACCCTCGAAGTGTGGACCAACGGCTCCATCACGCCGGCCGATTCCATCGGCCTGGCGGCGAAGCTGATCAAGGACCACATGAACATCTTCATCAACTTCGAGGAAGAAATCGAAACCGGCACGTCGTCGTCGGACGATCGCAAGCCCGAGATCCACAACGAGAACCTAAACCGGTCCGTCGAAGAGCTCGAGCTCTCGGTGCGCAGCTACAACTGCCTGAAGAACGCCAACATCCAGTCGATTGGCGAACTGGTGCAGAAGACGGAATCGGAAATGCTCAAGACCAAAAACTTCGGCCGCAAGTCGCTGAACGAGATCAAGGAAATACTTTCCTCGATGGGTCTGAGCCTGGGCATGAAGATTGACGAGCACGGCAATGCGGTGCCCGGACCGACTTCGAATCTGGTTCTGCCAGCTTCGGCCTACGGACCGGACGATCAGCTGTAAGAACGGCTTCCGGCGCCCGGCTTCCGCCTCGGGAATTCGGGCGCCTCGGAGCGCGAGGTATCAGTTTTGTTTTTGAGCTAGAAGCTAAGAGCTAGAAGCTGAGGTTTCCATGCGTCACAAAGTAGCAGGATTCAAACTCGGAAGGAACACCGCGCACCGGCGCTCGCTGCTGCGGAACCTGGTCACGTCGGTGATCGTGGAGGAGCGGGTCGAGACGACCGTTCCCAAGGCTAAGGCGGCCAAGCCCATCGTCGAGAAGATGATCACGCTCGGCAAGCGTGGCGATCTGGCGGCCCGGCGTCTGGCTGGCGCTTACCTCATGACTGATGAGGCGCTGGTGAAGCTGTTCGACACGGTCGGACCCCGCTTCGGCGACCGCAACGGCGGATATACGCGTATTATCCGCACCGGCTGGAATAAGGGCGACGGCGCCGACAAGGCGTTCCTCGAATTGTTGGGCAGCGAAAAGGTGCTGGACGAAAAGCGCGAGAAGCGCGCCGAAAACCGCGCCAAGAAGAACGCCGAGGCCCGAAAAGCGATGGAAGATGCCGAAGCGCAAGCCCAGCACGATGGCGGCATTGAGCCGATCAAGGAAGAGAAAGAAGATAAGAAGGAATAGTTGTTGTCGGTCTTGTGAGGCGCGGTCTTTCGTGACCGCGCCTTTTCTTTTGCTCGACGTCCTGCAGTTTGACGCGGCAGTACATGTCCTGCCGCGGCTCCCGGCGGTAATCTTGCCGTATTTTGCGGTGCAGATAAACTCTAGGGGATGGGGTTTACTCGCACACAGATCGGGATCGCTGTCGGCGCCGCGGCGCTGCTAGTGTTTGGATTTCTCGGCTACATCTGGTGGCTGAGCAATCAGGGACCAGTGCTGGCGCGGTCCGAAGAACGGGATTCGTTGAGCGGCCTGCCCGTCAGCATTCGGATGAATCCGCTGCGGGACCGCACGATTGAGCACAGCGCCAACCTCTTTCTGCGGCAGTTGCGCGATGGGCATTGTGACGATCTGCTCTCTGCCTGGGAACACGACTACCGCAAGAAGTATGCTCACTTCATCTGCGACTCCGAGGCAAAGCATCCGCTGCTTTCCTGGGAGTTGGCGGAGTGGGAAAGCGCGCCGCCTCTGACCATTCTTCACTACCGCGGCAAGCGGCTTAACGGCCCGGGTCAGAGCGGGACCTACAAGGAACTCCTCACCGTCACTACCGAGAACAAGGACGGCCAGTGGGTCGTGACTAAGTACGACCCGAACGACTGAGGGCAGTTCTCAGTTTCTGCGATCTGTGAAATCCGTTACGAGATTCCTGGAGTTTCTGGCTTTCTCCGTGCCTCCGTGCCTCCGTGGTAAAACCTAGTAATGTCCGTTACTCCCGCCGAGCGTGAGCCGTCCGCTGCGCGCAACATCTA
>Ga0116121_1000489_pt1 | contig 20024 bp, 14 predicted proteins | sample June2015DPH_13_1_FD_89725 | JGI IMG/M metagenome (GOLD analysis project Ga0116121, IMG submission 89725) | Peatland microbial communities from SPRUCE experiment site at the Marcell Experimental Forest, Minnesota, USA - June2015DPH_13_10 | ecosystem: Environmental > Terrestrial > Soil > Wetlands...
TACAACAACTCCGGCCTGGAGTCACTCTATGTGTTGAACGGACGGCCGCTGGACGATTCAATGCATCCGTTTCCGCTGAAGGTGAAGCCGGCAACGCCGCCGCACAATCATCTTTATCGCAACAACGGCGACGGGACTTTTACCGACGTTACGGAGAGTTCCGGACTCGATCCTGATATGTTCGGAGTGGCCGTGACCGCTGCCGACTATGACAACGACGGCTTTGTCGATCTGCTGGTGACCGGATACGGTAAAACGATCCTTTATCACAACGATGGTAACGGCCACTTTACCGACGTGACCAAGAAGGCTGGCATCAATGTGGATGGTTGGGCCATCAGTTCGACGTGGCTTGATTACGACAAGGACGGATGCATCGATCTGTTCGTGGGCCGTTACGTCAAATTCGATCCAACCTATCGCGCCTATTATGCGCCGACCAATTATCCGGGACCGCTGGATTACGAGGGCGAGACCAATAAACTCTTCCACAACAACTGCGACGGCACGTTTACGGACGTAACCGACAAATCGGGCATCGGCGCCTATGTGGGACGTACGATGGGAGTCACGGCTGCGGACTTCGATAACGATGGGTGGGACGACATCTATGTTTCCAACGATCGCACGGAGAACTTCCTCTTTCACAACAAGCATGACGGAACCTTTGAAGAGATTGGCAGCGATACCAATACGGCATACGGGCAGAATGGCGAATCGACTTCGTCCATGGGGCCTGTATTTGCCGATCTCGAAGGACGAGGATGGCTTGATCTATGGGTGACCGACGGGCGCTACAACAGGTTGTTGCACAATACCGGAAAGATGAGTTTTGAAGATCTCGGCGCGGAGAACGGTGTTTCCCAGGCAAACGCGCAATACGCGAGTTGGGGAACGGGCATCTACGACTTCGACAACGACGGCCAACTCGACATTCTCATTTTTCACGGCGGGCTGGTTCATCTGATTCCACAAGAGCACACATTGTTTCGCGGGCTTGGGAAAGGGAAATTCGCGGACGTTTCGCGCGAGGCTGGGCCGGTGCTAAGTGTGCGCACGACGGCGCGTGGTGCGTGTTTTGCCGACTACGAAAACAATGGGAAAGTGGATGCTTTCGTCGTAAATCTGGGATCGAAGGGAACTCTGCTGCGCAACGTTTCGACGAATACAGGCCACTGGGTTGCGATCAAGCTGAAAGGCACGAAGAGCAATCGCGACGGTATTGGAGCAAAGGTGGAAGTCTTTACATCGGGAAAACGCCAAACGGCGGAGCGCGAGGCTGGATCGGGCTATCTGTCGCAGAACGACGTGCGTCTGCACTTCGGTTTGGGCGCTGCAACGACTGTGGACAAACTCATCGTTCACTGGCCAAGCGGACGCGAGCAGACGCTCGAACGCCTTGCAGTGGACCGCGTGGTTACAGTGGAGGAGCCTAAATGAGCCGGCAAACGCAAGTTGGATTTCGGTTTGGAGTATGCGCGGGATTTGTCGCCGTGGGCGTGGCCATGCTTTCGGCCTCGATGTGGACGGGCAGGCCTGTTCGCGCAGCCGCGCAACCGGTGACGAGCGCGTCGGAAGAATACGCTTCGCCACTTGAAGTATTGCTTTCGTCTGACGGGGCGCGTCTCTATGTACTCTGCCAGCAAAGCAATGAGGTGCGAGTGCTGAATGCGTCCAACTTCGCATTGATCAAAAGCATCGCAGTTGGTCGTGTACCGCGCGGAGTTTCGCTTTCTCCCAAGGGAGACCGGTTGTTTGTGACGAACGCATGGGACGACACGCTCTCGGTAATCGATACAAAGACGCTGGAAGTCATCCATACCTGGCCGGTGGGCGCAGAGCCTTCGAGCGTGATTGAGAATCTGTCGGGAAAGCGGCTCTTTGTTGCGAACCGTATCAGCAGCGACATCGCCGTACTAGACGCGCAGACTGGCACGGAAGAGAAGCGCCTGATGGCTGGGCGCGGCGCCAGTTATCTTGCTCTCTCGCCCGACGGTAGCCGCATTTATGTGACGCATGTTTACCCGAAGATCATCCCGCGTCGCACAGGGTTGGAAAATAGGCTCACGCCGGAGTCGGAGATCACAGTAATCGACGCGGAACGTGCAGTAGTGGTAGATCGCGTGCCGCTGCCAGCAATTGCCGGCGTCTTTCACGTGGCTTTTTCAGCCGATGGCCACCTGGGCGTTGCGGCCGAGTACCACCCCAAAAACCTTTTGCCGCTGGCGCATGTGGAACACGGAGGAGCTTTCACATATTCGCTCGAATTGTTTGGCGCGGATGTGGGCAAGACGCCTGTCGAAGTTCCATTGGATGAACTGGAGCGCTACGCCTCGCAGCCTTTCGGCGTGGCTATAGCGCCTGACAAGTCGCGCATTTACGTTACCTGCGGTGGTTCGGAGATTGTGACCGTGGTCGACGTGGCGCGCCTGCTCCGCTTCATTCACACACACAGCGGTCCCTTCGCGCAGGATCTCTCTGCCAGCGCCAACTATGTCGTGACACGCATTCCCGTGGGACTGAATCCGCGGGGCCTTGCACTTTCTCGTGACGGGCGCAGGTTGTTTGTAGCCAACCGTCTGGATGACACGGTAAGCGTAATCGACACTCGCACCAATCGCGTTGCTTCCACCATCGCGCTGGCTGGGTCAATAACAACCCAGACTCCACATGAGAACAGATTCGATATAGCGAGCAGCATGGTCGACGGAAAGATCACCTGCTCAAAATGCCACCTTGATGGCCGTACGCAGAGTCAATATGCACCGACCGCTGAGGACTTGGAGACCCTGATTGCCAAGCACAAAAAGTTATCGGTTCCCGATCTCGTGTCAAGTGGATCGAAAACCATCTCGCCTTTGCGCCGCGGCGAACAGATCTTCTATACCTCGCGCTACTCATTCCAGGGCCAGATCGGCTGTGCCAGTTGCCACATCGATTCCACCTTCGACGGCATGCAATGGAACCTGGAACCGGACGGGTTTGGCCGCAACACCGTGGACAACAAATTGCTTGAGGACATAACGGATACCGAGCCATATAAGTGGACCGGAACCAATCCAAACATTCCCACGGAGTGCGGACCGAGGACAGAAAAGTATTTCTGGCGGTCGGAGAACTACGACAATCTCAAGCTTGCCGATTTGGCCGTCTACGTTCGGAGTCTGGCTCCGCGTCCCAATCGCTGGCGGCAGGAAAACGGCGAACTGACGCCAGCACAGGAACGGGGCAAGGTGTTGTTCGAGCGCGCAGTGGACAAGTTCAAGAAGCCGATACCGGAAAGCAATCGTTGCTCCTATTGCCACAGCGGACCCAAAGGCACGAACCAGAAGATATTCGACGTGGGAACGCGTAAACCCAACGACAATACAGGACTGCTGAAGGCGCCAGTGCTGACCAACATCGCGCTCACAGCTCCTTACTTGCACGACGGGTCGGCGCGTTCTCTGGAAGAGATCTGGACGATCTTCAACCCGGACGACAAACACGGCCGGACCAACGATCTGACCAAGGATGAACTCAACGATCTGATCGAGTATCTCAGGACTCGATAAGGGGGATGTGATGAAAAAGCTTTGTATGATTGCCATGCTACTGGCAGCCGGAATAGTAGGTTTTGCCGCGCCAGCGGCGTCTGCCGCACCGAAGGTGCCCGCGCCGCCGCAGATGCCGCGCTTCCGCTTTGAAAACTTCACCACCGCCAACGGCCTTCCCAACAATCACGTCTTCGCGGTGCTGGTGGATGGAGATCGCGTCTGGGCTGGTACGGATAATGGACTGGCTGTTTACGAGAACCATGCCTGGAAGGTGTACACAACCGCGGATGGACTGGCGCAACGCGCTGTCATTTCTCTTGCTCTGGACAAGCGCACCGGCGACGTGTGGGCCGGAACAATGGGCGGGTTAAGCCGTATTTCGGGCGGACACATCGATAGCTTTACACAGCTGAACTCGGGGCTGAGTAACGATGTGGTCTACAACATCTCAATCGAAGGCGAGAATGTCTGGATCGCCACCGCCGCTGGCGGATGCCGTCTGAACCTGCACACCAACCAGTGGTCGCTTTACAACGAGCGCAACACACCCATGGGCGAGATTTGGACATATGCGGTCTCAGCCACGCCCACCAAGGTCATTTACGGCATTTGGGGAAGCGGCATTCTCGAATACGATCAGAAGACCGCGAAGTGGGACCGGTACGATGACCCTGACGGAGAGACAGAGATGGTACTTTACAAAGACCAGGGCCTCATCCATGAGATCGTCACTTCGGTCAGCTATATCGAGAAAGACAACGTCATATGGGCGGCCACGTATTTCGGCGACAGCCACTATGATGGTCGCTACTGGCACAATTTTCTGAAGATAGATAGCGGCCTTCCCTCGAACTTTACCAATCAGGTGAAGGGCGTGGACGGCACACGTGCCTGGTTCTGCACCGACAAGGGACTGGCCTATTACGACGGCGTGAACTGGGCCGTTTATCGCCCTTCGCTCACAGACGGCAAGCCGGAGATGACGGTGCGCGACGGAAACGGCGTCGTAACGCCCGTCGCTGTGACCACGGCGCCTGCGCACAACTATATGCTCGGTATCGACTTTCAAGGGGACGATATTTGGGTTGCGACCGCCGACGGATTGAGCCACGGAGTACGTCAGCCGTAAGAGAACAAGCTGCAAGCAGCAAGGAGTGTTTATGCGCAAAGAATCATTGTTTGTATTAGCAGGCATCTTGGCCGCGAGTGTCGTGGTGAACTGCGCAGGCCAAGATGCGGCCAAGGATAGAACAAGCACAGGAAAGAGAGTATGCGAGTGTGGTGCACATCCGCCCGGGCCTCCGCGCGATCGCGAAGTTGTTCCCTATGCGGGAGAGCCGGCGGATATGCGACCCTATGCCAAGTTCAGGGCGCCCTACGACACCAACTACACGCGTCCCAACATCTATATGGGCGCAGCAAGGAAGATCCCCGACCCACAGGATCTGACCGAGGTGCGCATTGGCTTCTTCGGGCCAATCGAGAACAATTCGGAATCGGTTCTTGGACAGCGCATGTTTCACGGCGCGCAGTTGGCGGTGGAAGAGGCCAATGCGGGTGGCGGCTATGGGGGCAAGCCCTTCAAGCTGATGCTGCACAACGACTACAACAACTGGCAGGCGAAGGCGGTCTATGGAGATGTTCGGCCCACCGGCGCGTCGATCTGGGGCTCGGCCTCGGATGAGACGGTGAAGATGGCCTACGACGAAGAGGTCTGGGCGATCTTCGGCTCTATCAGCTCTGAGTCAACTCACATTGCGCTGCGCGTGGCCTTGCGTGCGGAGCTTCCGGTCGTCAGTTCGGCCAACAGCGATCCCACCGTTCCCGAGACCACCATTCCGTGGTACCTCGGGACCATGCAGGATGACCGGCAACAGTATCTGACGCTGGCTCGCCACATCTATACCGAGCTTGGCTTGAAGCGTGTAGCGGTTCTCAGGGCGAGCAGCCGATACGGTCGTTATGGCCTTCCGAAATTTCTCGATGCCTCGCGTCGTCTGGGCCATCCGGTGGTGATGGAGCAGATCTTCCAACCCGGAGATAAGGATTACACCAAGCAATTGAAGGTGATTCGCAGCTCGCGCCCGGATGCCATTTTTCTGGTTGGAGACGAGTTGGAGGCGGCCGCAATTCTAAAGCAGATGCGAGCGGCAGGGATGAAGCAGCGAGTGTTCGGCGCGTTTCGCACCCTGGGTGACACGCTACTGAAAGAGGCCGGCGATGCCGCGGAAGGCTTTGAAGCCGTCTATCCCTACGATCCCACCCGCGACGACCAGCGCTGGCTGGACTTCAACAAGCGATTTGAGGCCCGCTTCCACGAGAAGCCGGAGCAGTTTGCCTCAATGGCCTATGACACGATGAATTTGCTGCTGGATTCGATTTGCAAGGCGGGGCTGAATCGGGCGAGAATTCATGACGCGCTGGCCAATGTGGAAGAATACGATGGCGTGACTGGGCAAATGCTCTTCGATCCCAACCTGAAGAACACGGCACCTTTGTACCTGGGCACTGTACATAACGGCACGATCACATATCGCGTTGCTGTGATGGAAAAGACACAACCTGCAGAGCAGGCACCTGCAGCACCACAGAACCCTCCTTCCGCGCAATCGGCTCCCGCTGCCATGCAGGCGCCTTATGCGCGTGTGGGCGAAGATGGCGTCGACTATGCAGGGCCGCATCGCAAGGACGCACCGGCGGGACCAGTAAGTATCGTAATCTTCGGGCCAAAAGCCGCTGCGGTGGTTGCAACACCGGAGATACAGGCCGAGATCGCTTCGAGCGCAATCAAGGGACACGAGCTAAAGCTGTTGCCGGTAGAGAGCGATCAGAATTGGGGCGCTGCATCCACGGCGCTGGTTCAAGCGCTGATGGACGACCATGCGCTGGCCATACTCGCACTGGATAGAAACGCAAGTCACCTTGCAGAGCAACTGGCGCTGAAGAGTTTTGTGCCGGTAGTTGCTCTCGCAGCCGATAAGGCGCTGACTTCGACAAACATCCCTTGGATATTCCGGCTTCAGCCCGATACGACTCCGGCCACGGCGCTGCGAATGCTTGTGGCTGCGGAATGCCGCAGCGGCGCCAATCCTGAACGGCTCAGAAATGTGCTGGCTTCGGATGAAGGCATCTCCGGAATTGCGTTCTTGCCCACGGGCGAACCGCGTAATCAGTAACACCCAATCTCCGCAACAGGCCGCAGCCGGAGCAGCACGACAGGCATGGCTCATTCAAGTGAATCAGAGTAAAGAATTGCTGCGACGAGAAAGACATTCCAAAAAGAGAATGGCGGAGGTATCTTCAATGGATAGTGCTCTTCCTGATACCACGCTTTCATTTCGTGCCTACTTCATCCGCATACATGGGCCTGAGATCGACCCTACGGTGAGAGTGCTGTTAGTCGAGATATCAGAAGCACAGCCTATTTATGAGGGATTCGGATCGTTGTCACAATGCGAGCGATGGATCGTTCAACTCACAGGATGGATCATCCCCAAAGATGTGTTGTCTGTTCTTCGCAAACGCATTGAGCAGAAGCGAATGGCTACCATAAAAGGAGTGCAGGTGTCTCGGCGTGAAATCGAATCGATCGGATTGCAGCGCCTGGACAGGTAGTTACAAGAGGCAACTCCTGCCTCGGAAAAGAAATTATGATCTTCCTTCAGATAAAACGCAATAACTCATAATGCAACTCCCGCAGAGTCTGGAAAGGGCACAACTGCGCCCTTTCTGCGCCCTCAATCAACGAAGAATTTTCACTCCGTGTTCTGAATATCATCCCCGCCTTTACCTGTAAGTTCCACCTTCGCACCATCATCCCATAGATGGATACCAGGCATCAGCATTGTGATTGATGCTGGGAATCCTCCCAAATGCCCAAGACGTAAGCCCTACGATCGTCGATGATGATGTGCAATCACTCATAGTCTTTTTGCATGCACTTGAAGCCCATCGCTTCAGGTCACGCGAAATTACTACCAACCGAACTCTCGTGCTTATGACTGCCGGTTGTGCTGACTCATAGTGCGCGGAAGAGTGCAGTACGACAATTTGGAGGCTTCATGAAGTTTCGAATCTCATTTCCTATAGCAGTCGTCAGCGTGATGCTTGGCCTAGCCATTCATCCTGCAAGTGCACAACTGACAGAGTCCACACTCAAAGGATCGGTCGTTGATCCCACGGGTAGCGTTGTTCAGCACGCAAGCGTTGTGGCCACCAACGAGTCAACCGGAATCAGCCGTGCGGCGACGAGTGGCAGCGATGGTTCCTTCACCATAACGAACCTCGCGCCGGGTACATATTCCGTCCAAGTCAAAACACAAGGCTATAAGACCTTCGAGCAAACCCACCTGCAACTGAATGTCGGGACCACTACGCAGGTCAATGCGCGTCTGGAGGTCGGACAGGTACAGGAAACAGTCGAGGTGATGGCTGATCAATCGCAGGTTGCCGTGTCGAAAGACGGACGTCTTTCAGACACATTGCATGAAGCGCAGATCACTCAACTGCCGCTTCCCGTCCGCGACGTCTTTTTCCTGCCCAGCCTGAATGCAGGCGCAACCAATATCCCAGGACAAAATATGTCCTACAAGCTGACCAATTCACCTACAGTCACCGTCAATGGCAACCGCTTTCGTGGAAATAACTATGTCCTCGATGGCTCAATGAATACCCATACGCTCAACGCAGGGGAGCCAGGCATCGTTCCTAGCATCGAATCCATTGAGGAGGTTCAGGTTCAAACGGGTAATTTCTCCAGCGAATACGGACGCGGCAACGGATCAGTAGTCAATATGCGTACTTGATCTGGAACGAACGAGTTTCATGGGAAGGCGTGGGAGTATCTCAAGAATACCGATCTCAATGCGAGAAATTACTTTGCAACCCAGCGAACGCCTCAGGTATTCAATCAGTTCGGAGCCCGTGTAGGCGGACCTATCAACAAGAAAAAGACCTTCTTTTTTGGATCGTACGAAGGCACTCGAAATGCGCTGGCGCAGGCTTTGTCGTTTCAGGTGGAGACGCCGGAGTTCGTAAACTATGTGGAGACGACTGCGCCGCAGGGCATTGCGGCTGGGTTGTTGAAGAATTTCCCCGCAGCGAAGCCTGCACCAGGGGGCGGGACGAAGTATTTGAACGAAACGGACATTACAACTCCGCAAGGCACAGTGATTCCGGGAACAGGAACCGCATACGAGATGCTGCACGATTATCTGCGCTACGATCAGTATCTGGCGCGTATTGATCATACGTTTCATGGCGGAAACGACACCTTGACAGGTCGATGGATCAACGAATTTGACAGAAGTCTGGGAGCAACCAACTCTTTGAATTCGAATCTTGGCGTATCCATGCGTGGATTTCTTGATCCCTATAACGGAGCATTCGGGAATTTGAATTTGGGAGAGATTCATGTCTTTCATGGCAACGTGAATGACGCTCGTCTCTCCTTTCAGGACGACATCATCAGCTATGCTCGACCCGACGCCCAGTATCCAGCCATCAGCATCACAGGGATCAGCGCGCAGTTCGGCGACCCAGCGAGTCTGGGAAGCCGTATACGTACCTACGAATACCGGGATTCGCTCAGCTCTGTTGTCGGCCGGCATTTGCTGCGCTACGGCGGCGAGTTCAGAAACATATTTATTGCGCTTAGTGTAGGCGGGCCAAAGGCAGGCAGTTTCAGCTTCAACAGCCTGCTCGCTTTTGCCGCTGACAGTCCCTATTATCAAAGCCTCGTGGTAGATCCATCTACCGGATATCCGACTGCGGTTCAACACGATTATTCATCCCATGAAGCTGGGTTATTCTTTCAGGACGATTGGAAGGCCACTTCGCGGCTGACGATCAATGCAGGAATGCGGTGGGACTTTTTTGGCGGGCCAAGCGAGCGTTATGGAAAACTCTCTTCCATTACCTTTGGACAAGGAACGACCTTTAATGAGCGGCTTGCCAATGCATCGGTTGGAAAGGTCTCAAACCTGTATGATGCACAGAAAACAAACTTCTCACCGCGTCTCGGTCTTGCGTATGACCCATTCGGCAATGGCAAAAGTTCGATACGCGCAGGATTCAGTCTCTCCTATCAGCCTTTTCACGGATTGACACTGCTAAGCGGCACGGGGAACCCACCGTTTGCCGTCACTGCTATTTTGCAGCCGAATGCCGGATATGGCACAAGTATCCTTTATGGAATTCCAGTGCCTTATAACTCTCAGTTCAAAACAACATTGAACGCGCAGGGTGGAATCGTCAGCCCGCCAGGAACTCCGGCGCTTCGCATTTCTCCATGGCTAATCGATCCAAAGCTCAAGACGCAGTACAGCGAAAGCTGGTTCTTAAACCTCCAGCATGAGTTTGCAAAGGAATGGATTGCTGAGGTCGGATACATTGGAACGACCGGAGTCAATCTAGAGCGTCGCGACGATATCAACAGATTCAATGGCGATCTGCTCATAAATAGTGGGGTACAGAAGCGAATCAACCAGCAATGGGCGGGCATCACTTATGCAACGAACGGAGTCTCCTCCAGCTACAACGCCATGACAGCCGAAGTTCGCCATCAGGCGGGCCGGACGTTGATGGTGCAAGCTAACTACCGTTGGTCCAAATGGCTTGATGATGAATCTGACACCGCCTCATCCTTCTGGGCCGACAATTCGCAGGGATCGCGCGGAGCGCAAGATGCGAGTTGCTTGAAATGTGAACGAGGCCGTTCAGAGTTCGACATTCCGAAGCGATTTACTGCATCCGCTGCATGGAGCCCTGAATACTTTATGGGCCACAGTCTGCTTGATAAGGTGGCTAACAACTGGCAATTATCGATTATTGTTGCGGTGCAATCCGGGCGTCCCTTCAGCGTCTATTGCTCGGCATCGTTTCAGGCAGGCTGTGATTGGAAGGCAGATGGTGGAGGCAATATTGGAAACGGATACTATGACCGTCCCATGGTCCCTGCCAAAGGCGCTGTCAAGTCGAAGTTCAGCCAGAGGGAATACGTGAATGGACTCTTCGATCCCAACATATTTCCAATCCCTGTTCTGGGCACAAATGGAACATTGAAGCGCGATGCATTCCGCGGCTCGCGCCAGATCAACACCAATCTCTCGCTCGCTCGCAGTTTCAAGATCATGGAATCCAAGGAGTTCCACTTGCAATGGCAGGCATTCAACGTTCTCAACACCACCAATCTCTATATGCCCAACGGCGATATGGCGCTGGCATTGAAACCGAACAAGACCTTTTCCACGACATCGATCTTCGGGAAATCTACTCAAGCATTTGATCCGAGGATCATGCAGGTCAGTGCCACATTCTCATTTTGAGTTGCAACCCAGTTGCGGCCTGAGTAGGGTACCTCTCAGGCCGCAATCCGCAAATCCAATGTCGCCAGAAAGGATGCGCACGAGTATGATTTGGAGGTCCGCATCTTGACAACGCAAAATCGCCGTATATCGCAGATTGTATTCTTTCTACTGTTTGTCTGGCTGCTGGCGCGCACGAAGATGAATACATCATCAGGCGCGGATACGCGGCCATTACATCACGTCAACTACTTTTTCAAGTTGGACCCGTTGGCGGCACTCGTCAATACCCTGGCAGGCCACACGCTCTCCCTTGCGCTCATTTGGACGTTCGTCATCCTGATCCCGACCTTCTTTCTAGGACGATTTTTCTGTGGCTGGATCTGCCCTTTGGGAAGTATGAATCAGTTTGTGGACGGCATCCGGTCCAAATCCATGCGGCGCAAGACTAGGATTGCAGCCAATCGCTATAAGAAGTGGCAGGCAGCAAAACATTATTTACTGATCTCTGGGCTGCTGGCCGCGCTCTGCCGCAGCAACATGGTGGGGTGGATCGACCCTTTCAGCTTGTTGGTGCGATCAATGGGAGTGTCGATTCTTCCGGCTGCTGCCAGTAAGAAGTACTATGTCGTCTACCAGCCGCACTATTGGCCGAGCGTGCTGACAGGCGTGATCTTTTTGGCGCTGTTGCTGATGAATCTGCGCGTGACTCGTTTCTGGTGCCGCGCGCTGTGCCCACTGGGCGCGCTACTAGGCATAGTCTCACGATGGTCGATACTTGGTCTGCACAAGGATGCGGCGACTTGCAACAAGTGCAGTCGCTGTTTGATTCATTGCCAAGGTGGCGACGATCCGATCGGCGGTGTACCTTGGCACAAGTCTGAGTGCCATCTTTGCCTGAACTGCGTCGAAGCCTGCCCGCACAGAAGCCTTGAGTTCCGCTTCTTTTACAAACCCCAAACGCAGCCGGAGGTTGTGGGGACGAATCTGAGCCGCCGCAAGGCTTTGGGCGCGGCGGTTACCGGGCTGGCCGTCATGCCTTTGCTGCGTGCGCAGTTCGCGCTGGGCAAGAACCGCAATGAACGGCTAGTCCGGCCGCCTGGAGCGCTGAATGAGAGTGATTTTCTCTCGCGATGCATCCGCTGTGGCGAGTGCGTTAGAGCGTGCCCTAACAATGCCCTGCAAACTGCGTTCACCGAGGCCGGTCTGACAGGTCTTTGGAGCCCCGTCATCACGCCGAAGATAGGCTACTGCGAGCCGAATTGCGTGTTGTGTTCAGAGGTCTGTCCCACAGGAGCAATCCAAACGTTGGCGCCCAAGCAAAAGGGTTGGGTCGTGGAGGATGGTGTAACTTCCAAGCCGCTGCTCATCGGCACGGCGGTTTATGACCAGAGACATTGCCTGCCGTGGGCCAAATCCACCGATTGCGTCGTCTGTCTGGAGTGGTGCCCAGTAGCGCCCAAGGCGATCTATCTCAAGGACGCCAAGGTGATGGACGCTGAAGGCAAGCCCCGGATGCTGAAACAGCCGTATGTTGACCTCAATCGCTGCGTAGGCTGCGGGGCGTGTGAGTTTGCTTGTCCGCTCCAGGAGCAACCTGGGGTGTATGTGACCAGCGCCGGAGAGAGCCGATCACGCCTTCGTAGTTAAACGGATTCGTTCGGCCTGTCTGGTTTGCGAGAGTCTCCCCGGCGCAGCCAGCCGAAGACGCCACCAGCGGCCAGAACAGCAGCGGCAATCCAGCTGATAACGGCGGCGCGGTATTCAGATTCCCGCACACTGGCCAAAGCAGTTTGCACCAGCAAAAATTCCAGTTGAAGCCATAGCCCAGCGAGAACCCAAAACCACCATGCGCGTTTGCGCAAGGTGATCGTGATAACTTCAGCGCTGTTCGTCATGGTCATCCTCTCCCGCCCGACGGCGAGTCTTTCGTCCACCATTGTTCAGGCGCGTGTTGCTTGCCGTATCCCAAGGCGTTGTCCATGATGCGGAAAACGCCATCCGTAGGAGGCGCCATGGAGATTGCGGCCTTCACACCTTCGTGAATCCATGCCTGATCGCCCTTTGTGTACGGGCAACTGGCAAGGCACACGCCGCACGCCGAACCCGACTTCTGCCAGTATTGAAAGCACTTGTATGAGTCTTCGTACCAGGTTTTGTGTCCGGGGTTGTTCCACGGACCTCTGACCTTGAAACTTGGCTCGTCGTCAAACGAAAGCGCACGCGAAGGACAGGCTTCAGCGCACTTCTTGCACCCCTTGCAGAATTCAATCAACCCGAAATCGATCGGTTTGTCGTACGCCATCGGCATATCGGTGAAGACCTTGCAAAGGCGAACCGCAGGACCGAACTCAGGTGTGACCAGTTTGTTGAGGCGGCTGAGTTCCCCGAGGCCCGCATCGAGCGCGAATGGTATGCTCTGCGCGGTATCGTTCACGCAAGGTATCGCCTCGTAACCGAGGCCACGGATAAACACGGCCAGCGATGACACCACAAAAGCAGAGTGGCTATAACCGAGCGCCGATGCTGCATCGCCCAGTGGCGTGGGTGTGCGAGCGAGCAGTTCGATATCCATCGGAATGGCGATAGCCACGACCCATTTCATCTTCCGGGGGATCACGAACTTCGCGTCCGTCACCTCCGGCACATCGACATCTGCAAAGACAATATCTTTATCTTGCGGAGGCTGATTTGTCTTCTGCTGCTCTTTCCCCTGCTCACCTTTCTGATCTTTATCTGCATGATGCTGAGCCAAAGAATCTCCACTCTTCCGATCTTCACCTTCATGAGGATGAACGGCCAAATGCGGGTCTTTCTGCGGTGCATCTTTCGACGGCTGCTCTTTGTGCGGACGGTCTCTATGCGGTACCTGGAGATTGACATACGCCTCATTCATCGGCGCGATGCCGACAAGGCGGGCGCCGTAGAGTCGCGCCGCAGCCTTCACGGTGTTCGCCATTTCCTCCGGCGAGGCCGTATAACGCTGGGAGATTTGCTCCTTTGACTCGTCCTCCGGGGAACGCGTCCATGACAACAGGCCTACGCCAGGTCTGGCGCTGCGCATCACAGTCCAAGCACCTTCGCTCAACTGCTGATCAGGCAAGCTGAAGCCGGGCTTTTTCTCGTTGGTCCAAGCGATCAGGCGCTTGGCCTTGGAGGCTTGCTCTGCCTCGAAGGAACCGGCTCCCTCGCGCTGCGTCTTCAATGGACGATAGAGTGCAAACATATCGAATCCAGAAAAACGCTTGAAATCGGCGTTAGTCTCACACAGCGTGGGCTGTCGCACTACCTTGATCCATCGGGGCCGCTTCCGCAGGCTTCCTGAAGTACTGGCACCCGCTCCAGTTCCAGTTACCAGCGCCCAAATCGCCCCGAGAGCGCCGTTTGCAGCAACGAATCCGCCAGCCTTTAAGAGGCTGCGTCGTCCAATGGGCTTACGCAGTTCTTTCACGTTAACAATCCTCATCCGAAGTTTAATCTGCAAGGTGAGGGCCGTCGTCCGCCGAAAGATTGACTCTTCGGTCCATCTGTGGTGGCAGCGGTCCTATTTCTGGTAAAGGCATTTCGCCATCGATGCGAGATAACTTCTAGTACTCATTCGATTGCACATATCAGGACAATAATGAGCGCGGCCACCTCGACTGTAGCCGCGCTCATATTCATTAACAGTAAGCCTGTAGATGTGCTTGGTACATCTCCGGTTCGAGTACGCTATTGTTCCCAATCCCGCCATGCCGTGCAACTCTCGCGTTAGAATCTCAAACGCATGGCGAACTGGAATGCGCGTGGGCCACCCGATCCGAAAACACCCCCCGCCGTGCTAACTGGCTTGCCGAAGCTCGATGACAGATTCGGATTGTTATTGTCGGGAGAAAGAGTGTTTGCGAATCCAGAATAGTTGAGATTGCTGGAGCCCAGAACGTTGGTGATGTTGAAGATGTTGAACGCCTCACCAATCGCTTGCAAGTGAAGTCGTTCTCCGAATGCAAAATCGCGATTTAGCCGAAAGTCCAGCGAATTGAAGCTGTCGCTAAAGCGCGCGCTATCGCTCACCAGCGGCAGCAGAACTTTCTTACTGGCGCTAGCTTCATAAACACCTCCTGCCGCGTTCGTCGCTTGAATAAATGTGTTCAACTGCGCCGCGTTGTGAAATTCACGGCCTCCAGCGTTTCTCTGCAGGGTAGGCACACGCTCACTGCCATCAGGCAGAAGAATATCCATGGGAACGCCTGATGCGATTGTCCACGTTCCCGAAAAACCCAACTTGTAGGGCAGGTTGGCAACTCCAGAGAGAATCAGGCGATGGCGCTGATCGTTTGTCGGAGGTCCATACTCGCGGCGCAGGTTGGTCGGATCGATTGGCGAGTATTCGAATGGAATCTGATCGTCATTTGCATAGTTGAAGGCCTTCGCCAGCGTGTAGGCAGAGTAGAACTCGCCACGGGAACTGAATCGCCGCCTGACGGTGACCCACAATCCGTCGTACTTTGTGCCAACGGCAGATTCAAGATTGGTGACCTCATCGGGCCCTCCTGTGACGGGATTGTAGACCGACCCGACGGGAACCCCGATGATGAAGCGTGTGCCTAAATTGTGAACGCCATCCACAGTGACAACAAGATTGCTCCCGATCTCTTTCTGGATGCCGAGGTTGAACTGCTGGACCATGGGATTGCGCATGCGGTTGTCGATAACATCGATGCCGGTCGAACCCGCGCCGGCAAAGATAAACCCGCTAAAGGGACTGGAAACAAGTTGCGGCGCACCTGGAACAAAAGTGCCATTGGAGTTCAGGTAAACAGGATTTCCGCTGGGGTCGGTAACTGCGTTGCCCGCGGTCACATTGAGCGCCAGCGCGCGTCCGTCGAAGCCCTTCTCCAGAGACATGATTTCAAGCGTGATGCGGTCGTAGTAGATGCCGTATCCGCCATGCACGCTGGTTTTATCACTGGGAGCATAGTTGAATCCGACACGAGGCGCAAAATTGTTATAATCACGATGACGAGTCCCCTGATAGAAAGACTGCACGAGCGGATTGCGATTTCCATACCAGCTAAGATTATTGAGATTGCTGTCCAGTTCCCATCGCAATCCGAGATTTAACGTCAGTTGCCTGGTTGCCTTCCAATCATCTTGCGCAAAGAGCGCCGAGTGGTAGCTGTCGTCGTCTGGCAATAGGAGTGGCTTGGTGGGCGTGGAACTACGCAAAGCAACGGCAAACAGAAGGTCATTGTCATCGACTTTGCCGTCGCCGTTTCTATCGAAATCAGGAAAGTCTTCGACGGCCTGAATGTTGCCTTGCTGAAATACTCCGAGATTGAAATCGGCATCAACTCGCTGCAATTCCCAACCTGCGCTGAAAGCATGACTGGATTTGTTCCAGGATAAGGTATCGTCGAACTGAAGGCGGAATTGCTTGGTATTCTGCGGGTCCCGATACGTTGCACCATCGTCGAGGTCGGGATAGCTGATCTGTGGTGCCTGCGAAATCGGCGCGGTATTGTTGACAAAGTTGTTATCCGCAAAGCTCAATCGGTTGACCAGGTTAGGCCGGAAGATATGGACCCAATCGGCCATCAGACCTTGCAGATGATTGGTCGCATTCTGCCGGTAATTCGCCGTTCCAAGGGAGCGATCCAATTGACTTTGGCTGAGATCGTCTTCAAGTTGAAGCGACTCGCGAAAGCCTATGCGATCCCGTTCAGTAGCTTGCCAATCAAGTCTTTCCGTACTGAGAAAGTCGTGCAGAGGGGCCGTGGCAAAGGTTCTTCCAATCGTCTTCGTTGCTGTGTTGCGAACGCCCACCAGGTCAGCGCCCAATTGGCGCCGGTCTTCAACAGCGGCGAACCACCATGCCTTGTCCTGCCTGATGGGACCTCCGACATCCCCGGTGTATTGCTGGCGATGAAATGCGGGCGTCGCGCCAATCGATGGGTCGTAAGTTGCTGGCAAGCCCTGTAGAACCTTGTCGCGCTCATACACACCAACATCGCCATGGATCAAGTTGGAGCCTTGGCGGGTAACTACATTTGTGACAGACGAACCCGACCGGCCCAATGCCGCAGAGAAGCGATTGGTCGCAATCTGGAACTCCTGCACAGCATCCTCGGGAATGTTGACGAGAGAGCCACCGACCACATCGTCGTTATTGTCAGCACCATCGATCGACACGTTGCTGCCGCGCCCTACCTGGCCTGCCGACGAAATGACAACAGTGTTCACCTTCGTCGGATCAAAGTTGGGAGCAGGCGCATTTCCAGGCACCAGCAATGATAATTCAAGGTAGTTTCTTCCGTTCAATGGCAGGTTGGCGATTTGGTGCTCGCCAATTACGCCGCCATCGACGGAGTTCACTGTGTCCACCTCTGAAGTTGCTCCAGATGTGACTTCTATTTGTGTCCTGGTTCTTTCGACGCTAAGCTTTGCTGAAAGTTGCAGTGACTGGCCTACAGCCAGGATCAACGACTGATGAAAGTCAGAAAAACCCGCTCCGCCATGAGCCGCCAGCACGTATTCACCGGCCGCCAGGTTGGTGAAGGAAAATCCTCCGTCCTTTTCTGTCGTAAAAGCGCGTACGGTGCCTTGAGCCGAATTCGTCAAGGTCACTGTCGCCCGGCTGACCGTAAGCCCTGTTGGATCCACCACCGTGCCACCAAGAGACGCAGTCGCCAGTTGCTGAGAGTGCGCTTGAATCGGCATGATAAGCAGCAGGATGAAGCAACTAGCGAGCGCCAGGCGGCGCCTCCCGAAAGTGTTCAGAAAGTGGTTAATCATCATTGTCCTCTGGATTGATATTGGCTCGCATCTGGAGTTCATACGCCTGCGGTTGGGAACTGTGCGAAGTAACCTGTCTACCGCGCAGGAAGCAGGATTGCACACGAACTTCATCGAGCGAATGCTACGTGCCTGAGCGCCCGGTGTCATCCTCCTTTCGAGGGAGAATCATATCAACCATTTGAAGGCGCTATTTCTGCCCTGGTTGTGTTCTGTTAATGGGGTGTTCGTCATGTCCACGTATGATTCGCTTGACTGCTGACAGTTTGGGCTTCCCGCCGCGTTCGCTATCGTCGTTGGTGAGTCGATTGCGCATAGAATATATTTACTCCCGCAATTATGGTGAAATCGCTTGGCTCTCAAGTATTGCTTGTGTGTGGGCGGGTATGGCGACGATGGCCATGTGCGAAGTGCTACGCTATGACGAACCTGCGATTCGCTTTCTTGACTCCGGGGAAAAGTATGTTTACCTGTGCCCGGATGCGGGGACAGGGTGGCATTTCTCTATGGCTGGTTGAGATCGCGATTTGCAGGACACAGCGTGTTTTGGTCACACTCGATTTGACATAATCTCAGCCATAGTCGAATAATTATTAGACTATGGCTGAGATTCAGAACGCCTACCTGCATTGCCGCGATGTGCTGCTCGAACGGCTCGGTGAAGCCGCGCCCGGCCGCATCCAGCTTCTCACTGGTCCCCGGCAGGTGGGAAAGACCACGCGGCTTTTGGACATCGCCGCAAAGTTCGGCAACCAAGCCATCTACGCCGCCGACATTCAGGGTTCAATCTCAGTTGTTCGCTGAAACAGTATCCGCAAAACGGCCACGGATTTCGGTAATCCTTGTGCTTCGAGGGATGCGAGGAATTCTTCGATAGACTTTGGCGGATTCTTGAGGCTTTGGCGATGCGTTTCGGCGGCATCCATGACAACATCGGGGGTCAACTCGACGAGTTGCAAAATGAATTCGTCCGGGTGCTGTGCTTCCATTTCGTACTGCTGAAGAACCTCATCTGGAAAGTCCTTCAAGTTCATCGTGACAATCACCTGCGCCTCGCCCCGGATCGCCGCCGCAAGTACGTGGCGGTCGTTTTCGTCCGGCAAGCTCAAGATGGGAATCAAATCCTCATAGCCCTCTACCAGCGCATCAAGCGTCGCCCTGTCCATCAATTGGCGTGTGCGTTCCAGCTTTTGCCGTGTGAGATCAGGCCTGTTCTTGAGGAGGTTTGAAATCCATTCCTCGTGAACAGCGGCGGACCACTTGGCGCGGTAGATTCCAGTCAACGCCAAGTGCATCAGAAAGTTCCGAAGCTCCGCAGGGTACAGAACATTCGCGTCATAAAACGCAACGAGCATCGCCATCCTCAGATACCCAACTCTTGATCGTAGGCCGCGAGTTCCGCCAGGACCGCCTTTCGCTCCGTGTCGATCTGCCGTTTGTAAGCCAGCGCACTCTTGAACGGAACCCGGCGATGCGTTCCGATTTTGTGAAATTCAATTTTGCCTTCATCGAGCAGGCGAATCAGAGTCGGCCGCGAAACATTCAAAAGATCAGCGGCCTCCTGGGTCGTGAGTTCCGCGTGAACCGGGATCAGCTTGACCGCGTTGCCCCGGCTCATCTCATCCAGAATCTGTACGAGCAGGTGCGCGGCCAAGGCGGGGATTTTAATCGCTGGCTCTTTGAGTGGATTCATAGCCCGCAGATCGAACGGCAAGGTAGTACTCAGGCGCGGGGCCAGAATCCTTTTGGTTTCCTTGGCCAGCTTGACGTCATCCTCCGAGGGGATGAAGGAGATGAGAGACGCGGCAGTAGACATGGCTGTAAACCTCAATTGAGATTATACGCAATCGCAGCAAACGAAGGCAAGTGCAATAATCGAAAATTGGCGCAAGGGATTGAATGCGCACTCCAAATGATGTTTTTGAAACTCTCCACAACTGCAACCGTGTATGCCCCGCTGAAGTTCTACGGTGCAATCATTTTGCCTGCACATGATCGATGTATAAATGTAGAAGAGCACTTCGGCGTGTTGGGCGAGCGTAGGAGGGGCTTGGAAGTTCTGGAGTTCTGGGAGATCTTTGTACGTGATTTGTACGGAAGATTTGGCAATCGTGGCATTGCTTGAATTGCTGGTATTCCCAGAATCAGTAAGTTGAGTGTTTTCAACACTGATGTCGGGTTCGACTCCCGCCGCCTCCACCATCCTGCATGCAATCGACGTCTTGCGCGCGGGCATGCGAGCAGGCTCCGCGGCTGATTCATTCTGCCGTTGACACAAACTCCCGCATCAACCGCGGCCGGCGTAACCCATGCCGGCCAGAACACCCCGCATATAGGCAAAGCTGCCGATGACGCCGGGCATGGGATCGTCGGCGTGGATCTCATACTCAAGATCGACGAAGCCCTGGTA
>Ga0116121_1000492_pt1 | contig 19975 bp, 13 predicted proteins | sample June2015DPH_13_1_FD_89725 | JGI IMG/M metagenome (GOLD analysis project Ga0116121, IMG submission 89725) | Peatland microbial communities from SPRUCE experiment site at the Marcell Experimental Forest, Minnesota, USA - June2015DPH_13_10 | ecosystem: Environmental > Terrestrial > Soil > Wetlands...
AGCGCAATCGTGGCCGACGATCGAGGTGCTTTGTGGCTGGATGCGGCATGTGGGTACATCGTGGTCGATCGCTCGGAACTGGAAACCTGGTCAAGGCAACCTGGCTACCAGCTCAAGACTCGAATGCTGGATGCATTCGACGGAGCTCAGACGGGTGTAACGCACTTCCGCCCAACGGCTGCTCGCTCCATCGATGGCAAGCTCTGGTTCGCAAATCAGAATGTTGTGCAGGAAATCGATCCAGCTCATCTCCACCGCAATGATGTACCGCCTCCCGTGCATATTGAGCAGGTCATTGCCGACCATAAAGCCTACGAGAACACGGGAGAATTGCGGCTCCCTCCCCTGACGCGGGACCTTGAAATCGACTACACCGCCCTCAGCCTGGCGGTCCCGCAAAAAGTCCGCTTTCGCTACCAACTGGAAGGCCACGATGCCGCTTGGCAGGACCCACAGGGCAGGCGTCAGGCTTTCTACAGTGATCTTGCTCCGGGCGCCTATCGGTTTCACGTTATCGCCAGCAACAACGACGGGGTGTGGAATGAGACTGGTGCGACAATGGGCTTTACTGTTTTGCCAGCTTACTACCAAACCATATGGTTTCGATTGTTGTGTTGCGCCATCTTCGCGTTTCTGCTCTGGGCGCTTTACAGGCTTCGCCTTCGGCAGGTCGCGGCACGCATGCAGGCGAGGTTGGAAGAACGTCTTGCGGAACGCGAACGGATTGCTCGCGACCTGCATGACACTCTTCTGCAAGGATTCGTCAGCGCTTACATGCAACTGGACGTCGCCAACGACCGTCTGCCGCCGGATTCGCCGGCAAAGCCGCTGGTGCAGCGCGTTCTGGATTTGATGAGGCAGGTAAGCGAAGAAGGACGAAATGCCATACGCAGCCTGCATTCCCCTGGTTCTGACGGGAACGATCTTGGTCAGGTGCTTTCGCGCGTCCAGGAGGAAATACCTGCCCAATCGCCAGTGGACTTCCGAGTTGTTGTGGAAGGCAAGCACAGAGAGTTGCACCCAGTGGTTCGCGAGGAAGCTTGCCGCATCGCCCGTGAGGCAATCATCAACGCATTCCGTCACGCGAACGCCACCAGCATTGAAGTTGAAATCGAGTACGGCATCCGGAGGCTGGGAATTACCGTACGCGACAACGGGTGCGGCATCGACTTGAAGGTGCTTCAAACCGGTCGCGAAGGACACTGGGGCCTTTCGAATATGCGGGAGCGAGCGGAGAAGATCGGCGCCAAGCTAGACGTTTTGAGCCGTCCGGGCGCTGGAACCGAAGTGCAACTGTACGTACCGGGCAAGCTAGCGTTCGTATCCCCGACGTCCAAGCCTTTCGGGAGATGGCTGATCCGTTGGTTTGGCGCCAAGCCTAAAAACGATATTTCAGCGCCCAGGGAGTGAGGGAACCAGTGAGCGAGCAAACGCGTATTCGCGTCCTGACCGTAGATGATCATCCGCTGTTGCGGGAAGGAATCTCCACGCTTATCAATAGTCAACCCGACATGTGCATTGTGGGCGAGGCCTCCAGTGGAACGGAGGCTTTAGAGCGATTTCGCCAGCTTCGACCCGACATAACCCTGATGGATGTCAGGCTTCCAGATAAGAACGGCATCGACGCCCTGGTGTCCATTCGCAGTGAGTTCCCGAATGCCCGCGTCATCATGTTGACGACATCCGAGGGCGACGTTGAAATCCAGCGGGCGCTGGCCGCAGGCGCGCAAGGCTACATCCTGAAGAGCATGCCACCCAAGGACTTGGTCGAAGCTGTCCGCACAGTCCACGCGGGAAAAAAACGCATTCCGGCTGCGATCGCGGCACATCTGGCCGAGCATTATGCCGACGAAGACCTCACCGCACGCGAGATTGAGGTCCTGCAGCAGATTGCCGGAGGCAATCGCAACCGCGATATTGGCGATCGATTGTTCATCTCCGAGGAGACGGTCAAGGTCCACATTAAACACATCATGGAGAAATTGGGAGCCAGCGATCGGACGCAAGCAGTTGCCATTGCCCTTAAACGCGGCATCATTCATTTGTGATTGCCTCGTTAAGCGGATACCGCAAAAGTGTTATAAGAAGATTCCAAGGCTTAGGGATTCTTTTTGCTTCCGGAGGCGATAGCCTTCTCAGAGACGGTTGACGCCGTCGTTTCTGAGGAGGGGACGTGTCAAGGTTGTATTCCGGATTTCCAGCTAGAGCGCCGGGCACTGGATTGCTACTATTGCGAATGGCGATTGGTGCAACTCTCGTTGCCCAGGCGATGCCTTGCCTTTCCGGCGCGCCAGATCCAAGACTCACGTATTGCCTGCTCGCGCTCGTAAGTGGCGCCTCTCTGATCGTCGGGTTCTTGACGCGGATAGTTGCCGCAATCGCCGCTACCCTGGTTGCGAGTACCGCACTTCTTTCCTTGACCTCGAGCTCGGTTGGTTCACTCCAGAGTCATCCGTTGGACCTCAATATGATAGTGGTTGCTGTCGCCATTGCGCTCCTGGGGCCCGGCGCCATCTCGCTGGACGCGGCGCTCTTTGGACGGCGTAAAGTCATTATTCCTCGTTCGTCGGTATCCTCCAGACCGTAACTCTCTCAACCCGCCTTCACTTCTTCGAGAACTCCATAGCCGGCTCACCTGATCGTGGTAGCGCCGCATTTTACCTCTCGTGGTAGAACCGCACTTTCCCATTTCGTTATCTGCCTATTTAGCCCGCCGTGGTAGCTGAAAAACCCCTTATCTCGTGATGTGCATTCTGCTGGGTACTCGCATAGTAGCTCTGGCGGATGGGAGCGGTAGAAGCGGCTGTATCGACCCTGGTAAACGCGTCGCGGGCCCAAGTCTCTTGCTTACATTCGTAATTCTAGGAATTGAGGATGGTAAGGCAGATCATGAAAACCCAAGCAAAACATATCTCGCAGGTAACCCGTCAACTAACAACAACCTTGAAGCGTATCGCTTCGCTTACCTTGAAACTCCCGGTGCTGGCTATGGTTCTGGTAATCTCGCTGCCAGCCGTACTCTACGGGCAAGCAAGCCTAAGCCTTGCTCAACCTCCGAGCACGGTGGTAGCTACTGGATTCTCCCGTGCCCGGCAAATGGCAGCCGATGCAGCAGGAAACATCTACCTACCCAATAACAACGGAGGGATAACGAAGATAACCCCTGGCGGAAGGCAGTCTGTCATCGCCACTAGCCTCAATCCCAGCGGCGTGGCTGTAGATGGGGCAGGCAACGTTTACGCAATCTCCGGGGCCAATAATCTGGTGAAAATCACGCCTTCCGGAAATCAGACGGTACTGAGCAGCAATTTCGTCACCCCTACGCAGGTAGCGGTGGATGGTCTTGGCAACATTTACGTCACGGATGTCGGTGCTGGGCAGGTGGACGAGATTCCGGCCGCCGGAGGCTTTAGCGTCTTAGTGAGCAACTTCCCGTCTCCGTCGGGAATCGCCGCGGATAAGCGGGGCAATGTCTTCCTTACGCGTGCCAACAGCAATCAGGTGTATGAGGCCGAAAGTGACAATCTGAGGTCCATTGAAGTCAGCGTCAACGGTCCTACCAGCCTGGCAGTGGATGGAAATTACAACCTTTTCATCGCGGACGCGGGAAACAATCGCGTAGTAGAGGTTCCAGCTGAAGGGAATCAGCAGTTCACCATGCTGTCCGGAATTGCCGCCAATGCCATTGCGGTGGATGGAGCCGGCGATCTGTTCGTTTTGAACGGCAACTCGAACGTGCTGAAGACTTCGACCATATCAGCAAACTTCGGCTCCGTTAACACTTGCAGCTCAAATTGCGGTGAAACTATAACCCTGACCTATGCCGTCACGGCGAGTGGTAGCTTAGGCCACATAAGAACCCTGAACCAGGGTTCGAGCCAGGCTGCCCTCGACTTCACCGTGGCTGGCAGTACCTGCCCCGGGACGCTGACGGCGGGTTCGACTTGCACCGTCAGCGTAAAATTCTCGCCCAAGTATCCCGGACTCCGCACCGGCGTTCTCCAGATGACGAGACCCGATGGTACTTTGGCGGCGTCGACCATGTTGTATGGCGTCGGGCAAGGACCGCAGATTGCCTTTGACCCAGCCACTCCGCAGAACGTAGCCAGCCTCGCGTCGCCCAATGGCGTGGCGATGGACGCAGCCGGCGATCTATTCATCGTGAATACTCACGACGTGGTCGAGGTGCCCGCGAACTCGGGCGGCAGCCAGAATGTTCTGTACTCCGGCCTGTCGGACGGGACGGCGGTAGCGGTGGATGGCATGGGTAACCTATTCGTTGCCGATATGGGCAGCACCCAGGTGCTGAAGATTACGCCAAGTGGCTCGGCCAGCGTGGTAGCCACTGGCGTTTGCGCCTGGGGTGTTGCAGTGGATGGCCTGGGCAATGTCTTCATCCCGGATCTCTGCCACAACCAGGTGCTGGAGGTTTTGGCTGCTAGTGGCACCCAACTCTCTCTAGGATCGGGATTGAACGCTCCCTGGGGTATGGCCCTGGATTACTCGGGCAACCTCTTCGTAGCGGATAGCGGGAACTCGCGCTTGGTCAAAATTCCAACCAACGGCGGCGCCCAGACCACCGTCGCTTCAGGGCTCGCCGATCCGTTGGCGGTAGCCGTCGACGCCGCGGACAATCTGTTTGTCACCGTGAGCGATGGAGTGGAGGAGATCCCGGTTGGCGGTGGCTCTCCGGTCACGTTGGACACAACCTCTTATCCAGGCGGCGTCGCTCTGGATGGAGCGGGTGATCTCTTCATCGCGGATACCAACCACAACCAGGTGCTGGGGCTCCAGCGCTCGCAGGCGCCGGCGCTGAATTTCCCCACGACTCCGGTAAATCAAACCTCCAACCCGCTGTCGATCACGGTGGAAAATGTGGGCAACCAGCAATTGAATGCCCTCGAAGGCGGGTTTAGCATGCCGCGAAACTTCGAGCAGGTAGCAGGCTCCGGCACGCCCCCGGATTGCACCAGCACCTTCTCGCTGGCGCCGGGCACAAGCTGCAACCTGAGCATCAGCTTCGATCCCAACCAGACGGGTCTGATCCAAGGCACCGCTGAAGGGAAAGACAATTCGCTGAATCTTAATCCGGCGACGCAGTTGATCACGCTTACTGGAACCGGTCAGTAAGGAACACGCTGATTTCGGTTGCCGACTCAAACTGTAGCCTGGCAGGGCTGGCCGCTTGCGGCCAGCCCTAAATTGCTGCATTGCAGGCTCATCGGACCCTGCAGGCCAGTCCAAGAAATGACTTCATTGCTGTAGCGTAAACCTAGTAGCCCTAACCAATGATTCAGTATCGTGTAAAGAGACTTGTCGGGCTGTCTATAACTCTTTTCAGGTATTCCGAAAACCCCGCCTGACGGTATCCGCTGATATCCGTCGGGTGGTAACGGAAAAGCCTGCTATCGCGTGATGCGAGATTAATCGCGGTCCGTCATAGTGACCGCATGATAGACAGCGCGTGCGCAAGCGGTATTGATCTACAGACCAAGAAGCCACCAGCTTCTGTAGCTTTGCAAGGCGTTACGGTCGCGGAGGATGCATGTTGCGATTCTGCGAACAGAGTTCGGTTCCTTGATGCCATCGTGGCTAACGCAGACCGCGTTAACTTCTTCGGATCGCGCTATCGGCCCTATTGGATCATGTCCGACTTAGCTGGCCTATCGGCATTCGCTTACGCATGGGCATTCTCCCGGCGTTTCCTTGCTGTTTCTGGAATCGGCTTGATCGTCGCCATACTGGCTGCTTTGTTGGTGTACAAGCTCGTCCTCGAGGCAAAGGCTGCCTTGGGGAAACCGGCGGCTCGCTCGTTTCTCCAGGATTGCCTGGTGATCATCATCCCATGCTTCCTGCTAGTGAGTGTGCTCTTCAAGCAGCCTATGAGTTTGACCCTCGCTTTCCTGGGGACGCTGCTGCCTTTGTATGGCTGCCTGGCCCGCATAGGATGCTTTCTGGGAGGATGCTGCTACGGGAAGCCGTCCCGGGCAGGTGTTCTTTATCCCCCGTCAATCTTTCAATCCATCGATCACGGATGTAGAAGATATTCGCCTAGTCCTAACCCGGGCACGCGCGTGTTTCCGATACAGCTTTTAGAAGCGACGGTGCAAGCCGTACTTTTCGTGACGTTGGCTACCCTCGTGTGGCGCGTTCCGAATGCAGCCGCATCGATCTTCTGGCTGTATCTCTCCCTGTACGCCGTCATTCGGTTCGTGCTCGATTTCTATCGAACCACCAGCGCCCGTCCTAGATGCTGGCGTTTTTCCGAGGCGCAACTGGTATGCCTGGGCGTACAACTGGTCGGCATCGCGGTTCTGGTGCAGCAATCATTACGAGCAGCCTGACGGAGAACGCTGTTGCAGGCAGAAGAACTATCCCGCCGTGCACTTCGTCAATCGCTTAGTATCACCAAATTTCAACAAGAGCTGGAATCTGGTTTGGGAGCAGGTTCTCGACCAGAAAATGGTAGGGACAACTCCTTTAATTTCAATGAGCGGGCTTTGAATAGGATGTTGAAGTCTCGCAAGAAAAAAGGGCGACCGAGGGAGCACTCGGTCGCCGAAAAAGTAAGGTGGTTAAGGGTTGCATTAACGGACGGCTTCGGGCTGCGCTCCGCGACCGCCTGCTATTGGCCCACGAGCAACTGGTCCACGCTCTCCTCCGCGGACTTCCGGTTGGATGCCGTTCGGCGTGGCGACGAAGCCCGTGTTGATGGGGGCCGTGCCGTAGAAGCCGACCAGCTTGCCGTTATCGTTGATGCCGTTGACGATGGTGGAACCAACGCCGTTAGGAGCATCGACGGTCACAAAGCTAGCGGTGCCGATCGTGTAGACGAAGCCGTGGCTCAGGCCGGCGGCATCCGTGAAGAAGCCGACTACCTTTCCGCCGTTGTTCACACCCAGCGCCTGGGTTCCGGTGCTGTTGGGAACATCCAGCGGCATGAATATCCCGCGGTTGATAATCCAACCGTGGTTTACGCTGTTGGAGTCGATGAAGAAGCCACAGGTGACTCCTGAGTTGTTGATGCCGGTGGCCTGTGCCCCGCCCACGGCGCCAGGAATCGTGATGACGTGAAAGACTCCGCCCACTTCGTCATAGGTGTAGGGAATGTCAGGAGTGGAGTTGTTGATGCTGTTGCTGTAGTAGCCAGCCGCCTGGTAGTAGTCGTTCTGGCTCAGCAGTTGGTTGAAGGAGGTTGCGATTTCAGCGCCGGGATAGTCGACGGTGGTGAACCTGCCATCGCTGGTGCGGAAGAAGCCGTGGGTGATTCCAGCGTTGTCGACATAGAAACCATCGGTGGTCAGGAGGTTGTTGATGCCGATGACCTGGGTCATCATGGAGTTGGGGAAATTTTCGTTGTTGAAGCTATTGGGCAACACCAGAGTGAATCCCTGGTTCTGATTGAAGTTGTGATAGCCGGCGATTACATCGCTGTTGTTGATGCCCAACAACTGGGTAAAGGAAACATTGGGGTCGCCGAAGACGACGTTGCGGAAGGTGTAGCTCTGCTGGGCAACCGCGGAAGTGCAAAGCATCAGCGCGAAGGCCAGGACGAAGGTCAGTTGAAAGCGTTTCATGGTAATTCTCCTCTTTTTTGGCGGCTTGGCCGCAGAATTTAGTTTGGATTGCTCCGAGGAAGCCGGTTTGCAGATGCTTGAACGTCTACAACCGCCTCCACTTACATATGTGACATTCGCGTCCGGATTCCCTCATGCGGGAGAAAGAAATTCTGTCGCGGCCTGAACAGCCCGAGAGCACATAAGTGACGTGCGCATGAGAACTCCCTCATTGTGGTACGCGGATTCTCCGGCGCGGCTCGCCGACTGCAAAAGAGCCAGTCGTAAAGTGGCGAGTTTGGGATATAATTCCGCGCTGAAACCGCGTTGCAATAAGTGGTCGTGGCCCGGTAATTGCTGGGATCGAGGGACTTTTCATTAGAGGGGTCCTACGTGGTACGACGCCGGCCAGGCCGAGCAACAGGAAATTAATCAATCGCGAAATCTCAACCCAACGTCCAACGTGAGGAAACGCTGATGCCGCCGGACCGGCAAGACGTGACACAACTCCTCCAGCAATGGAAGGGTGGGGACCGCGAAGCCCTCGACCAGTTGATGCCGATCGTCTACGACGAACTTCGCCGGCTGGCCTCGCGATGCTTGTATTCAGAACGCCCCGGTCACACCCTGCGCGCGACGGCCTTGGTCCACGAGGCCTATATCCGGCTGATGGACGCCGATATCGGATGGCAGGACAGGGCGCACTTCTATGCGGTAGCCGCACGCGTGGTGCGTCGCATTCTTGTGGAATACGCCCGGACGCACACTCGCCAGAAACGCGGAGGCGGTGAGGAGCTGATTCCTTTGGACGAAGCCGTCTTGGTTGGACCAGAGGCCGCGTCGATCGTGTTGGACCTGGACGAAGCCCTGCAGCGGTTAGCAACGCTGGACGAGCGCAAGAGCGACATCATCCAACTGCTTTTTTTCGGCGGCCTCACCTACGACGAAGCCGCGGTTGCTCTCGACATTTCTCCGGCGACGGTCCATCGCGAATTGAAGTTAGCCAAAGCCTGGTTGCATCGGGAACTGGCGCAGGGCCAGGCCTAGAGGATATAGCGGCATGGACACGGCCGAACGTTGGCGCCGGATTGAGGAACTGTTCCATGCTGCGCTTGATTATGATCTCCAAGCCCGGGAGGAATTTCTCCAGCAAGCGTGTGCAGGCGATGCCGAGTTACTGAAAGAGGTCCAATCGCTTCTGGATTCCGCCGAGAAACCCCTCGACTTTGTACCGCAGGCTGTTCACGAGATGGCGCAGAAGATGTCCGCCGACGATGGCCACGAAATGTCTGCCGCCGCTGCCCAGTCGGCGCCCTCCCGGACACCGGTTGTTCCCGGCACTCAGCTGGCGCATTACACCATCGTGTCGATGATCGGGGCCGGAGGTATGGGCGAGGTTTATCTTGCACAGGACACGCGTCTGCGCCGCAAGGTCGCGATCAAGATGCTGTCGCCGGACTTGACCGGGGACCAGCGCGGATTGCGTCGCTTCGAACAGGAAGCGCACGCCGCTTCCGCGCTGAATCATCCCAATATCCTTACCATTTACGAATTCGGCCACGCCGATGGTCTGCATTTTATCGTCTCTGAGTTTGTTGAGGGCGTCACTCTTCGCCAGAAGATAAGCAGCGGCAGGCTTGAACTGAACGCCGCAGTCGACATCGCAATACAAATTGCCAGCGCTCTGGCTGCCGCCCATGCCAGTGGGATTGTGCATCGTGACATCAAACCAGAGAACGTGATCGTTCGAAATGACGGGATTGTCAAGGTCCTCGATTTCGGAATCGCCAAGCTCAGTCCCCGGTATGCCGGACAAGTCACTCAGCGAAGCGTAGTAGCCATTGCTCTTTCGGACAGCGAACCAGGAATGGTTCGCGGTACGGCCAAGTACATGTCTCCCGAGCAGGCGCGAGGCACAGCCGTGGATGCGCGCAGCGACATCTTCAGCCTGGGATCGGTGATCTACGAACTGGTGACCGATAGAGCGGCTTTCGAAGGTGAGACCGCCAGCGATGTGATCGCCGAAATCCTGAAAGGCGAACCCGCATCGCCGGCGGAGTTGGTGCCGGACCTTCCACCGGAAATAGAGAGCATCATCGCCAAAGCTCTACGCAAGGATCGCGAATGCCGCTATCAGTCGACTACCGAGTTGCTGACGGATCTGCAGAACTTCAAGAAGGAGGCGGAATTCCAAGCTAAGCTGCAATCTCCGGTTCGAGCTGAACCGCCCAAGGCTGGATTGGAGCACAAGACTCCGGCGCGTTCCGTGGCGCCATCCTGGGTTCCCGTTTCCTTCTCCGCGAGTTGGTGGTTATGGCGAATCGCCGTGCTGCTGGTCGTGGTTTTTGCCATTGGCTATTTTTTCGCCAGAAAATCGCACCCTGTACCGACGTCGGAGGAACCGCGCAGTCTGGCAGTTCTCCCATTTCGTAATCTCACGCCTGATGCAAAGACCGATTTCCTGGGATACTCGCTGGCGGATGAGATTATCACCAAGCTTGACTATGTGAACGCTCTGACGGTTCGTCCTTCGTCTTCTGTCGACAAGTATCGCAACCAGATCGTCGACCCCAAGAAAGTTGCGGCGGACTTGAACGTCGACACGTTGCTCACTGGTACTTACATTAAGGACGGCGATGATCTGAGGATCACCGCTCAATTGGTCGATGTGAAGCCCGATAAGATCCTCTGGCGAGAAGCCATTGACCTGAAGTACGACAACTTGCTGACGGTTCAGGACCGAGTGGTACAGCAGATAGTCAAGGAATTACAGTTAAACTTGTCGCCTGCTGAAGCGGCCAATCTCAAAACCGAAAAGCCGATCAACGCTGCGGCTTACGAAGACTATCTGCGCGGAATCGATCTTTATTCGCTAAACGAATTTGCGTCCGCGATCGAGATGCTGGAGAAAGCCACGGCACTAGAACCGAGCTACGCGCCCGCGTGGGCATATCTGGGGCGAGCCTATACAACCAACGCCTCGCTTCAGTTCGGCGGAAGTGAGCAATACGTCAAGGCACAAGCAGCTTATGAGAAGGCGATTGCATTGAGCCCAACTTCGGTTGAGCCGCGCATCTTTATGGCCAACCTGTTAACCGATACCGGCAGGGTTGAACAGGCAGTGCCTCTATTGCGATCGGTCCTGAAAGACAACCCCAACAACGCAGAGGCGCATTGGGAGCTGGGATATGCCTATCGGTTTGGAGGCATGCTACAGGAATCGGCTGTGGAGTGCGAGAAAGCGCGCCAGAACAATCCTCAGGTCAAGATAAGCAGCGCTGCCTTGAACAGCTATCTCTATCTTGGGGAATACGATAAGTTTCTCCAAAGCCTGCCTGCCAGCGATTCCGCCTACATTTTGTTTTACCGAGGCTTTACCGAGTACTACATGAGTCATCGTGAGCAGGCAGCGAAGGACTTCGATCGCGCTTTTGACATGGATCCTTCCTTACTTCCCGCAAACGTAGGAAAGGCACTCAGCTACTCAATTAAGCAAGACAAGGCTCGCGGTGTGAAGCTCCTAAGGCAAACGGAAGACAAGATTGAAGAACGCGGGGTGAGCGATCCTGAAGGCATGTACAAGGTCGCGCAAGCCTATGCGGTTTTGGGCGATAAGCCTTCCGCGTTACACATGCTAAGACATAGTATCGGGGGTGGATTCTTTTGCTACCCTTACTTCATTAGCGACCCGCTGCTGCAGACTCTCCGCGGCGAACCGGAATTCGAGGCGCTTATAAACCAAGCCCGTCAGCGCCACGAACAGTTCAAGACCACGTTCTTTTGACAACCCGCGAGTTTCGCGTCGAGCCCCTCGGCGTTCTCCGCGGGCAAGCGCGAGGTGACCTGCCCCCCATCTTTAGTCCAAGGATAACAAGACTTCCGCCGGTTTTTGTTCGCCCCGTGCACCTTTCTCCATAGCGAAAATGGGGGCGTGGGGCAAGGGGTCGCCGTTTGAGACCTCTTGCGCCACAGCTACCGGCCAAGTTGAGGCGCACTTTGACGCCGAAGGATGCCCGCATCCGTGAGCAGTCCCTGTCTGCGGTTCGCATCACTGGGCGGCGTGGCGCCTGGCACGGCATCCCGGCCATCGGTGTTATATTCACAGCAAAGCATGAAAGAGCAAGCCGTCGAACATCTGCTGGACGATATCGGCTGGAAGATCCTCAGCGAATTGCAGCAAAATGCCCGCATCCCCTTCGCCGAGCTGGGCCGGATTGTGGGCCTTTCCACCCCGGCTGTGACCGAACGCGTGCACAAGATGGAGGAGGCCGGCATCATAGCCGGCTATCGTGCGCATATCGATCCCGCCAAGGTCGGCCTGCCCAGCTTCGGCAGAAGCCACTGCGTCAGAACCAGGTAGACAACAACAAACGCGACAAAGACCAGCCAGGCAGGCATAGAACCTCCCATTAGATTAGACGCCACCGGCCGGCTTCAGGCCAAACTTTGCCAGGATCCACATTTCCGGGCACCAGTTGGTGAATGCCGATTGCAACAGGTTTAGGCCTACGAATGCTGTGAACAGGTACCAGCAGGGTTGACCCAATATCCCAGCGCGAGCGAGAGCAGAACGAACACTCCCGCCATCAGCCGCAAACCACGTTCGATTGTCATGCGTGCACCTCCTGAGGGTCCACCGGAGCCGAGCCGCTGCCCGGCACCGGTTGCTTATGCTTTTCCACGATGTAATAGAGGACCGGCACGGCCATGCGCGACAACAGGAATCTTGCTGCCACACCCGCCTAACCAACGCAGTCATTCCGTGTATAATGCCAACCGAGGGTTTTCTTGCCACGCGTGAGCTTCCCAAGCAGGCGGAGCAAAACACTGGAGCGTTCGCTGTCAGTGATGTTCGGCGTTTTGGTGTTCTTTTTTGCTTTGCACGCGAAGACAGCCGTCTACAACGACGGCATCCCGGCAAAAGTCACTCCTTCGACTGCGTCCAAGCTCTGGCTCAGCGGTCAAAAAATGGAGGTCCAGAGTTTAGAAACAATCACCTACATGCTGTTCTGGACAGCCGCGCTGTATTTGCTTGGGCTATGTCTTCAGCCAGAACACGGTATCCTGAGTCGCCTGGTGACTCCTCCCCTCAGAAATCTTCCTCTTCGGCATCTGAATCGATTCTTGCGGCCTCCGCCCGTCCAAGACTAATTCTCCCTGCGTCCTAATTCATTCTTTCCCCGGGTTTCGGTCTTTTCCGGCCACACTTGCTCATGCTAGGCGGAATACGGCTAAAGAAACTGCTTAAGTGGAAACAAGGAAGGCGCCATGCCAGTTCTGACCGAAGAAAAGAAATCTGCTCGTTTTCGCTTGAACCGCAAGTGGATTGCGGTGGGGGCTGCTGTTGTATGTCTGCTAGCTATTGTCCTTGTCTTCAAGCGGGTGAGGGCCGGCGGAGAGGCGCGCGCTGACGCAGGAACCAACAGCGAAGCCGAACCTGTGTATGCCGCGGTCGCTGCGGTCCAGCGACGCACGATTTCGAACTCACTGTCCATTGCCGGGCAATTCACTCCATACCAGAATGTCGAACTACACGCCAAGGTAGCGGGCTATATCAAGAACATCTACGTCGACATTGGGGACCGCGTGCACACCGGACAGGTGTTGGCGTTGCTGGAAATCCCGGAACTAGTGGCGCAGGTGGACGAGGCAAAGGCTGAAGTACACCACGCGGAAGAAGAGATACAGCGGGCGCAGAGCGAGGTGTTGCGCGCACAAGCCGACAATGTCGCCTTGCACTCCAACGCGGTGCGGCTGGTTAACACCGACAAAGTGCAGCCGGGATTGATCGCACAGCAGGAACTCGACGACGCAACCGCCAAAGATCGAGCTTCCCAGGCCCTGGTGGACGCATCCAAGTCTTCGCTAGCGGCCGCCAAGCAGCAACTGGCGGTGGCGCAGGCGGACCAGCAGCACTATGCCGCGCTGAGCAACTACGCGAAGATCGTCGCTCCTTATGACGGCGTGGTCACTTGGCGCTTCTCCGACACAGGTTCCCTGGTACAGGCCGGGACCTCGAATACTAGTGGGCTTCCTGTGGTCACGGTCGCACAGGTCGACTTGCTGCGCTTGCGTATTCCCGTCCCCGAATCGCTGGCGGCGAAGGTTCGCATTGGCGATTCTGCTGATGTCCACGTGCAGGCGACCGGCGAACACTTCACGGGTAAAGTCACGCGCTTTACCGACGCGCTGGATCCTTCGACCCGCACCATGCAGGTCGAGATCGACGTGCCCAATGCCAACTATCATCTGCAACCCGGAATGTATGCCGATGTCCAGTTGAGTGCCGACAGCCGTCCCAATATCCTCACCGTTCCTATCGAAGCTATCCGGCGTGGCGACAACAAAACCAGTGTGCTGGTGCTGGACGCAAACAACCGGGTACAGTCGCGGGAAGTACAAGTGGGAGTGGAGAGCTCTGACAATGTTGAGATTTTGGCGGGTCTTACGGAAGGCGAAAGGGTGCTTGTCGGCAATCTAGGCAGCTATCAGCCGGACGAGTTGGTGCGCCCAAAGGCTGGCATCTTCGATGCAGGCGCCAGCAGCAAGGGAACGGAGTAGCTGGCATGTCAAGCTTTGCGATCAAATATCCGTTCTTCATTCTGATGCTGTGTCTCGGGATCATTGTGGTCGGCGTGACCACTGTATACCGCATGCCGGTAGATTTGTTTCCGCAGATCGACATTCCCGTGGTCGTGGTTGCCACCTTCTACAGTGGAATGCCGCCGCAGCAAATCGAAGCGGACATCACCGATACCTTTGAACGATTTTTCACCCTCGGCAGCAACATCGATCACATCCAGTCGCGATCCCTGACGGGCGTCAGTTTGATCAAGGTTTATTTCCAGCCGGGGACCGATCCGGATGCCGCAGTCAGCGAGATCGCCAATCTGGCAATGGCAGACCTGCGTAGATTGCCGCAAGGGACGCTGCCACCGGTGGTGCTGAAGTTTGACGCGTCGAGCATGCCCGTCTGCCTGGTAACGCTGAAGGGCCAGGGACTGACGGAAACGCAGCTGCATGACCAAGGGCAGTTCAACGTTCGAAACCAGATCGCAAATGTGCCCGGCGCATCCGTGCCGCAGCCCTTCGGCGGCAAATATCGGCAGATTCAGTTTTACGTGGACCCGGTGAAGCTCGAGGCGGCGCAACTCAGCCCGATGGATGTGGTCGAAGACATCAACAAGGCGAATTCGATTCTGCCCGCCGGTGACGTTCGCATCGGCCCCTTCGACTACAACATTTACAGCAACAGCCAGATCCCTGACGTCAAGGAGATGAACGACGTTCCGCTGAAGGCGATCGGCAACAATGTACTGCGCTTCGGCGATATCGGGCATGCCGAGGATTCTTCGGCAATCCAGTACAACATCGTTCGCGTGGATGGCCAGAAGTCGGTGTATCTGCCGATTCTGCGGCAAGGGGGAAACAGCAACACGATCCAAATTGTGGATGGTGTTCGGGACCGGGTGAAGAACCTGCTGGATGTGCCCAAGCGTCTGGTGGCATCGGTAGTATTCGATCAATCGCAATACGTCAAAATCGCGGTTGCCAACGTACTGCGAGAAGGCGGTATGGGTCTAGGTCTGACGACCATCATGATCCTGGTGTTCCTGGGCTCGGTGCGAGGAACAATCTCCGTCCTGCTCTCCATTCCGATCTCCTGCCTGGCGGCGTTCCTTCTGCTGAATGCGTTTGGCAGCTCGATCAACACGATGGTTCTGGGCGGTCTTGCCCTGGTCTTGTCGCGCCTTATCGACAACTCCGTTGTGGTGCTGGAAAACATCTTCCGCCATATGGAGAACGGGGAAGATTCTCGCACAGCCGCGGAGCATGGAGGCCAGGAAGTGCAGCTGGCGGTTCTGGCGGCGACCTTTACCACCGCGATTGTGTTCTTCCCGGTAGTCTTCCTCACCGGCGTGAGCAAGTATCTGTTCACCGCGCTGGCGCTGGGCGTAGTGCTGGCTTTGGCGGCGTCGTATATGGTGGCGATGTCAGTTGTGCCGCTGTTCTGCTCGCTCTTCATCAAGTCGGAACACGGCAGTGAAGCCGAGGGCGAGCGCGAGGGCGGTCTGCTGGAACGTCTCCTGGGCCCGTTCAATCGCGGGTACGATTACGTACTGGCCAAATACGACGAGTTTCTCGACAAGGCGCTGGACCGCCCCAAGATGACGGTCGCGGTCATTATGGCTGTATTCGTACTCAGCCTGGCCTTGGCGCCGTTTCTCGGAGTTGCCTTTTTCCCCCGTACCGATCCCGGTCAGTTCGTTATCAATGTGAAAGCGCCGAGCGGCACCCGCATCGAGTTGACCAACGACTACATGGCGCGCGTGGAGGACGACATCCGCCAGGTTGTCCCCGCGGATGAGCTGCGCATGATCGTGTCCAACATTGGCGTGAACGCAGATTTGTCCGCCATCTATACGACCAACTCGGCCATGCACACGGCGTTTGTGCAGGTGCAGCTGCAGAAGGAGCACAAAACCAGCAGCTTCGTTTACATCAATCGCGTGCGGCAGAAACTGGCCAGCGACCTACCGGAACTTTCCACCTTCTTCCAGACCGGCGGACTCGTCGCTTCCGTGGTGAATCAAGGTATGCCGGCGCCTATCGACATTCAGGTCGCCGGAAATAATCAGCGCGAGGCTTATGACGTAGCCAGGGAGATGGCGCAGAAGCTGCGAGGAATGAAGGATGTGAGCGATGTTTTGATTCCCCAGGACCTCGACTACCCTGGCATCCAGCTGGATGTCCGTCGCGAAATGGCAGCGCGTCTCGGCCTCAATGCTCAGGACGTTGTGGACAATGTAGTGACTGCGCTTACCTCCAATGGCATGATCGCGCCGGGCTACTGGATCGATCCCAAGACAGGAAACAACTACTTTCTGACCGTCCAGTACACCCCCACACAGATTGGCAAGATGACCATGGAGGACTTCAAGCAGATCCCGTTGCACGCTAAGAACAACCTCGAAACCACGATGCTGGAAAACGTGGCCGACATCAAAATGATCGACACTCCCACCGAGGTTGACCACTATCAGTTGTTGCGCGTCATCGATCTGTACGTTTCACCGAAGGGCGAAGATCTGGGCGCTCTGTCGAAACAGGTGCAAAAGCTCATCGACCATACAACGCTGCCCCCGAACACGCGCGTGCACTTGCACGGATCGGTGGTTGCCATGCATGACTCGTTCAAAAGCTTCGCCATCGGATTGTTGCTCTCGATCGTGCTGGTGTACCTGATCCTGATGGCGCAGTTTGCCTCCTTCAGCGACCCCTTCGTGATCCTGCTGGCCGTGCCACCGGGATTCACGGGCGTGATCCTGTTCCTGCTGATGACGGGCACGACGGTCAACATCATGTCGCTGATGGGGGTGATGATGATGATCGGCATCGTAGTGTCGGACTCGATTCTGATTGTGGAGTTCACCCGCGAACTGCGGCGCCGCGGAGACCCTTTGCGCACGGCCATCAAGAATGCCTGCCATGTGCGCCTGCGGCCCATCATGATGACGACCTTCGCAACCTTTCTGGGACTGATCCCCCTGGCTCTGGCCCTGGAAGCGGGTAGCGAACAGTATGCTCCGCTGGCGCGCGCCATCATCGGAGGCTTGATGTTCTCGTTCATCGTAACCCTCTTCCTGGTGCCGGCGGCGTATTACCTGATGCATCGCGAAAAAGAAGAACAACAATCCGGACAGGAGGTGCAAGCTTGAGACGCAGAACCCTCTGGCTTGTAATTCCAGTTGTCTTGAGCAGCCTTTCCCTGGCGGCGCAGACGGCCTCTCCCACGCTCCCGACTAGCGTGCCCGCACAAACGGAAACGGCGCCGCCTCCGCCGCAGATGCAGACGTTGCCAGCGGCGCCGGCTAATGTTCCTGCACAAGCGGGGACGTCCCCGCAGATGCAGTCTCTGCCAGCGCCGTCGGGGCCGTCGGCCGCTGTGCCACAACCTCTGCCGCAGATTCCCGCGACCGGCGCAGTCCAACGCCTGACGGTGCAGGATGCGGAGGCGCTGGCACTGAAGAACAACCCACAAATCTCCGTATACCGCCTGCTGTCGCTGGCTTCGAATCAGATCACCCGTCAACAGAAAGCTGCCTACTATCCAAATGTGTATGGAAGCCTGACGGCGGTCGAGCCGAAGGAAGGCACTCGGATCGCAGCGGGTATGATCAACAACCCCAGCGTCTACGAACGCGCGGCCGGAGGCCTTACGCTTTCGCAACTCATTACCGATTTCGGACGCACCAACAACCTGGTGGCTACGGCGGCGCTGCGCGCTAAGGCGGCTGACATGAACGCCGTCGCGACAGCCGACCAGATCAAGCTGGCCGTGGATCAGGCCTTCTACAACGCGCTGCAGGAATCGGCCCTGCTAGAGGTTGCCCAGGAAACAGTGAATGAGCGACAAGTCGTGTCCAATCAGATCACAACTCTGTTCCAGAACAAGCTGCGCTCGGAACTCGACGTCAGTTTTGCTGACGCCAATGTGTCGCAAGCCAAGCTGCTTCTGCTGGACGCGCAGAACAATTATCAGGCCGCTCTCTCGACGCTTTCCCAGGTGCTGGGCTATTCCTCGCAACAGCAGTTTGAGCTGACCGACACCGAAGGCCAACTGACGCCGCCGCCCGATGCTGTCAGTCAACTGGTGGATGAGGCCTTCAGCAATCGCCCGGAGATTGCGTCGCAGAGCTACGAGTATCAGGCGTCGCAGCACTTCCAGAAGGCGGAACGGGACTTGCTGTTGCCGAGTATCGAGGCGTTGGGTGTGGTTGGCCGCACTCCTTATAGCAGTGCGATCGCCGGCGCGGTGCCCTTCACGCCGTGGTATGGCGCCATTGGAGTCAACGTCAATATTCCCATCTTCAACGGCTTTCAGTATGTGGCGCGTTCACGCGAAGCGGGGTTTCGGGCGCAGGCCGCCGATGAGCAACTACGCGACCTGAAGGACCGCATCGCAAATGACGTTCGCAATAGTTGGCTGAGTGCCATCACCGCCTACAACCGCATCAGCGTAACGCAGCAGTTCGTGGAAGAGACGAACCTCGCCGTCAAGCTGTCGCAGACACGTTACAACCTGGGACTGAGTTCTATTGTGGAGTTGAGCCAGGCACAGCTGCAGCAGACGGAAGCGCAAATTCAATTTGCCGCCGCGAAATATCAGTACCGCATAGCGCAGTCGGTCTTGCGGTTCCAGATTGCCGCGCCGTAGAACTATATGAACCGGAAACGCAAAGACAAGCAGCAGGAAGATCATGGCCAGATGGCCTTTATCATAGCTGCCATCGTTGCCTGCCTGGCGGTTGCCGTGGTGGAGGATGTCTTATACTTTGCCACCGGCGTACCCTTTTGGAGCACAGGGTTCCATGCGGTCTCGATCTTTGCCGGCACAGCAGTATTCTTGGGGTTGCTCTATTTTCTGCAACGCATGCACGATCGCAGACATGCTCTGCAATATCTTGAGCCCTACTTTCCTCTTCTGGTCGCTACAGGCGCTAACGTTGTTTTGAAACTTAATGTAGCTTGGCTCCTGCCAATCGCGGTGGCTTGCGTTTTCTGGAGCATAGTCCAGATGCGAAAGATCCGGGCACAAGATGGCGTGACGCGCCGCCGTACGTCAGCTGCCAAGTGAATTGCCCACGCTCTTGGCCGAGTTCGTCCCCGCCAGGGCCGTCACCGCCTGCTGATACTTGAGTAGCAAGTCCCGTCGGAGCTGTTGGGCACGCTTCGAATCGCACCTGGGTGCATACGAGCGGCACTGCGCCACTGTAGTTTTCAGGCTGGATAAGAATGCCTGGCACGGCTGGCAGTCGTGCAGATGCAGGTCCATCTCCTCGCATACCGCATCGTCGATGATGCCATCCATGTAATCGGAAAGCGCGGCAAACAACCTCCGGCAACGCTGCGCTCTTGGCACCTCGGCGCTGGTGTGCAACTGCAGACCAGTAGTGCGGCCGCCCTTCGACAACTTCGCCAGATGCTTATCAGGCATACGTTCCTTACCCGACTGGGGGAGAGCGGCTGTGACGTTTGGACGCTCGCTCGTGTCGCTGGGCACTCCAATATCAGCATCTCACAGCGGTATGTTCACCCGTCCGAAGATGCGGTGCTAAATGCGCTGTCGCGCCTGAGTGGGCACAATTTTGGGCACAGTGCAGAAAACGCGAGTACGGAGGGGGGGCGGAGGGTTGCTGCTAAGTGACTCTAGCCGTGAAGGTTAGTGGTGAGCGCGGAAGGAATCGAACCTTCAACCTACTGATTAAGAGTCAGTTGCTCTGCCAATTGAGCTACGCGCCCGCGCAAAAAGGAAGGCTACAGAACGGCGAGCATGATTATAGCATCGTCCCTGAGCCGCGGCGCGCTAGTAAGCGCAGCATCTAACGTATAGCTCTTGGTCTGATCGGGACAGAAGA
>Ga0116121_1000493_pt1 | contig 19943 bp, 20 predicted proteins | sample June2015DPH_13_1_FD_89725 | JGI IMG/M metagenome (GOLD analysis project Ga0116121, IMG submission 89725) | Peatland microbial communities from SPRUCE experiment site at the Marcell Experimental Forest, Minnesota, USA - June2015DPH_13_10 | ecosystem: Environmental > Terrestrial > Soil > Wetlands...
ACCGCCGCGTCGATTGCTGCAAGGACCTTGTGTGCGCGACGGGTTCGCTTCGCCAATGGCAGGTCAACGCTTACTCCGGTGGCTCGAATTCTTGAACTCGCCGTCGGCCCGAGCGCCAGTTCCAGCACTACCCACGCGAGGCCGATGCCAGCGAAAATCTCGCCGGAGGTGGAATTCACCCACTGCCACAGGCAAGCGCCGAGGGCTCCAAATAGTACCCCCGGAACGATCATGCGCCATAGCCACAAACGGCTGCGCCAGACCACAACGCATTCCAAGTCGCGCAAGTAAAACCGGCGGTACTCGACCACGTACATCATGCGCTTCGCGGCAAGCAAACAGTCCTTGCTGAGATACCACCTCGTCCCACCGGCCATACCACCAACGCGCGATATTTTCTGGTAAGCGCTCTTCAATCAATGCCTCCTCGCCATCCAACGCACGAAGAAGGAACTCGCGAGCAGTAGCGGAAGCCATACGAGCCCGGCATAGGCCGCCCAGAAACGCCACCCAGACCTCGGAATTAAATAAGACCGCGGCGCCTTCCGATACTTCACATGCAAGACGATCACGGTCGGGATCGCGGCTACAATTACGGGCCAAAAGAGAATCCAACCCCACCCGACTGTCAACGCAATGGAATCGTAGAGCACATCGCGATACCGCCATTCCGCCTTGCTAGCCTCCACACCGGAATCGGCGCGCCCACGCTCGAAGCATGGGGGGCAAACGTGCTCCGCTCCCAACTGCAAATCACACAGCGCGCAAACGAATCGGCCACACCGTTGGCAGCAAGCCTGAAACGCCTTGTCCGGATGAAAAAAGCAGGTCGCCTGGTCCGAAAGCGCCGACACGGCATTGCTATTCTGGCGAACCACCGGCCAAACGCGAATCTGCAGCCACTTCTGGCAGTAGGGACAGCTTTGCCGTTCTGAATCCGCCGCTATGTCTACTGAACAGTGAGGACAGGTAACGGACGCAGGCGCAATAGGCAATGACGTCGGGTCATCGCTTGTTGAAGAGCCCGTCGGGCCTAGCCCGGCAATGAAGGGATTGATATTGAGGTTCACACTAGCTCTGTTTATATATCACCCTCGTGTCACACACCCGGTCATGCAAGGCTCGTTTCTCGTCGTCCACCCCCAACATGATCGAGCTAACCAGCATGAGAACGGAATTTATGTAGGGAATGCCGCTGGTAACAACATTCCACATGAAGAAGCGCCCAAAGCATACGCCCCAACTCAAACTGCTGCCGTCCGGGCGGATGACCTTTAACCCGCAGGCCATCTTTCCGAGAGTGGCGCTGCGATACTTAAGCATCAGAATCTCGTAGAAACCTCCCGCGACGAACATAATCAGAAAAAAAGTGATGAACCCGGAAACCGCAAACAGGTTTGGTGGGCCGGCCGGGTGGCCTCCTTGCCTCTGCGCGCGGATCAGATTTGGTATGAACATGGCGAAGAAGATCACCATGGGAATCGTGAAGATAAGGCCGTCGATGAAGCGCGCGCCGAAGCGAATCCAAAATCCGCCATAGCGCCAAGCCAGTGGAGATGCCCCAGCGGCGCCACTCGCCATCACCCGGCTCAGAAATGCCGGCTTACAATCAGCACACACCCAACTCCCGGCGATATGCACCAAGTCAGACTGCGCGAGTGCCCGTCCGCATTGGGAACAATACAAAATTGTTTGGACCGGGGCTTCCTGACTCATTGGGTACCCTCCCTCGTGTACAAAGTCGCACTAAGCCTAACGCAAGCGGTTCCCCGCGCCAAGTACTACCAACTAGCCTGTAACTGCTCCAAGATAATGTCACCCCATAACTGCAACGAGACTCTGTCACCCTCTCGAGGATGGTGACGATGAGTCAGAAAGAGTTCCAACGGGTGAGGTGATTGAAAATGCAGCATGGCAATCGCGGACGCGGCATGCCTTGGGCGGTTTCGGTTCCCCGAAGCAGTTTCCCTGATCGGCAGCCAGATCACTATGTATTCCCCTTCGAGCATTGTGGTGCCAAAGGCGAAGAAGATCTCTTCGGGTTCACCGTGGGGGTGATTTTCTACGACACGGATCCCGAAGCCGCGCCCTGCGTGAGACTGCTGAAGTCTTGGGGCGATCCGAAATTACTATGGCATACCCCAAGAAGTCTCCAAAGTCGGCGGAGGTGGGAAATGTGGCAGTGCAGTAAGTGTCTGAAAAGAATGGCTCCTCAGGTAGGACTCGAACCTACAACCCTTCGGTTAACAGCCGAATGCTCTGCCATTGAGCTACTGAGGAGTGTTTGAAGCGCGCCGAGGGCGCACTTGCTCAGACATCATAACATTTTGGTGCAGGCTCTGAAAACTTGAAGGGGTGATGGGGGCGGCTCAATTCGTGAAGACTGTGGCAATCGCCAGCGGTGAAAGGGTTTAACAGCAGAACCAGACGATGCTGTCGCGTCTATCTACTTAGTAGATTAATCGAGTTATGGGGCTCCCGTTGGGACTGAAAGATCCGGAATTGAGCCGGAGGCCGTGGACGTTCTGGTTACCGGACACTCGTGGCCGGGAAATACTCGCGAGCTGGAAAATGTGATTCATCACGCTCTGCTGGGTGTACCTCGTCTTCGAGGGCAGATGGGGACGAGCGGCTGATTGGATCCGGAAGGGAGATTACGGTCGGGGCGAACTTCGCTTCTCCTTCGTCTTCTCCTTGAATGCCGCTCCGCTGAAACACCAGAAGCCGGCCAGCGACCCGCCGGCAAACACCGACCACAGGGCTGTATTCGCCCAGGACGAATATTTTTCCAGACCGGTCTGCGTGAGGTCCCAGGAAGTGAGCGGCCAAACGATGATCCCGTAGATTCCTACGAGCACCATTATCGCCATCATCAACACCAGCAACGTCATCACGCCAGCCGACAAGCTTTCAAAAACCAGCATGCCCCAGTGCTGCTCCCAGCCGGCGCTGCCCGGTTTTTGCACTCGCGGTCGTTGGACGAGCGGAGACATAGTCCTCCAGTGAGGTATTCGCCCAGCCCCACGCCGGACGCGGTCTTCCAGACTCCAGAATAAGGATCACTCCCAAACATCCCAAGTTACTTTGGACATACCAACACATCGACAGGAGTCTTTAATGTTCTATACTTAAGCTGTTCATACGGTGAAGGAGTTCACCGCCAACCGCTGTCCCAACGCTTAAGCCGGAACAGCTGATGACTCCTGACAAGCGGATTGTTTGTCGCGGAGTCATGGTACCGGCAAGGATCCGCAGAAGTAATATGGTTGCTAGGAATTCGGGGAAGCACCCTCGCTTTCGTGACGTGTGCGGGTGGCCGTAGATGAAGGGGAAAGGAAGGCGACTTGCTGAAATACTTGATGATCGGCATTGGAGGCGGACTGGGGTCGATTCTGCGCTTCTGGCTGGGCAGTTATATTGGCAGCAAAATGGGGACTCGCTTTCCCTATGGAACGTTCGTGATTAATATCACTGGTTCGTTTCTGATTGGCCTGGTCTTTGCATTGCTGACGGCAAGAACTCATTGGAGCGCCAACTGGCGGTACTTGATCCCGATTGGCTTCATCGGAGGTTACACCACTTTCTCCAGCTTTGAGTATGAGACGCTGCGGACGATTCAGGATGGGCAGGTGGGGATAGGGCTTCTCTACGTGGCAACAAGCGTGGTTTTCGGGTTGGTTGCAGTATGGGGAGGCATGATAGCAGGACGGGCAATCGCATGAAGGCCCATTGCAGGAGGGAAACGTGCTCACAGCTGGACCGGGTAAGAAGGTAGGCATTTACGTGGCGGAAGACCAGCAGTACCACGGGAGCGCGGCATATGCCGCCATTCTGGATTTTCTCTTTTTTCGTGGTGTGTCAGGGGCGACGGTGACGCGTGGCATCGCCGGATTTGGGGCGGACCATCACCTGCACACGGATCGTCTGGTGGATTTGGCGACGCGGTTGCCGGTCAAGATCGAATTCATCGAAACGGCTGACAAGGTGGAAGGGCTATTGCCTAAATTGCAGGAGATGGCAGGCACCGGACTGATTGAGATGCAGGACACAACAATCGTCAAGCCGGCTGAGAAGAAACAAAAGCATTCCGCGGCTGAGGGGCCGGCTTTGAAGCGCGAAGGCAAGGCCAAGATGATGCGCATCTACATCGGGGAAAATGACAAGTGGAATGGCAAGCCTTTGTATGAAGCCATCGTCAACGGTTTGCGATCGAACGACATTGCCGGGGTAACAGTTTACCGAGGCATTCTCGGTTATGGAGCGAACCGGAGAATCCACAAAGATGCGGCGCTTAGTCTTTCGCACGATCGCCCCATCCTGCTGTCGGTGGTGGATACGGAAGCAAAGCTCAAAGCGTTTATGCCGATTCTCGAGCAGATGGTGCAGCAAGGCCTGGTTGTGCTGTCGGACGCGGACGTCATCAAGTACACGCACAACTACGAGGACGCCGAGCGGCGGCAGGAGAAACGGATATGAAGCTCGAAGGGAAAGCAAAAATGTTGCGCGTCCATTTTGGCGAGGATGACAAGTGGGAAGGCAAGCCGTTATACGAGGCCATCGTAGCCAAGTGCCGGGCACTCGATATCGCGGGTGCTACCGTTTTCCGCGGAATCGAAGGTTACGGAGCCAGTACTCTCATCCACAAGGCGCATCTGCTGCGCTCCTCGGATCGCCCCATCATGGTCTCGGTGGTCGACACCGAGGAGAACATCAAGAAGTTGCTTCCCGCTCTGGATGAAATGGTGCATGAAGGGTTGATTGCAATGTCCGAGGTGGAGGTGATTCGCTACGTGCATCAGGATGGAGTGCGCTCGCCGGCTTCGTAGTTTGGATTACACTTCTGCAGGGGACGATCCCGCTTTGCCTCGATCCTGTACGATGCACTCGTGAACCTGACTGAAAACTCTTAATCCTACGGAGCGTGCCATGATACCTGCACTCGCAAACCTGGAACCTAAACCGGTATGGAAGCACTTCGACAGATTGGCGGCAATTCCTCGCGCGTCTACAAAGGAAGCTGCGGCGCGGGAATACGTCCGGGCGCTGGCCACAAAGCTGGGTTTGGAATCCGTGCAGGACAATGCCGGCAATCTCGTAATCCGGAAACCTGCGCGGCCGGGTCGCGAGGGAGCGCCGATGGCCCTCTTACAAGGCCACCTCGACATGGTGTGCGAGAAGAACGAAGGAACGGTCCATGATTTCGATGTCGATCCTATCAAAGTGGTGAGAGATGGGGACTGGCTGAAGGCGGATGGCACCACCCTCGGCTCGGATAACGGAGTGGGTGTAGCCGCGGCGCTGGCTGTGATGGAGAGCGATGACATCGAGCATGGTCCGCTAGAATTCGTATTCACTATTGACGAGGAGAGTGGACTCACGGGCGCTGCGGAGTTTCCAGGAGGCTTGCTGAAGTCGAAGTATTTCCTCAACCTTGATAACGAAGAGAAGGGAACTCTCTGCATTGGCTGTTCAGGCGGCATCAAGACGACCGCGCGACGTAAGGTGAAGCTCCATCCTGCGAGTGCGGGATCGGCGTGGCGGATCAAGGTGTCTGGGTTGAAGGGCGGGCACTCCGGCGTTGATATCCATGAAGGGCGCGGCAATGCGCTTCGGATCATGGGTGGTGTCCTTCAAGTCCTGCTTAATAGAATTCCGATCGAAATCGCCGGGGTCAACGGGGGAAGCGCGCAGAATGCGATTCCGCGGGAAGCTGCGGCCCTGGTGGTGTTGGACCCGGCTCGCGAGAATGAATTGAAATCACTGGTTGCCACCGCCGAAGCTGGATACAAAACTGACTTAGGGGGATTCGATTCCGGGTTGCAGATCACGGTCGAGAAAGCGGAACGGCCGGCAGGTGTGCTGGATGCGAGTGACGCGAAACAAACGGTAGCGCTGCTGGCGAGTTTGCATCATGGCGTTCTGGCGATGAGTCCCGATGTTGCCGGGCTGGTGCAGACGTCCACGAACCTGGCGACGATCACAACCAAGGGAGATGTGGTGGAGATTGTTACCAGTCAGCGGAGCGCGATCGAGAGCAGCATGCTGGCTGCGGCCCGCATGATCGCGACGGTATGCGGATTGGCGGGGTTCGAAGTGGAGCATACCGGGAAATACCCCGGCTGGAAACCGGAGCCGAACAGCGAAATCGTGCGCAAGTTGCAGGAGGTACACAAGAAACTTTTCGGCGAGCCGGCAAAGCTGATTGCGATGCATGCTGGCTTGGAGTGCGGCGTGATCGGCGAGAAATATCCTGGCATGCAGATGGTGTCTTTTGGTCCGACGATTGTAGGCCCGCACAGTCCGAACGAGCGAGTACAAATATCGTCCGTGGAGAGCTTCTGGAACTACCTGAAGCTGGTGCTCGAGAATTTGTGAGGGGAGATTCGGTCTGCTTAACGATGCGCCTGGAAGGGAAAGTTGCGATCATCACCGGTGCGGCAGCGGGAATCGGACGCGCCAGTGCGGTGCTGTTTGCTCAAGAAGGAGCGCAGATTGCCGCGGTAGATCTTGATGGTGAGGGAAATAAAGCGCTGGCGTCGGAGATTGTGAGAACTGGAGGCCGAGCGGTCGCAATTGCCGGCGATGTTTCCCAGGCGGGAGATGTGCGGCGGATGGTGGGGCAAACCCGCGAACACTTCGGGAAGGTGGACATCCTCTTCAACAACGCTGGGATTGTGCCGCACGGGAAGATTCACGAGACGACAGAGGAGGAGTGGGATCGAACCCTGGCGATCAACGTCAAGAGCATGTACTTGCTCTGCCACGAAGTGGTGCCGATCTTTCTGGAGCAGGGCGGAGGAGTGATCCTAAACACCGCATCGGCGACGGCGTTGCGCAGCGTGGCCGACCGTGTGGCTTACAGCACATCCAAAGGCGCGGTGATTGCGCTCACTCGCAGCATGGCGCTCGATTACGTGAAAAACAATATTCGGGTGAACTGCCTGTGTCCGGGAACGATTGATACTCCTTCGCTGGGACGGCGACTCTCGGCGTTCGCCGATCCAGCAGAAGCGAGAAAACAATTCATCGCCCGGCAGCCCATGGGACGCTTGGGAACCGCCGAGGAAGTGGCCCAGGCTGCGCTGTATCTGGTATCGGACGAGGCGGCTTTTGTGACCGGCACAGTGTTGTCGGTTGACGGAGGGTTCGCGATCTAGACTGCGAGCTCTTGCTCCAGCGAGTACTGCGACAGTAACGAAAGATGAGGTTGTGAAGACACTCAACGAACTATATTCATCGCTCTCAGTCCGGCGCCGTTACGAAGTATGGTTTCTTCGTCTGGGATTGGCCGATGGCAGCGGGGCATGGTGGTTCCGATATTTGCTGATGAATCCGGGACGGCGCGGTTGCGCGGGAGACCAGGACGGGATGCCCGTGCAGGTGTGGGCTACGTGGTTCCCCCGGGATGGAAAACCGGAAAGCTTTATTCAAGGGTTTGGGTTGGAGGGGCTGGATCTCAGCGCCAGAGGACAGAATCCATTTCATTTCGGAATGAGCAAGAATGAAATCGGCGAGAGCTCCTGCCGCGGAGAATTGGAAGTTAGAGGGCATGCGATCTCGTGGGATCTGCAATATCATTCCAAATTTCGGATCACGCTGAGCAACAAGGGCTGGATTGGATTCTCGCGAACGCCTCATTCCGACGCGGTTTTTTCCGGCGTGGTCAGGCTGGATGGCCGGCGTTTCGAAGGAAAGCCGCTGGGGTTTGGAGTGCAGGGACACAACTGCGGATACCGGCATCGCAACTTCTGGACGTGGACGCATTTACATTTTCCGAGTGCCGACGCGCGGTCGAGCACTTTGGAAGCGTTGGTTTACGAAATGCCATTCGGGATGATCTTTCGCAAAGCGGTCCTCTGGCACGAGGGCGAGAAGCACGAATTTCGGAATCTGCGAGAGAGCAGAAGAGATCCCGATGGATTTGTCTGGGATTTTAGTTGCTCCACGAAGGAATGCGGATTAGAAGTTGCGATCGATGGCGCTGGGCCGAGCTTGCATCGTCTTCCGTATGTGAAGACCGATTGCAAGGGCAGTTTCGAAGTTGCGAATAACAGCCTGGCGCGAGCGGTTGTCCGCTTGGAACGTCGGGGCAAAACGGTCGAAACGTTGGAGACAGATGCCGGGGCCGCATTGGAGATGGTAGGCCGCTAAGCTCGTTGGGAAGAATGCGCCTTCGCCAGGCGCTCGGCGACGATGGCATACGCCGAAGGATTGAATGCCAATCCGATGTGAGTGCCCGGAACTTCAAAATCGATTTCGGGGTTTCTGGTCATGCAATACCGCCAGTCCACGATGCCGTCATCGCGGGTGTAGATCGCGGTTTGGAGCATGGAATCGGGGACCTCGCGTCGCAGCGAATCAACGAAATTGCAGGTGCAGCGCCCGGTGTAGCAGTGAGGCAGCACGCTGTTGCCATGCTCCTGCAAGATGCGCAGGCGAATGGCGTCCGCGGCATGGATAACGCTGCGATTCGCCACGGTGCCGCGAATGGGCGAAGCCAGGGTGATCACGGAAGCGATGTCGTCAGGTCGTCCGCCAGCAATAGAACGTGCGATCACGCCTCCCAGGCTGTGGCCGATCAGGTGAATTTTCCGCCCGGTGTCCTCTCTTGCTCTTACAACCGTCTCGTTGACATGGCGCTGAATCAAGAGGTTTGGGCAGTCGGCGTTGATGCCGATCCCGGAAAAGTAAGGCCGGTAGCCGATCCGACCCAGCCAACCGTGCAGTTCCATCAAATAAAGATCGGTGCCAAGGAAGCCGGGAATGAGAACCACGGCGGAGCCATCGCCAGGTGGCGCGCCGAAGCCGTAGTACACGGGGGTAGCGTGCAGCAGGAGGACTTCGGCTGCGAACAGGGCTTCCGTCCAAAGGGAAGTGTCGGCTTGCGGGTGAGGTTGGGGCGATCGCTTGCGAGACTTGAGCTTTGAGGGACTTGTTGCCTTTTTCCGTTTGCGCAATTTCGTCCTGGCTCTGCCCGACATCCCCGCACCTTTACTGACGCGCGGGCAGCGGGCAGAAGCTTGCCCACTGCGGATTATACCCTTCCCTTAGGTTTCCGGCGTGAGGCTGGTATTCCCCGCGCGGGCTTTTTGAGCCGAGCCTCCAGTTCCGCGACCCGTTTCCGCAGGGCATCAAGTTCCGGTTCAGTCTCGACCCGCGGCCGCGGTGGCGCCGTTGAACCCAGGAAACTCTTCATTATATCGACCGGCGATAGAATTGCGGATTGGACCTCGCCCAGCCGGTTCTGCACCGCATCTTGCACCTTCTGATAAGTGTCAAAGGCGGATTTCAAGTACCACATGACAAACTCTTGTCGCACCTCGTCGGAGGCGACGATCAGTTGGCGCAGCAGTTCGAGGGGCAGGCCCGTCGGTTTGTCCTTTGCGTCCTCGGTGATGATCTGCGTCAGCGTGACGCGGGTCAGGTCCTGGCCTGTCTTGGCATCGACGATCTGGACATCCTTGCCCGCGCGAATGAGGGCCGCGATGTCATCGAGATTGACGTATTGGCTGCGGGAGGAATCGTATAACCTGCGATTCCCATATTTCTTGATGATGAGGGGAGCTGGCTTCATCTTAATCCTGCCCGTGCTGCTTTGCACACGGTACAGATACATATTGACATAAATAAAGGAAAATCGTATGGTTAAGTCGATGCTGCAATGCAGCAATTATTGGAGGTATGAAATGCCAACCACCGTAAAATCCGAATCCTCCCGAACTCATTCCCGGGAGTCGTCTTTTGTTTCTCTTCTGTCAGGTTGGGCACAGCAGGGGGTCCAGAGCTTTTTTGCCACGCAACGGATCCTGCTGGACCTCGCGATGCGGCAGAATGCAAGCCTGATGCAGTCCCTGCGGCAACAGTTGTCCGATCCTAACCATTCCCCCGGCGCGCTTCTCGGCGAAGTGACTGCCGAGGGCATGTCGACGTTCATTGAAGGGCAGAAGATCCTGCTTGAGCTGGGGCAAAAACAGAATGAAATCCTGATGACGGGCGTGAAGGAACGTGTCGGGGACTCGCCTGCGGCGCAGGCTGCGGCCGATCTGCTGCGGCGCAGCGTGGAGACTTTCATCGACATGCAGCAGGAGTTCCTGAAGATTGCCGGCAAGCAGACCCACACCTGGGTGGAGTCGGCCAAGGCGGGGAAACTATACCAAGGCGAGCATGTGGTGGAACTGGCTCGCGAGGCGATGGAGAGTTTTGTCAAGGCACAGAAACATTTCATGGATGTGATCGCTGAGGAGACCGCCAAAGCCACCGGCGGCAAACACAGCAACGGCGCCAAGAAACTCAAGAAGACGGAGTTGGCGCAGCTGGCGCGTCAGGCCACAGAGTCGTTCATTGAGGCGCAAAAGAAGTTGGTTGATGTCGCGGGGCGCCAGATGAACGCCAGCGTGAAAACCGCCGGCAAGACACTGGAACTCCTGCGGCCATTTCCCTTCCTACCGTTGGCAGAGTTGACAAGGGAAGGGGTGAAGAGCTACGTCGACGCCCAAAAGGAGTTGATGGAAGTCATGGCCAAGCCGGGTGGTGAGCACAAACGCGCCCACAAGGTGGAACGTCGCGCCAAGCGGTCACCAAAGAGGCATGCGGCCGCCGCGGCCGCCTGATCCCGCAGGAAGATGCCGTAACGTGGCACAGGCTTCTGTCGTTTGTGCCGTGCGACGGCGAATGGAAAGTTAAGAATCCGTGCCAACGTGCCCTCGTCTGCTGCGAGGACACGTTGGCGTTTTGTTTTGGAGTACAAACCCACCAGATGCCTTGGCCTGCGACCCACGGCCGCACCGACAGGTGTCATTGGGGGAGGACGTTTTCCCCCACGTCGAGGCCTGGAAGACATCCCATGCCCATTGCCGCGCGGAGCACGCAGAGCGCTCCATTCCGAAGAACCCCGTCCCGGGTGTAACTAACCTCACAGCGAAGTGTGACGCAGGCTACCGACTCGGCTAGGGTTCGGTGCTGTAGTGGACCCGGTATTGCCGATCGGACAGCGAGGAATGCGATGGATTTAGCCCACTGGTCGAGGTCGAATGCGGATTACGGTCGAAAGCTTTTGAATTCCGGAATCGAGGGAGCGCGTTCTGGTCGAGAGGCATTTCTTAACGGAGAATCTCTTACACCGTTTCTTAGCGAGTCAGTTCGAAGAGCCTTAAAACCCGCCGCCTTAGGGGCGTGCATCGGTGTACTGAGCAGTTATCCGGGGTGCCGGGAGAAATCCATCGGCAGAGCGTTGGCGTACGGCTTGCTGGGCGGTGCAATTGGGCTTGGCGCAGGCGTCGCCTGGGAAAGCCGCCGCTTAACAGCAAGCGTCGCGAGTGGTGCTTTGGGACAGGTTGGCCGGGTGCGCGATGAGCACTGGTTGACAAAGCATCCCATCGACTACGCATAGAACCCAAGGAAGTCCCTCAGCGATCTGGAGACTGTCTTCGAGTCACGAAAGCTGGGAGTACACGAGTGGGCCAGCTCCTCATCGGCAATAGATTTCGATCGATGAAACAGGGGGCGGCAATGATTACGCGGGAAGCAGTTCAGGAGCGGGTTCAGATCCCGCTCGCCGCAGAGAGCCTCAGCGAAGAGCGAATCACCTACCTGGAGCGGCTAGTTAGTCAAGCCAGAGCCGCCGCCGCCATCTTTACGCAATTCAGCCAAGAAGACGTTGATCGCATCGTCAAGCCGATGGTGCTGGCTGGCCTGGAACAAGCTCAACATCTCGCGCGCCTGGCGGTTGAGGAAACCAAGCTCGGAGTCATGGAAGACAAAGTCATCAAGAACATGGTGGCTACCGAGTTCGCTTACAACTACATAAAGGACAAACGTACAGTCGGAATCATTCGCGAGTTTCCGGAGCGCAATCTAGTGGAGGTGGCCGAACCGATCGGGGTCATCTTCTCGATCACGCCGATCACGAACCCCACGTCGACGGTGCTCTTCAAGTGCATCATGGCGATCAAGACGCGCAACGCGGTCATTTTCAGTCCCCATCCGAATGCGTGGCGTTGTTGCTCCGAGGCGGTGAAGATCATGTATGAGGCCGCGCTGAAACATGGCGCGCCGGAAGGGGTTTTTGCCTGCCTGGAATCGCACACCCTGCAAGACAACGCTTACCTGATGCGGCACAAGGATGTTGGCCTGATCGACGCCACGGGCGGACCGGGTGCAGTGAAGGCCGCGTACAGCTCCGGCAAACCAGCACTGGGTGTGGGGCCGGGTAACACGCCGGTTTACCTGGAAAAGACGGCAGACCTAAACACGGCCATAACCGACATCGTCCTCTCCAAGACTTTCGATAACGGAACGATTTGCGCTTCCGAGCAAACGGCGGTGATTGACGACGAGATTTACGGCCTCGTGCTGAAGAAATTTGCGGATCTGGGTGCGCACATCTGCGATGAGAAAGAGACGGAGCTGCTGGCGCGCGCGGTCATCGATCCTGAGACTGGATTCATGCAACCCACAGCAGTCGGACAGAAGGCCACCGATATCGCCCGCCTCGCCGGTCTCGCAGTGAAGCCGAGCACCAAACTCCTGATTGCGCCGATTCAAGGTGTGGGCCGCAAGCATCCGCTGTCGGTGGAAAAGCTGTTCCCGGTGCTTGCAGTCTATCGGGCGAAATCCGTGGATGAGGCGCTCAAAGTGTGTGTCGACGTGAATCATGCGGGTGGGCTGGGACATACGGCGGTCATATTCTCGCGAAACGATGAGATCATCCGCCAGTTCAGCGAGGCGATGAATGCGGGACGCATCCTGGTGAACTCGCCAGGGTCAGTCGGAGCGGTGGGTGGTGTTTACAACGATCTGCCACCGACGTTTTCTTTTGGATGCGGCACCGGCGGCGGCAACAGCACCACCGACAACGTGAATATCTATCATTATCTCAATATCAAGCGCGTGGCTCGGAGGACCCAATCCCATATGTGGTTCCGAGTTCCCAATCAGATTTACTTCAACCTGAACGCGGTAGAGAATGTACGGCAGTTTTCATCGCGCTCCACCATCATCGTTACCAATCCCGCCATGGAGCAGATCGGCCACGTGGAGCTTGTCCGGCGCAATATTCCGGAAGGAACACACGTCCACGTGTCGGTCATCCCGGATGCGGAGCCGGAGCTCAAGGTGGTGATGCGGGGACTGGAAGAGCTCAATTTCTACAAGGCGGACCAGATCATCGCGCTGGGTGGCGGGTCAGTGATCGATGCGGCGAAGATCATGAAACTCAAGTACGAGTCGCCGGAGGCTGACCTCGAAGAGCTGGCCGCGCCCTTTCTGGATCTGCGTAAGCGCGTGGTGCAGTACCCGACCGAGAAAACTAACCGGGCGCGACTGATTGCCATTTCCACCACCAGTGGAACGGGAAGCGAGGTCACTCCTTTTGCTGTCCTAACCGACAAAGAACGCGGGCGCAAGGTGACCCTGGCCGACTACTCGCTGACCCCGGACGTGGCCATCGTCGATCCGCAATTTGTGATGTCGATGCCGAAGGGGCTCACCGCCGATACTGGCATCGACTGCCTGACTCACGCACTGGAAGCGGCTGTCTCCAGCTATGCTTCGGCCTATACCGACTGCAATGCGATGCAGGCGATCCGGATGGTGTTCAAGTACTTGCCCATCGCCTACGAACATCCCAGCGATGAAGAAGCGCGCGGCATGATGCACAATGCCGCCTGCATTGCGGCGATGGCGTTTTCCAACGCGTCGGTGGGTGTGAATCACGCGCTGGCGCATGCTTTCGGAGCGCGCTTTGGCGTTGCACACGGCCGGGCCAATGCGCTGATGTTGCCGCACGTCATTGCATATAACGCGTCGGTGCCAACAAAGTTCCTGCCGTCGCCGTACCAGAAGGGCTATCTCGCTCACAAGAAATACGCCACGATCGCAGATCTGCTTGATCTGGGCGGCCACACGGTTGAGGAAAAGGTGAAAAACCTGGTGGTGGCGACAGAAGAGTTGCTCGACCAGTTGGGATTCCCGCGTTCGATCGCCGACCTCGGAATCTCGCGAGAAGACTTCGAGCGAGAGATGCCTGTTCTGACCAAGCTTGCTTTTGACGATCCTTCATGGCGGTCGAATCCTCGTATGCCATTGATGCGCGAATTGGAGGAACTGTTTTGGAAAGCTTATGAGGGGCGAGGCTTAGAGAAGGTGGACAGTACGTCTCGGCAACAAACTGCGTAGCGGATGGTGGTGGGTATGGCAATGATCGCCGTGTGGCTCAAGATCGACGAAGAGAGCGTGGTCCAGGCCTTGCACGAGGCCAGTGAAAAACTGGGCGGCGTCGAGGGCGAAGTGGCTTTGGATTTCTCCTCCGTGCAGCGGATTGATGCGATTGCGCTCAGTGCGATGGCAGAGTTCGCGGACATAGCCGACAGCAAGGGCGTGAAGGTCGTGTTGCGCGGCGTCAACGTTGGTGTCTACAAAGTGCTCAAGCTGGTGAAGCTAGCGTCGCGATTTTCTTTTGTGAGCTGAGATAGCGCGAAGGTTTGGCAATTTCGCTTCCGTAACTAAAGCTCGGGAATTGAAGATTGGCAACCGAATAGGAGAGCTGCCATGCAGAACAATCCACAGGGCGACCGCCTTTCCTGGGGCGACACGGTTTTCCTTCATCTCGAGCGCGAGGGCATGCCCCTCAACGTGGCTTGCGTCTGTGTGTTTGAGGGCGAGATCCCTTTCGAAGCATGCGTGCAGTTTGTGGAGTCGAAGCTGCCGCTTATTCCCCGCTACCTTAAGCGAGTGGTAGCGCCGCCACTCAATATTGGCCTTCCCAGCTGGGAGTACGACCCAGCCTTCGACATCCGCAGACACTTATGCGAAGTAACACTCGAGCACGGTTCCGAGGCAGAGTTGAAAACGCTTGCGGGAAAGATTCTGAGCACGGTGATGGACCGGCAGCACCCGCTATGGGACCTAACCCTGGTGCATGGGCTGAAAGGTAATCGCAGCGGACTCATTTTCCGCTTGCACCATTGCCTGGCCGATGGCATCGCCGGGGTAGGAATCATGCATGTGCTCATGGATGCAAGCCCAGTGGCGCCTCGTCTACCCAGGCGAAAGGTTCGGCTGCGGGTTCCACCGCCGGGGGACGTGTGGACTTCGATCACGAACGGCTGCGTCGACTCTTATTCTGAGTTCGTCAAGAGAATTCTGGCGGCGTTGGCGGATGTATCGAGCATGGCGGAGCGCTTCGCCGCGAATGGCGGGACCCTGGCCACGGACGAGTTCACGCGTCTGCTGCCGGAACTCAGCGCGCCCACGGAGCGGCTGCGGTTCAACGTTCTGTACCGCGGACCACAGAAGTTTGCCTGGGCTGAGATCCCACTGGCAGAAGTCAAGGGGATAAAACAAGCCTGCGGGACCAGCGTGAATGACGTCATCCTTGCGCTGGTGACGGCGACCATTCAACGCTACGTGCAATTGCATGGCGACCGTGTTAAGGGACGCCTGCTTCGCATGATGGTTCCGGTGAACCTGCGCGGCAATGACAGTCCGGGCGAATTGGGGAACCGCATCTCCCTTGTTCCGGTCACCATTCCGCTGGATATTCGCAATTCCATGAAACTGCTGGCTGCCGTTCATCGAAGAACAGAATTTCTCAAACACGCACATACTGCCGAATTGGTGAGCTTGGCTGGCGGCTTGATCGGCATGATGCCGACTTCGGCGCAGGCGATTGCCGGCCAGATCATAAATCGGTTGCCGTTCACGCCCTTCAACATGGTGTGCACCAACGTACCAGGACCGCAGTATCCACTCTACTTGCTCGGCCACAAGATGCTGCACTGCTATCCCTACGTCCCGGTCGGCGGCGAGATGGCGCTCAACTGCGCCATTTTGACCTACAACGATACGGCGTATTTCGGGTTTAGCGGAGACGTGCACGCAGTACCGGATTTGCGGCGTCTGGAGACGCTACTGCAGGCGAGTTTCAGGGAACTGCGGGATGCCGCAGGGATCAGAACGCCACGTAAGGAAAAGAAGAAGCAAGAAAAGAGAGTGCGCGTAAAGGCGAAGGCGAAGGCTGCATCGATACCGGCACGAGCCCCGGCGTCAGTTCTTGCATCCGTTCCTCTTTCGCCTCTCGCTTCGATTGCATCAACAGCAGCAGGCCCCCCGGTTAGGGAGGAGAAGGTCTTGACGCAATTAATCGCATAGCGATCGTCAAAAGGAGAGTAGCGACGTGGTAGATCCACAGTCAGCTGCGCAACTAGCGTCCTGGTTGGCCCCAGGCAGAATTCTCTTCTTGCTGATTCATCTTCTCGGCGTCGTCTGTTTCTCCTACATCGTAGCGAAGCGCCTGGTGCCACTCATTCGGGGCGAACGAGATTTTCGTTTTGACCGGCCATGGGTGCGACTGGGAAGGGTTCTGAAGTTTTGGCTGGGGCAGTGGAAGCAGCCGCGCTACAGAGTCGCAGGAACCGTTCATATCTTCATTTTTGCGGGCTTCATCGTTCTGGCTCTGCGTGCCTTCACTACGCTCATTGTCGGCGTGTCCGAGAATTTCGTCATGCCCGGTCTCTCTGGGAGAGCCGGTGCTATCTATGACATAGTCACCGACTACGCCGCGACCATTGTTTTCCTCTGCATGGTGATCGCGGTGTTTCGCCGCCTGGTTTTAAAACCTGCACGGTACGCGGTACCGGCCAGGTACGGCAAAGGCCACGGGGCAGACGCCATCTTCCTTCTGGGGCTGATCGCACTGCTGATGGTAGCCGACAGCCTGTTCGCCGCCACCAGAGCCGCCAGCCAAGCACAGGCGGGCCAAACTGGCGAAGTGTTGGCCGCACTGTCGCTCCCATGGATGCTGCAGAAGGCTATCGCCTCAATGTCTCTGCCCACTCTCGGGAGTCTCTATTTCGGCGCTTATCTTGTCCATGAGCTGACCTTCTACTTCTTGCTCTGCTACCGGCCATTTGGAATTCAGTTCCACGTAGAAACCTCCCTCTTCAACATCTACTTCGCAAAGTTGGACCGCGAAATTCTAAAGCCGGTGAGATGGGGTGTTAGCGATGAGCACCTTGATCAAGTGAAATCCTTCGGGGTGAAGACGTTCGAAGACTTTACCTGGAAGCACATGCTCGACTTTTATTCCTGTGCCGACTGCGGGCGGTGTTCCGACAATTGTCCGGCCAATGCGGTGGGAAGGCCGTTGTCGCCGCGGTTCGTCAGCGTCAAGGCACGCGACCATGCGTTCCGGCATTATCCGGTTTTTGGCCGCGCGAAAAATAGCGCGGCATTGGTCGGCAGCAAGGAGTCCGGCGCTATTTACTCAGAGGATGAGATCTGGTCGTGCACGACTTGCGGCGCCTGCGAGGAAGAGTGCCCGTTGCTGGTGGAATACATCGACAAGATCGTCGATTTGCGGCGGGGCCTGGTCGATGAAGGGAAGGTGCCGCAGTCCCTGCAAAAACCGTTGAAGGCGCTGGAAAGCCGAGGCAATCCCTACGGCAAGATGGAGAAGAAAAAGGCCGACTGGGCAAATGCGAAAGGATTCCAGCAGACCTGCGACGTCAAGACTCTTGGCCAGAGTAAGGGCGCAGAAACTTTGTATTTTGTGGACAGCATTACCTCCTATGACGACCGGATGCAGGCGATTGCGAGGGCAGCGGCGAAGATCCTCAAGCACGTTGGAGAGAATTTCGGAATCCTGGGCGCGGCGGAAAGAGATAGCGGCCACGAAGTCCGGCGGTTCGGTGAAGAAACGCTTTTCATGGCCTTGCGCGATCACAATGTGGACGCCATCAGGGCGTCGGGAGTGCGGCGGATCGTCACGGCCGACCCGCACGCCTACAACGCGCTGAAACACGACTACGACGATCAAGAACTGCCGCCGGTCGAGCACATCAGCCAGGTGATCGCCCGCGAAGTGAAGTCCGGCAAGATCAAGTTCAAGCCGCTAGAGAACGAAGGCAGTGTGTACACCTACCACGACCCATGCTATCTGGGGCGGCACAACCAGATTTATGACGACCCGCGCGATGTGCTCGATGCGATTCCCGGTCTGAAAAGAGTCGAAATGAGCCGTTCTCGCGACCGGTCATTCTGCTGCGGTGGTGGTGGTCTGATGCTGTTCTACGAGCCGAAAGAAGATCAGCGAATGGGCGTAAAGAGAGTCCAGATGGCCGCCGAAGCCGGGGCCAACGTGATTGTGACGGCTTGTCCGTTCTGCATGGCGAACATGGAAGATGCGATCAAGGTCGCAGGCATGGAAGGAAGGATGACCGCCATCGATCTGGCGGAACTGGTGGATCAACAAATCGCGCATGAGGGTCTGAAAGTGGCGTGAAGGGGTCTGGAGGTGGAGTATGGAAATTCTAGTTTGCGTACGACGAGTGCCCGACACTTCGGAAAACGAGATTGAACTCAACAGCGCGGGAAATGACATTGAGCGCGATGAGTTGGTCTATTCCATCAACGAAGCGGATAACTATGCGGTTGAAGAGGCGCTACAGATCGTTGCCCGAGTTGGTGGAAGCGTTACCGTTGCCACCGTTGGCAACGAGGATGACGAGGAGGTCTTGCGCCGGGAGATGGCCATGGGCGCGAACCACGGCGTGATGATCTCCGACGAAGCTTTTAGTGGATCGGATGGCCGGGGCATCGCGACCATTCTGAAAGCGTTCGTGGAAAAGGGAAGTTACGACCTCATTCTCACCGGAGTGCAGGCCGAGGACGGGGCCGCTCAGGTTGGCGGGATGCTCGCGGCCATGCTCGATTATCCGTTTGCGTCGCTGGTGAATTCCATTGAAGTCCTCGATGGCAAGAAGCTGAAAGTCAGCCGGGAGATCGCAGGCGGCAACAAGGAAATGAATGAGATTGATATGCCTTGTGTGCTCTCGATTCAAACCGGCATCAATGAGCCGCGTTACGTGGGCATGCGGGGCATCCGGCAGGTGGCTTCAGTGCCCATCGGAAGTTTCGGTGCTGCGGATTTGGGAGTTCCCGCCAACGCTGTAGGAAAAGCTGCCGCGAAGGTCACGCGGGTGGACTATTACATCCCCACACTAGGCAAGGGAGCCGAGATTCTGCATGGGACGCGGGAAGAGAACATCGACAAAGTCCTGGAGTTAGTGGCAGCCAAAGGAGGGCTGAAATAATGGCTCGCATCTTCGCTTACATCGCACACAAAGGTGGTGCGCCGGACGATTCCGCGTTCGAGTTGGCGGCGGCTGCGCGCAAGATCGATCCCGTCACCTCACCTAGAGCCATTCTCACCGGTTGGGGTGCGGACCTCGATGCGGCGTGCGATGCGCTCAGTGCCGCCTATCCAGAGATTTGGAAAATCGCAAACGAAGCTTTGGCTTATCCCAATGCCGAGCTGGTGCGAAAAGCCCTGCTGAAAGTGCTGCCGGGCGACAGCATCGTGTTAGCGGCACATGATCATTTCGGAATCGATCTGGCGCCTGGTCTTTCGATCAAAATGAATGCGGCTTTCGTTTCCGACGTGCTGGATATCTCCGGAGTTGAAGGCACCGACCTCAAAGTGGTGCGGCAGGAATTTGGCGGACAAGTGAGTGCTCATGTTCGCTGCGACATTTCATCGGGTACGGTGATCACGATACGTCCGGGGGCGTTCAAGGCGGAAGAGCCTACTTCGGGATGCGGTCTCATCGTCGACAAGTCAGGGGAAGTCGGCGCGCTCACAGCGGGTCGACGGTATCTGGAGACGGTGGTCGCCGAAGCCGGTGATGTGGACATCACCAAGCACAACGTTTTGGTTTCTATCGGCCGAGGCATACAGGAAAAAGAGAACGTGGCGATCGCACAGGAACTGGCGGACGCTCTGGGCGCTGCCGTGAGCTGTTCGCGACCTGTGGTCGACGCCAAGTGGATGGAGAAGTCACGTCAGGTGGGCTCGTCTGGAAAAACCGTCAAGCCGAAGGTCTATCTGGCCTGCGGTATCAGTGGCGCTTTCCAGCATCTGGCTGGCATTAAAGGTAGTCCGTTCC
>Ga0116121_1000497_pt1 | contig 19847 bp, 13 predicted proteins | sample June2015DPH_13_1_FD_89725 | JGI IMG/M metagenome (GOLD analysis project Ga0116121, IMG submission 89725) | Peatland microbial communities from SPRUCE experiment site at the Marcell Experimental Forest, Minnesota, USA - June2015DPH_13_10 | ecosystem: Environmental > Terrestrial > Soil > Wetlands...
CGAGAATCAGTTTAGCGCGCGAGGGATTGCTGGTTAGCCAGGGAGCCGACAGGCTGGATTTGCATCTTACCAATGGTTCCACGCACGAATCCGATCCCAAGAATCCAGACCAGTACCAGATCTCCACTTTCCAGACCACGGACATTCCGCTCCAGATCCCGACGGCGCAAAGCAATCAGGAGCATGAACCTACGTCGCTGGCTGAGGTGAAGGTGGGCGATCTGCTGCGCATGGCGAGAACCGGCGACACGGCGAGCCGGCGGTGGAGCCTGATTGAATATCATCGCCGCCTGGCGCTGCCGACCGCCTGCATCGTGCTGGCGCTGGTGGGTATTCCGCTTGGACTCTCGTCGAAGAAGGGCGGCAAGTCGAGCGGATTTGTGCTGACCATTCTGCTGGTGTTTCTCTACTATTCGATTTCTTTGATCGGAGTATCGTTCGCGAGGCAGGGACGCGTTTCGCCCGCCGCCGGCGTATGGCTCGCCGACTTTGTGTTTCTGGTGGGGGGAGTTTTTCTGCTTTGGCAGTCGGAACGGCGGCCGATTGAGTTGGCCGGCGTCTGGTCCTTCTTCAGACGATCATGGTTCCGAACAGCATGGTTCAGAGCGTCGAGGCTGACTTCATGGTTTGGAGGCTCCTCTGCGGCCAGTGTTCTGGCACGGAATGGCGCGGCGTCGCAGATGGCTCCGGGCGAGAGCGTCGCGCGTAAAATTCCTACACCCAGACGCCTGTTCAATCTTCGGTTCCCCACGATTCTCGACGATTATGTGTTGCGCGGATTTGCACTTTATCTGGCCATGATTGTCGCGGCTTTTCTTCTTCTTCTGCTGGTGTTCACACTGTTTGAGTTGCTGGGAGACATCCTGCGGAACCAGGTTTCGCCGCTGACGGTGGGCGAATACCTGCTCAATGTCGCGCCTTATTTTCTTTACAACACCACGCCTCTGAGCATGCTGCTGGCGGTGTTGATCACTTTCGGGCTGCTGCAGCGATCGAACGAAATCACGGCGATCAAAGCCACCGGCATCAGCCTGTACCGGATTGTCGTTCCGGTGCTGCTCGCTTCCCTGCTGGTTGCGGGCGTGCTCTTTGTGTCGGACCAGTTCTATCTTCCCTACACCAACAAGCGGCAAGACGCGCTGCGCAACCAGATCAAAGGCAAACCGGCGCAGACCTACCTGCGCCCCGATCGCAAGTGGATCTTCGGCCAGCACTCCGACATTTATTACTATCAATTCTTCGATCCCGACCGCGATGTGTTCGGCGGCGTTTCGATCTTTCAGTTCGATCCGCACACGTTCCAGATCACACATCGCATTGCCGCCGACCGCGCGCACTGGTCGGAATCGATGGGCCGGTGGGTCTATGAGGAGGGGTGGGAGCGAAGCCTGAACGGCTCTGCGATCGAGAGCTACCGCAAGTTCGACGTCGCGACTTATCCCGAACTGGCGGAAACGCCGTCGTACTTCAAGAAGGAAATCAAACAATCGTCGGAAATGAGTTACGAAGAACTACGCCGCTACATTCACGATCTGGAGCAGAGCGGCTTTGACGTTGTGCGCCTGCGGGTACAACTGCAAAAGAAGATTGCCTATCCGCTGATCACGCTGGTGATGGCGGTGCTGGCGATTCCGTTCGCGCTTTCGGCGGGCAAGAGGTCGGCAGTCGCGGGAGTCGCGACCGCCATTGGCATCGGGGTGGTCTATTGGACGATCAATGGCCTGTTCGAAGCGATGGGCAATTTGAGCCAACTGCCGCCGGCGGTGGCGGCATGGTCTCCGGATCTGGTGTTCGGACTTATCGGCGGGTACTTAATACTTCGGATGCCAACGTAATCATCCGGTGATCTGGTCATCGGGTCATCGAAACCCTTAAGATCGCAGTGGGGTTTCGATGACCATGATCGGACCATGGCCCGAGTGGTTTATTGCGCTGCCATTCCGGTCGGCCCGGGGTTGCTTAGGGTTGGGCTCAGGGGTGTCAATCCTCCGGTGGTGGTGCTCACGTTGAAGCCTGAAATGCTGTCCGAGTTACTGTTGGAAACGAACAGGTACTCGTTGCTCGATTCGGTGCTCGGTTGCATCGCCAACGATGTCGGGTCCGATCCGGTCGGTTCGTACACCGGGTTGAGCCGAGTGAGCGCGCCGGACGAGGTGGTGATGCGATACCCAAACACCTGGTTGGAGAGTTCGCACAACACGTAGAGATAGTTATTGGTCGGATCCACCATCATGGCCACTGGATCTGCGCCCGTGGTGGGCGGCTGCGCTCCTACCGGCACCAGAGTCGCGTTGTTCACTTGCGTCGAGGTGGTGCAGTTCCCCTGTCCGACCTGGGTGCATACCTGGAACATACTTAGGGCGCCTGAGCCGGGCGGCTGGCTGCCCACATAGAGAAACACTCCGCCGGTATTCTCCCCCGCCGGGTTGGTGTTGACGGCGATGACCGCGGTGGGAAGAGTGCTGGCGATGGCATACGGCGAATTCGGCGTTAGATCGATCACGTTGCCGGAGGAACCCGCGGAGGAATCGACACAGTAGGCGCTGAAGGTATTGTCGTTTTGATGAACCGGGTCGGAGTTGTAGGTTACGAAGAGAAGATCCGCTGTAGCCGTGCAGGGCAGAGTGCTGCCAACGGGCGGCGTGAATGGGATCACCGAAAGAGCGCTCGGAGTACGGTTCACGGGGAACGGGCTTCCTGTTACCGGAGACAAGGTCGTAGAGCCAGGCTTCGCGGAAAAAACGTTAATGGATGCACACTGGATAGTCACCGGGTTCGGTGCCTGGCCGCAGTTTTGCGGCGTCGGGTTCGTCCCCTCATCGATCACGAACAAGAACTGCCCTGCGGGGTCGCGCGTCATGGCAACGGGCAGATCTCCGAGTGTCAGGGTCGCGGCGAGATTCGGCGAGCCGAGACTCCCGTCGGAGTTCACCGTGTAGGAATAGATCGCGGGCGCAACGCCGGCGGAGGGCAGGCCCTGGTCGAGGACGAACGCGGTGGCGCCGGTCGGGTCGAGCAAAATGCTCAAGGGAAGTCCGCAGGGTTCGGGATTGGCGACACTGGCCGCCGTGGGGCAGGTGCTGGCGTTGTAATTGATCAGCGAGAGACCGCCGTTATCCAAATCGATGGCGAAGGAACTCACATTGTTGCCAAAGCCGGAGGCGTTTCCCTGGCTGGTGACCCCCTCGGTCAGTACGTACAAGGTAGTCGTGGGCCGGTACGAGGAACTGCCGCAACTGATCAGGACGAAGCTCAGGGCGCACAGGCCCACGAGCGCAACCGCAAAGGCTATTTTCTTCGACATCTGTACTCCCAAGAGATCTCAACCGGCGCGCTCTTGCGCTGATTGGGGTGGTCAGCCGCCTCCCGTCCGCAGGCGATGCCCTGCCAGCTGTAACCGGAGAACTAGGCTTGTGGCTGAAACATTTTTTTATCAGGAATGAGCGGGAAGAGCAAACCCCTGAGTAGGAAGACTAGCCGGAATCCGGATTTCAACCTCTAGCCCACCTTCTTGGCGGTTGGATGCACGAAGTTGCCCGCCGTGCAGCCTGATGGCGCGATCCGCGATGGAGAGGCCCAAGCCCGCGCCTCCGGTGTCGCGGTTGCGGGCATCATCGAGCCGGTAAAAGGGCTCAAAGATCTTCTGCAACGCTTCCTCGGGCACGCCGGGGCCGGAATCGAGCACGCGAACAATCATTTGTTCTTTGCCATCCGCGGGCTGGCGTTCCAGTTGCACCTCCACCGTCGTACCTTCAGCAGTATAACGTGTGGCGTTCCTCACGACGTTCTCGACCGCGCTGCGGAGCAGGTCGGGGTCAGCTTCGACGAGAAATTCGTCGTCTTTCTCTTTATCTTTATTCTTGCCATTGGCGGCTAATGTGGTGACGCGACAGCCCCGTCCGGGAGATTCGAATTCGGCATCGTGGGCCACCTGCTCCACCAGTTCGCGCAGTGAGACCGTAGTTTTTCTCAGGCCGTCGGTCCCCGACTCGAGGCGAGAAATGGTCAGCAGACGCTGGATGAGTTGATTCAGGCGGTCGGTTTCGAGTTCGATGCGGTTCAGCGCAAGTTCGAGTTCCGGAGGCGCGTCGGCCGTAGCGCGTTGCCGCGCCAGGCCCAACGCCACACTGAGCCGGGCCAGTGGAGAGCGCAGTTCGTGCGAGACGTCTTTCAGCAGGCGCGATTGCGAATCGACCAGGCCTTCGATGCGTTCGGCCATGCGATCGAAATCGCGCATCAGTTCGGTAAGTTCGTCGCGGCGGCCGTTCGCGGGGGCTCCGGTGCGCGCGCTCAGGTCGCCCGCTGCGAGGCTCTGCGCCGCTTTGCGCAGGCGCGAGACCGGGCTGGTCATGGACCATGCCAGCAGATAGCACATCAGTCCCGAGGTCAGGATGGCAATGGTAATTCCGAGAGCTGGGATGTCGTGCGGACCGAAAAATATTCTCGGCCCCTGCGGCAGCACCAGGACCAGCGTGTAGCGTTTGCCGTCGAGAGTCAGCGCCTGCCGGATGACACGATCGGGCAGAAGGCTGTCGATCCAGCCGCGGTGGCGTGGCGGACCGCCACGCATCGGACTATCCGGCGGCGGGCCTCCGGGGCCAAGATCTTCCATGCGCGGATGGCGGCCGGAGATTTCATGGCCCGACGGATCGAACACCGTTGCCCAGACGTGCTGCTTGCGCCAGAGATCTTCCACGTAGTCGTGGGCGGCGGGTTCGCCACCGCTCATGTAGGCGTTCACGATTTCCGCGAGAATCTGCGGCCCCTCACCCTCGATGCCGTGCCGCGCCGGGCTGAGGGCAATCGTGACCAGAATCGCCAGCACGAGGAAGAGCGCTTGCGCGGCCCAGAAGGACAGGAAAATTTTGAGGAAGAGGCTTTTCATTATCTTCTGAGAACGCTTCCAGCTTCTAGCTGCTGGCTTCTAGCAAACAGAGTTGGCTAGTAGCCAGCAGCTAGCAGCGAATTATTTCTTCCCCTTCACCGCGGGGCGCGCAAACATGTAGCCCACGCCGCGAATGGTCTTGATGTGGTCGCTGCTGTCTTCGGAATCACCCAGCTTCCGCCGCACTTTGCTGACGTGCATATCGATGCTGCGATCAAACGCCATAAATTTGCGACCGAGCACGGCATTCACCAGCCGCTCGCGGGTCACCACTCGCCCTGCCTCGCGCAGCAGGACTTCCAACAGATTGAATTCGACAGACGTCAGATCGACCGGTTGGGCCGCGCGCAGCACACTGCGGGTCGCGGGGTCCAGTTCCACGTCGCCCACGATCAACACCTCCGGGACATCGTTCGCCGCGTTGCCCGGCTTGGCGCGGCGCAGAATGGCGCGGATTCGGGCCACCAGTTCGCGCGGGTTAAAGGGCTTGGGAAGATAATCGTCGGCGCCGATTTCCAGGCCCACGATGCGATCCACGTCTTCGCCGCGAGCCGTCAACAGGAGCACCGGAATTTTCGACACGCTGCGAATGCGGCGCAGCACTTCGAAGCCATTGATCCCGGGCAGCATGACATCGAGGACGACGAGCGCGTACTGATTGGTGAGCGCCTGCTCAAGTCCTTTTTCACCGTCGTGAAAGGCTTTCAGGCTGAAGCCCTCGGCGGTCAGGTACTCCTGCACCAGGCCGCAGAGTTCGACATCGTCATCCACCACGAGGACATGATCCATTGTTGTCATCATGCCACCTTCAAGGGTATGAGTGGGGTAAAGATTTGTGATTTGTGGTGGAAACCGCTGTTCGCTCTTGGCGGTTGGCCTTTCGCGAAAAGCGAAAGGCCAAGAGCGGATTTCCGCCTTTACAAAACTTTACCGCGCTTGACCAACTCTTTACCGCATTGTTTCCGGAGTCGTGTTCTTATGCTTGTAGACGTTCGGGCTGCCTCCCGGACCCCACAAGATCTTGAAGAGTTTCCAAAGGAGTTCCAATGAAATCGACACGTAACCGCATTCTCACGATCGGCGCCGCTGTGATGCTGGCGGTGGCCGCGCTTGCCCAGGGTTGGCACGGTCATGGCGGACCCGAAGAATTCCACCACATGCTCAAACAGCTTGATCTGACCAGCGATCAACAGAGCCAAGTCAAAGCGATTTTCCAAAAAGAGAAGCCTGCCATGAAGCCGCTGATGGAGCAGATGCATCAGAACCACGAAGCCATGAAAACGCTTGAGGCGAGCGGCCCGTTCGACGAAACAAAGACGCGCGCCCTGGCCACGCAGAACTCGCAGACCATGATCGAGATGGAAGTCGCGCACGCTCGCATCAGGTCCGAGATTGTGCAGATTCTGACGCCCGACCAGAAGACCAAGCTGGCGCAATTGGAGGCCAGTCACGAATCGGACATGGGTAAGCACGGGGGCAAGCACGGGCCGCCTCCTCCCGAGAACTAAGTCTTTCTTCTAACAGTCTCTCTCCATACCGGGCGAGGAACCGATCTACCACCTCGCCCGGCTTTTTCCGGCTTCCCCACTGGAGAAACCAGATGGAACGCGCCGACCTGCTGTACTCGGGACTGATGTTCGCCGCTGGCATGTTGTCGGTCTGGACCGCTTTGCTGCTCACGGCCGCGTTTTTTACTTTTGTTCCAAGGCTTGTCCCATCGCGGCGAAACTGCGTACCCACGGCTGCTACAATTTCATCTACGAGAAATCGCGCTCAGATGGATCGCGAGTCCGCGCATCATGGTGCCAAAGAAACTACGCCCCCTCGTTCCGTATGTGAAGCGCTACCGCAGCAGCTTCCTCTGGGGCGGCGTCTGCGTTTTATTGAACAACGGAGTCTGGGTCCTGTTTCCGCAAGTCTTGCGGCGCGCCGTTAACGATCTTCACTCCGGTGTGACCCGCCAGAAGCTTCTCACCTATTCGCTGCTGATTGTCGCCATCGCGCTGATCAAGGGAGTGTTTCAATTCCTGACGAGGTGGGTGGTCATCGGCATCTCGCGGGATATTGAGTTCGACCTGCGCAACGATCTCTTCGCGCACCTGGAGCGGCTCTCTTATTCTTATTACCAGCGCAATCGCACGGGCGACATCATGGCGCGCGCCACGAACGACCTGAACGCGGTCCGGATGCTGCTCGGGCCGGCGATCATGTATTCGGCGAACACTCTGGTGTTCACCGCCGGCGCGCTTGGGTTCATGCTGGCCATCAGCCCGAAGCTCACACTCTTCGCGTTTCTGCCGCTGCCCATTGCCAGTATTGTCATCCAGCATTTTGGACGGCGCATTCATGAGCGCTTTGAACGCATTCAGGCCATGTTCTCCGATATTTCGGCACGGGCGCAGGAAAATTTCTCGGGCGCGCGCGTTATTCGAGCTTACGTGCAGGAACAGGCTGAAATTGCCGCTTTCGAGGGCGCCAACCAGGAGTACATCCGGCGCAGCCTGGGGCTGGTTCGGCTGATGGGAATGCTCTGGCCGACGCTGGAACTCATGCTCGGGGCCGCCGTTGTGATTGTGCTATGGCTGGGCGGACGACAGGTCCTCACGGGAAAGATGAACGTAGGCGATTTCGTCGCCTTCAACACCTACATGATGCAGCTCACCTGGCCGGTGATCGCGCTGGGGTGGGTCATCAACATCTTCCAACGCGGAACCGCGTCGATGGTGAGGATTGAAGAAATTCTCTCGCAGCAGCCGGAGATCGCGGATGAAGTGCAGATCGGGTCATCGGGTGATCGGGCCATCGGGCCATCGGAAGATCAACCAGTGCAGATGACCCAGTCGCCCGATTTTCATGGCGAGATTGAATTTCGCAATCTCAACTTCGGCTACAACGGCGTCTCCGTGCTCAAGGACATCAACCTGCGAATTCCGGCTGGATCGAGCCTGGCCCTCGTCGGACCGACTGGGTCCGGGAAGACGACGCTGGTCAATCTGATCCCACGCGCCTACGATGCCGCGCCCGGGACGGTACTCATTGACGGGCGCGCGATCCGCCAGTTCCCTCTCGACGACCTACGCCGCCACATTGGCTTTGTTCCGCAGGAAACGTTTCTTTTTAGCGACACCATCCGCGCAAACATTGCGTTCGGCATTGGGGAGGAAGAAGGCGAGGCATCCCTCGCCGATGTGAAAGCGGCGGCCGAGGCGGCCAACCTCGCGCGCGAAATCGAAGGTTTCCCGGAAGGCTACGACACGATGGTGGGCGAGCGGGGCATCACGCTCTCCGGAGGGCAGAAGCAGCGCACCGCCATCGCACGCGCCCTGCTGCGGAGTCCACAGATTCTCATTCTCGACGACGCGCTCTCCAGCGTCGACACGCACACCGAAGATAAGATTCTGAATCACCTGCGCGAAATTATGCGCGGACGCACGACGATCTTCATTTCGCATCGCGTTTCCACCGTCCGCAATGCCGACCGCATCGCGGTCCTGCACCAGGGATGTATTGTCGAACTGGGTACCCACGACGAACTGATAGCCCGCAACGGCTACTACACCGAGCTCTATAACAAGCAACTGCTGGAAGAAGAACTGGCAGAGGTGTAAGCTGCGCGGGCTGGAACTGGACGAAGAGCGCCAACTTGGCGCCGGTAAATGTCAATTTCTTGTTAAAGCGGCAACTAATATTTCCTAGTCGTGCAACCCCATAAAGAATCTCTTGCTCAGACAGAGAGAAGCGATGGATAATGCTTCGAGTCCAACAAGAATTCATGCTGCACCCAAGGAGTGACCATGCGACGTACGTCATCGGGCTTCCTGCTTTTGGCGATTCTGGCTTCTTTTTCCCTCTTCGTCGGCCTCACGGCGCAAGCCCAAAATAGCCGTCCGGTTCTGATTACGCAGAATGTGGACGAAAGCAAGTTGGTCACCCTCGCGGGAAACACCCGGCCGGAGGCGAACAAGCAAAACGATCGCGGGTTGGTCACTGACAACCTTGCGATGGATCACATGCTGCTCCAGTTGAAGCGGTCGGCGGAACAGGAGCAGGAGCTCGGCCAGTACATTGATGAACTTCAGGATCCGTCCTCGCCGAACTTTCATCAATGGCTCACCGCGAAGGAATACGGAGAGAGATTCGGGTTGGCGACGCAGGATCTCAACACGATCACGCGATGGTTGGAATCGCATGGGTTCACGGTCAATGTGGTGTATGAGAACGGGCTGTTGATCGATTTTTCCGGGACGGCGGGTGAAGTGCGAGCGGCCTTCCACACAGAAATTCATCATTTGGATGTGAAGGGCGTGCAGCACCTTGCCAACATGAGCGATCCGCAAATTCCGGCCGCGCTGGCGCCGGCCATCGTGGGTGTGGTGTCGTTGCACGATTTCAAGCCGCATACCAATTACAAACCGCGGTCAAACTACACCTTTAGCGGTTGTACAGGGGAATGTTATGCAGTCGTTCCCGGCGATCTGGCGACCATCTACAATCTCAATCCGCTTTTTACTGCAAACATTTCAGGGCAAGGCCAGACGATTGTGGTAATTGAAGACACGGATGTTTTCAGCGCCCCGGATTGGACTACGTTTCGAACGACCTTCGGCCTTTCGACATACACCAGCGGCACGTTCACGCAAGTCCATCCGGCTCCGCCGAGTGGCACCAATAACTGTAGCGACCCGGAAGTGAATGGCGACGAGGGGGAGGCGATCCTGGATGCCGAGTATGCCAGCGCGGCCGCGCCCAGCGCCACCATTGAACTGGCGTCGTGCAGTGACACGACCACCTTTGGCGGCTTGATCGCCATATTGAATCTCTTGAACGAAAGCACGACGCCGCCGGCAGTCATGAGCATGAGCTATGGCGAGTGCGAAGCCTTCAACGGGGCAGGCTCCAATGCAGCGTTTAGTTCTGCCTTTCAGCAGGCGGTTACGGAAGGTGTCTCGTTTTTCGTTTCCGCTGGCGATCAGGGCGCGGCGAGTTGCAGCGCAAACTCTCAGGAATCCAGCGACACGTATGGGATCGGAGTCAGCGGTTGGGCATCGACTCCTTATAACGTAGCTGTGGGCGGAACGGATTTCGGCGATACTTATGATGCGTCTCTTCCCGGAGGCCTCCCCCTAAGCACCTATTGGAACTCCAGCAACTCGTCGACCTATGAATCGGCCAAGTCCTATATCCCGGAGATTCCGTGGAACGACTCCTGCGCCAGTTTGCTAGGCGCGGAGTTCTCTGGCTTTACTACAACTTACGGGACGGCCGGTTTTTGCAACAGCGCCGAGGGAGAAAATAATTTGACCACGGCGGCGGGCAGCGGCGGACCGAGCGGGTGCGCCACCGGATCGCCATCCACGTCTGGCGTAGTGAGTGGGACCTGCTTGGGATGGCCCAAGCCGTCATGGCAATCGGTGGTTGGAAATCCCAGCGACGGGGTGCGCGACATGCCCGATGTCTCGCTCTTTTCCGCCAACGGAATTTGGGGCCACTATTATCCATTCTGCGATAGTGACGGAGGCGGCTGCTCCGGCACGCCCGAGACCTGGGCGGGAGCGGGAGGGACGTCGTTCGCCTCACCCATCATGGCGGGCATTCAGGCCCTGGTGAACCAGAAGGCCGGCGGGCGCCAAGGCAATCCGAATCCCGTTTATTACAGCCTGGCAAAGACCGAGTATGGCGCAAGCGGCGACACTTCCTGCAATTCAAGCCTGGGGAATACGGTCGGCAGTTCGTGCATCTTCTACGACGTGACCCTGGGCGACATGGACGTGGATTGCCTCGGCGCGAACAACTGCTACCTCGATGCGGCCACAAACGGTGTGCTCTCCACTTCGAACAGCGCCTATGATCCCGCATTCGGCACGAAAACCGGCTGGGACTTCGCAACGGGAATCGGGACGGTGAACGCCGCCAATCTGGTGAACCATTGGCCGAGTACCGCCAGTTTCACTCTCGCCGCCGCGCCCACGACTGTGAGCGTCGCACAAGGAACGAATGGGACCAGCACGATCACGGTAACTCCCGCGGGAGGCTTCACGGGCAGTGTGAGCCTGGCGGCCTCGGGCTTGCCGAATGGAGTCACCGCAGGATTCAATCCGGCCAGCACGACCACCACGAGCACCTTGACGCTGACGGCGAGCGCATCGGCGACGACGGGACCGGCAACAGTGACCATCACCGGCACCTCCGGGAGCCTGACGGCAACCACGACGGTCAGCCTTACGGTAACCTCGGGACCGGGATTCACGCTCACCGCGGCGCCCCCTAGCGTGACGATTACTCCGACCCTTGCGGGAGGAACCAGTACCATCACGGTGACCGACGCGGGCGGATTCACGGGCAATGTACATTTGGCAGCCTCAGGGCTGCCGAGCGGCGTCACCGCAGGGTTTAGCCCGAACCCGACGGCCAATACCAGCACGCTTACATTGACGGCGAGCGGCTCAGCCAGCGTGGGAACGACGACGGTCACCATCACCGGAACCTCCGGCAGCCTGACCGCAACCACCACGGTTGCTGTGACGGTCACGGCAGCGCCCAGCTTCACGCTCGCGGCCGCGCCCGGCAGCGTGACGATTACTCCGACCCTGGCGGGAGGCACCAGCACCATCACGGTGACCGACGTGCTGGGATTCACCGGCAATGTCAGTCTGGCCGCGTCCGGCCTGCCAAACGGCGTCACAGCGGGGTTCAGCCCGAACCCAACGGCCAACACCAGCACGCTCACGTTGACGGCGAGCGGCTCGGCCAGCGTGGGAACGACGACGGTCACCATCACCGGAACCTCCGGCAGCCTGACCGCAACCACCACGGTTGCTGTGACGGTCACGGCAGCGCCGAACTTCACGCTGACGGACGCACCCAGCAGTCTGACACTCAACCCAGGCGGCACTGGCTCTAGTGGCACAAGCACGATCACGGTCAATCCTACGAACGGATTCACTGGAAGCGTGCACCTGGCAGCCACGGGCCTGCCCAGCGGAGTTACGGCTGCGTTTGTCCCGAACCCGACAACTTCGACCAGCACGCTGACGCTGACCGCCAGCGGTTCGGCTACGCCGGGGGCAGCGACGGTGACCATCACCGGCACCTCGGGCAGCCTGGCCGCGGAAACAACTACGGTTGCGCTCACGGTGAATCAGAACATCACCGTGTCAAGCCCCACTACCCCTCCGAACGTACCCGCTGGGGAAACTGTCCAATTCACCTTTAACGTGACGGCCGTCAATGGATCAACGTTCGTCAACGCCGTTACGTTCGGTAATCCGCCCTGCAACAACCTTCCCGACGCAACCGTCACTTGCACCGTCAGTCCGATTGCCCAGGGCGCATCATCACCTCAACAAGTCACTGTCACCATTAAAACTTCCGGTCCGAACACGGGTTGTAAGAATTGTTCGCGGTCGGAGCGCAGAGCCGACAATCGATCGCCGTGGATCCCTCTGACCTTGCCGCTGGCGGGAATCGTACTGTTCGGCTTGGCGGGACGGAAAATGTCGCGGCACTCCGCGATGGCGGGACTGTGCATCTCGCTGGCGCTCCTCGGTTTGCTGCTGGCCTGCGGAGGAGGCAGCAGCACGCCACCGGTAGCCGTCAGTGTAAGCCAGGGCGCAACCGTATATCCAAGCTACGCGAACTGGCCGGCTGGAACGCCGCAAACGACGCAGTTCACAGCCACCGTCACGAATTCCACCAACACGGCTGTGACCTGGTCGGTATCGCCAGTGAACGGAGGATCGATCAGCGCGACTGGGCTGTACACCGCTCCGCCGATCGCGCTCGGCCTGCCGGGAAGCGCCACGATCACGGCAACTTCCCAAGCCGATACGACCAAGACCGCTCAGGCCACGGAGACCATTACACCCACGACCGTCCCCGGAACCTACCCGACGATTACCGTCACTGCGACTGAGGGCTCAAACCCGCCGGTCACCACAGCCGATATCACGCTGACAGTGCAGTAGGGAGTCTGGCGGTTGGCGGATTCGTACTCGGGGCGCGGAGAGGTTCCGCGCCCTTCTTTTTTGTGCTCGATGGTGCAGTATGTTTTGCGCGCGGGATTCACGGGAAGGTTACAAGAAGGTTGTGGTTTGAACAGTACTGTTCGGCCGGGCGCAGCTAACCATTCCTTGGCGCATGATCGGCCAAGCGACATTCCCACTCCAGCGGAATCTAATCGCGCCGCGCTGAAAGAGTGGCAACCTGTTCCGGTGCATCCCTGTATTTGCAGCGTGCAATTTCCAGTCTGCGTTCGACCTCGCCCAGACTTTTCTTGATCTCTTTCAGCCTGTACTCGGTCCGCACGAATCCGCTGGCCGTAAACAGGGCGCTAATGACGATGACAATAATGAGAACAACAACCTCTACGTACCCCATGGACTGCCCCCCTCGTGGCAGGCGGTGGCGCACCAAAAAACGGAAAAGCCCAAGGTCTCGCGAACCGAGGAGCTTCTGGCCAATTTCCCCGAATACCCAATCCGTGCCTGGACTCGCTCTTTGGCGGCTCGCTATACGCTCACCGCTGATGCTCACTCTAAGTCGGAACATGGCTTGAGTCAAGGATTTCGCATCACTATTAGAGGAATTTCACACGCTATTCACAGCGCTAATCCGTGGTCCTTCGCGAATGGCGGCGGCAGGGTCCGACGCATCCCCAGTAGGCTGCGGAAAGAGGATTTCTCGGTGCAGCATTCCCTCAGCGGCTGGAAGCCGCTGTTGATTTCGCGGCAGTTACGGCACGAGTGGAACTCGTGCCCTTCCCAAACCGGCGCGAAGCGGAGTTTTCCGCAGTCCGCTAGGTCATGGTAATGATGGCGATTCAATGACGAGCAGTGCGGCACCGCAAGCGGAAAACTGTTTCACGTTGACGGGAACGGAGATTGAAGTACACAATGAGTGCCGCGCTTGGGGCATGGGAACTTTCCGCATTCAGGAATTTCCGGAAAGGGCTGACAACTTAATGCGCTTGAAGCTACTGATCACAATCGTTCTTGCAGTTGTGGCATTTGTCCGCGCCGCTAGCGCGGCCCAAGCCCAGCCAGCGCTCCCGCTGCATAGGGCCGGACCCTACATAGTGGACAGCAATGGTGAGCGGGTGCATCTGAATGCGGTGAGTTGGTACGGCGCTGAGTCCAGGGATTTCGTGGTCGGCGGTCTCGATCTGGCTTCTTTGCAGAGTATCGTGCAGGAAATCAAGAGCCTGGGTTTCAATGCAGTCCGCCTGCCCTGGTCGAACGAACTGTATGAAAGCAACCCGGTGGTGGGCCGATATGCACTTGCCGCCAATCCCGACATGGAAGGCGAGGATGCACTGACAATTCTGGATGAGGTCGTCAACTCGCTCACCGATGCGGAAATCATGGTGATTCTGGATAACCACAGCAGCAACGCCGAGTGGTGCTGCGGCAACGACGGCAATACGCTTTGGTACAACAAGCACTACCCGCAAACAAGCTGGATTGCCGACTGGGAGGGCATGGCGACGCGCTACGAGAGCAATGCCTGGGTGGTTGGCGCCGACCTGAGGAACGAGCCCCGAGTGAATGCGACGTGGGGTGGCAGTCCCGCCACGAATTGGCAAGCGGCGGCCGAACTGGGAGGCAATGCCGTATTGGCGGTCAACCCGAACTTGTTAATTTTTGTTGAGGGTGTGAACTATGCGCTCGATCTCTCCGGGGCATCACGGCTGCCGGTGCAACTGAATGTTGCGGGCCGACTGGTCTATGAGGCCCACGACTATGGATTCGACTATTCCGGGCTCACGGGTTACCGCGATTACGTGAGACAGATCACGCCTCGTTGGGGCTATCTGGTGACCGGCAGCAATCCGCAAGCGCTGTGGCTGGGAGAATTTGGCACCTGCAATACCGGCCGCAACTGCGTGAGCAGCAACAATCCCAGCGACAACGGCTACTGGTTCGGCTTTGTTACGACGTATCTGCAAACCAACGGCGTCGATTGGTGCTATTGGCCAATCGACGGCACCGAATCGACGGGCAGGGGCCGAACCTATGGTGCTCGCGAAACCTATGGTGTGCTCAATACATCATGGGATGGAAGCGCGCGTCCGGCGCTCACGGCGCGGCTTCGCAGTCTAATCGGAGCAGCATCCAAGGAAACTCGATACCTCGTAACTCCAGCCATCACGCCGCCGGCAAACTGAAGTAAAAAACCGACCCATGCCCCAATTGGCTGGTAACGCCGAGCTGTCCGCCGTGGGCCTCCACGATGGCTTTGCAGATGGCCAGCCCCATGCCGGTGCCGTGGACTTGCACACGCTGGTTTCTTCCCCGATAAAATTTTTCAAAGACGAGCGATTGCTCGAAATCGTCGATGCCCGGGCCACGATCGGCGATATTGATGGTCAGCATCCGGTTCTTGGCTTCCGCGGTAATGCGGATCGGAGCCTCGGCGGGTGAGTACTTGGCGGCGTTCTCAATCAGATGCACCAGGACTTCCTTGATATGGACCGAGTCCATGCGTGCGTTGGGAAAATCGGGGGGAATTTTGACTTCCACGGGATGGTGGACGAGGGTTTGCTTCAGTTCATCGAGCACATTCGCGACCACGGGGCCGATGGGCGCGAATGTAAAGCGAAATTCCACTTTGTTGGCATCCAACTGGGCCATCTCAGCGGCTTCTCCGATCAGCCGGTTGAGGCGGTCGCTCTCCTCATCGATGATGGTCAGCAATTCCTGCTTTTCCTCGGGCGAATGACGCTCCGGAGAATGATTCGGGCTGCCGAGAAGCGAGGTCACCGACGCTTTGATTGCGGTGAGCGGACTGCGAAACTCGTGGGTAACGGAATCGAGCAGAACGGAGCGCAATTGCTCGCTCTCGCGGGCGGCCTCGGCGCGGCTAAGTTTTTCAACCGCGCCGGCGCGCTCGATGGAGATGGCCACCAGGCTGCCGATGGCCTCCAGCGTTTGCCGCGAAAGCACTGACCCAGAGACGCCCACGCAGCCCACCACCCGCATGCCCATGCGCAGCGGCATGAAGGCCAACTGCTGCGCGGCATCGAAGCGCGGCTCGCCGCGCAGGCAGATCAACTGGAGATCGCTCGACTCCAATCCGTCGATGTTGGGGCCCGAGCGATACATGTCGCTGCGGCTGGCGAGCGAAATCGCCGCCGAGCGGATGCCGAACGAATCCACGATGTAGCGGGGAATCAGGTTCAACAACTCGGCGGGGTTGTCGCTTGAAAGCAGCAACTGGCTGAAAGCGTAGAGGCGCTCCAATTCCTGCCGCCGCTCGATGGCGGCTCGCGCCCCGCGCCGTGCGCGCGCCGACAGTTGGCTGGCGGTGACTGCGGTGACGAGAAACGCGAAGAGCGCAATCCAGTTCTGCGGATCGGCGATGGTAAAGGTGCCGATCGGCGGCAGGAAATAATAATTGAAGGCGAGAGTGGCGATCACCGACATGAAAACCGCTTCGCGCAGGCCCCAGGCAGCGGAGATTCCCAGCACGCCCAGAAGAAAAGCGAGCGCCATGGTGGTCTGGTTGAGATGGAGGCCCCGGTAACCAACGAGAGTGATGCCAACAACCGACAACACCGCCATGATGTATCCGGTTGCGGCTCTGGCGACAGCGGTCACGAGCCGATTGTAGTCGAAAGACGAGGTTTCAAGGTTTCAGAGTTTCAAGGTTTCAAAGACATGGGCGGTAGTAAGCACTTGCGGGCAGCTAAGACTTTGAAACTCTGAACCTTTGAAACTTTTTTCTGAGACAATGATCGCGATGCCCAAGACTCCCGAGCAATGGCTGGAAGACGTTGCGCCGACGACCAAGGGCGGCAAGTTCAAGCTCTTTCTTGGGTACGCTCCCGGCGTGGGCAAGACCCACACCATGCTCACGGAAGCAATCCGGCGGCACGCGCGCGGCGAAGATGTGGTGATCGGAGTGGTGGAAACCCATGGACGAAAGGGTGTGGGCGAACTGATCGTGAATCTGGAAGTCGTGCCGCGGAAAGCGATCGAATACAAAGGGGCGGTATTCGAGGAGATGGACGTCGACGCCATTCTCGCGCGCAAGCCGCGCGTCGCGCTGATCGACGAACTGGCACACACCAACATCGAAGGCAGCAAGCACCGCAAGCGCTATGAAGATGTGTTCGAACTGCTGGATGCGGGGATCGACGTTCTCTCCACCATGAACATTCAGCATCTGGAGAGCGTAACCCCGACGGTGCAGGGAGTGACCGGGATTGTGGTGCGGGAAACGGTTCCGGACTGGGTGCTGCAAAGAGTCAACGAAGTGGTGATGATCGACCTGACTCCCGAGGCGCTGCAGAACCGCATGCGGCGCGGCGACGTTTATCCGCAGGAACGCGTGGGACGGGCGCTGAACAATTTTTTCCGGGAGACGAACCTGATCGCTTTGCGGGAACTGGCGTTGCGCCAGGTGGCGCAACAGGTGGACCTGAGCCTGGAACAGCATCGCGGAGTGGAGGAGAAGGATCGGGCGCCAGTTGCCATCCGCGAACGCATTGCCGTATGCATCAGCTCGAATCCGGCGGCACAGTACCTGGTGGCGCGCGGCGCGCGCATGGCGCAGGCCATGAATGCCGAGCTATTTGTGCTCTATACCGACATGGGGCAAGACACGAGCGAAGCGAACCAGCGCACTTTGGCCGCGAATGTGCGCTTCGCCGAAAACGTGGGGGCGTCGATTGTGCGACTGAAGGGAAAAAGCGTCGCCAGTGCGGTCGCGGAATTCGTCAACGAAAAACACATTTCGCAGGTGGTTTTTGGCCGCTCGGCGACACAAGGCTGGAAACGATATTTCTATCTTTTGGCGATTCATCAGTTTCTGCGCGACGCGCCAACCGTGGACGTGCACATCGTAACGCAGGAACCGGGTTGATTCCGATGCCAGAGCATAAACACATTCTTGTCGTCGACGACGAATCCCAGATCTCGCGGGTGCTGCGGACTTCTCTTTCCAGCCACGGCTATGACATTCGCGTCGCCAACGACGGCGAAACCGCGCTCGAAATCATGAAAGACTGGACGCCGGATCTAGTCATCACCGACCTGGCGATGCCCAATATGGATGGGCTGGAGTTGTGCCGTCGTCTGCGAGCGAAGACGCAAATTCCGATCATCGTCCTCTCGGTGCGAGGCGAGGAGCGAACCAAGGTCAAGGCGCTCGATGCCGGCGCGGACGACTACGTGACCAAGCCGTTCGGCATGGAGGAACTGCTGGCGCGCGTTCGCGCCAATCTTCGCCGTTCGCCGAAGGAAGCGTCGGAACTGGAGCCGATCGAAGCGGGGGACTTCAAGATCGATCCGGGAGCGCGCAGCGTTTTTGTCAAAGACCGCGCGGTACACCTCACGCCAAAGGAGTTCGACTTGCTGGCGTACCTGGCCCGCCACTCCGGCAAAGTGGTAACGCATCGCACCTTGCTGGCCGCGGTCTGGGGCGGCGAAAGCACGGAACAAGTTGAATACCTGCGCGTCTTCGTCGCGCAACTTCGCAAGAAGTTGGAGCCCTCGCCCAATTCCCCGCGTTACATCGTGACCGATCCCTGGGTAGGTTATCGCTTCGAGCCCGGCGACTGATCGGCGGCGCTCTTCTTTATGACTTCTTTACGAACCGCTTACCGCACTTTTATGGGGAAACCTGTGTAATTGTCGATGTCGTACGACATCGATTGTTCCGCCCTTACTTACCCGTGCAAGCTAGTCCGCACTTGGAGGAGGCTGTGTGCAAGACCTGATCTTTATCGCGGTCACGATCGCGTTCTTCCTGCTGGCGCTCGCTTATGTGAAATTCTGCGATCGAATTCACTGAGGACAAACACCTATGAATGCGGAGTCCATCGTCATGCTGATTGTGAGTGCAGGTTTGATGGTCTACCTGCTCTATGCGCTGTTGCGACCGGAGAAATTCTGAAATGACAACCAACGGCTGGATGCAGATTGGCTTATTTCTGGCTCTGATTCTGGCGATCACGAAGCCGATCGGCGTGTTCATGGCAAGAGTGTTCGGCGGGGAGCGCACCTTTCTCGACCCCGTTCTGCGCCCCATCGAGCGCTTGCTTTATCGCGTCACCGGAGTCGACGAAAAGCACGAGATGCGCTGGACGGAATACGCCTTCACCATGCTGCTGTTCAGCGGCGCCAGCATGCTGCTGCTGTACCTGATGGAACGCATGCAGCAGTGGCTGCCGTGGAATCCGCAGAAGTTCGGAGCAGTCGGCCAGGCACTGGCTTTTAACACCGCCGCGTCCTTTACAACGAACACGAACTGGCAGAACTACTCGGGCGAGGTCACCATGAGCTATCTCACGCAGATGGCTGGCTTGGCCTACCACAACTTCGCGTCGGCGGCGGTTGGCATCGCACTGGCGATCGCGTTCATTCGCGGCATCGCCCGCACCGAAAAAGAAACCATCGGAAATTTCTGGGTCGATATGACCCGCTCCACGCTGTGGGTGCTGCTGCCGGCTTGCATCGTCTACGCCCTGCTCCTGGTTTCGCAGGGAGTCGTGCAAAATCTCAAACCCTACGACACCGCGAAGCTGGTCGAATCGCAACAGGTCCAGAAGACTGGAACCGACGGCAAGCCGATGGTTACGCCAGACGGCAAACCGGTGATGGACACCGTGACCGATCAGACCATTGCGCAGGGGCCGGTTGCTTCGCAAGAGGCGATCAAGATGCTAGGCACCAACGGCGGCGGATTCTTCAATGCCAACAGCTCCCATCCTTTTGAGAATCCCACTCCACTTAGTAATTTCCTGCAGATGCTTTCCATCTTCGCGATCCCGGCTGGTCTCACTTACACGCTGGGCCGTATTACCAAGTCGCAACGTCACGGCTGGGCGGTGTGGGGGGCAATGGCGATTCTGTTCGTGTGCGGGGTTACGACGGCATACTGGGCCGAGGCCAGAGGCAATCCTCTGCTGCACGGAGTCGAGCAGCGCCCCACCGCGCTGCAACCGGCCGGCCACACGGCAGGC
>Ga0116121_1000501_pt1 | contig 19802 bp, 24 predicted proteins | sample June2015DPH_13_1_FD_89725 | JGI IMG/M metagenome (GOLD analysis project Ga0116121, IMG submission 89725) | Peatland microbial communities from SPRUCE experiment site at the Marcell Experimental Forest, Minnesota, USA - June2015DPH_13_10 | ecosystem: Environmental > Terrestrial > Soil > Wetlands...
AGTGTCGTCCTGACCGAACCGGGATTGACAAATATTATATCGCTGGTCGAGCAGGGGAGGACAATCTACCAGCGAATACTTACATGGATTATCAACAAAATCAGTCGGACGATCCTGAAAGCTGCCTTTGTGGCAATTGCGTTCATGGTGACCGGCAAATTCGTTGTCACCACCTTTGCAATGTTGCTTCTCGTTTTCGTGCTGGATTTCGCGACGATCGCACTTGCCACCGACCACGTTCAACCATCTAAAAAGCCGGAGACATGGGCCATCGGAGGCTTTATCATCATATCCATCGTGATTGGTTTGGCAATGCTTGCAGAGGCGCTCTTTTTCTTGTGGATCGGCTGGTCGCGGTTCGGCTTGGCAATAGATAAAAATGCGCTCTGCACCTTCAGTTTCCTGACGCTGCTTTATTTCAGCGTTTTCTCAAACGTTTCCCTGAGAGAACGCCGCTGGTTCTGGGCGACGATGCCCAGCGCGGCTTTCATTGCGGCCCTCGTGGCGGGAGCAGTTGCGGGCACCGCCCTGACGCTCGCGGGGCTCCCGGGGCTTCCTCCGTTGCCGGTGACGCAAACGCTCGTGATTTTCGCCTATGCCATGGTTTCATGCCTGGTCGTCAACGAGGCCGTGAAAGTCGCGATGATTAAACTTGCAACAAAGCGGAGTGGTGACTGATATTTATCGTAATAGAACAGGAGTGATTATGGCTACCCAGAAAAGAAAGAAAAAAGAGGACGTGATCAATTGGAATAATCTCTTGATTACAGGAAGCGTTATCGGGAATATTCTTCAGGCCGCTAATCAGGCGCAATTGCAAAAAAATCTTGAACAGACTCTGGAACAGGCGCGTAACCTTTTCAAGGAGCGAAATGGATTGCGTATCCAGCTTGAACACCTTAAAAAGGTTTTTGAAAACATGGCTGTTGAGAAACAGACATTGGAAAATATAAATCAGCAATTGAACCGGCAATTGCTCGAAAAGGAACAAGAGATACGCCGGTTGAAGGGAAAACGGAAGATGGAGGTAACCGGATGAAAACGAGCCATACGCTGGCCGGGGCGTTTAGAAACAGGAGAAATCGTTCGGACGAACGGTTGGTTTCATCATTTTTTGAAAAGGCGGGAATGCCTGTTGTGAAAAAAAGGAAAGTAACATTTGATGCGGTCGTCATAAGTACGAAAGGATGGAAATTCAATCGGGAAGCGGCGAATGAGCGATAAATGCTTCATCGATACCAACATCCTCATATATGTTTACAGCGGTGACGATTTACAAAAACGTTCCGTCGCAACCGAACTTTTTAATGAAAATGCCCCTCCGCTTGTAAGCGTTCATGTACTCAATGAGTTCAGTAATGTTCTGCTCAAGAAGGGGCTCTCCTGCACCGAAGCGCTCTCTGCGGTGAACGAGCTATGCAAATTCTCTCAGGTATGCCAGACCTCATCGAAAACGACCAAAGAAGCGCTTAGAATCGCCGAAAAATACCGCTATCGGTTTTATGACAGCTTTCACCTTGCAACGGCGCTGGAAAATTCCTGCGTGCGGTTTTTCTCGGAAGATTTACAGCATACCCAACGGATACAGGGGATGAGCATAATAAATCCGTTTGAGTAAGCACCGACCTGCCGACATGAGGATTTATAAATATACTGCTATACTGCAACCGGCATGTCGGGCCAAGAAGAATATTGCGATTCAGATCAAACGGGAAGATTTAATGTGGCTCGCCGGGTAGTATCCCGCCGGGCGGAGAGCATTCGCCAACCATGCCGAGTAATGTCGGCGAATTAAAGCGGAAATTTCAGGGCGGTTTTTCCATAAACCGGAATCCGGTTTCGCGTGTCGGGAGCCGGAAGCTTCCCGGTTCTTTGACCACGTTCTTTTTTTAAGAGCTTGATAGTTTTTTGACACATTGTCGATAAATTTGAAACTCTTCAGGATAAATATTTTGATTGTAGCAGTTCAATATTTTTGAAAGCCATAGGCGCGCGTCAGGGGTTATGGGTAATTGAGGAGTTGATATTTTTCCAAGAGTAGCCACAATATTCTTATAAGTAATAGGTTTCCTAATGTTTAGAAATTCAATAGTCCTGGTATTTTACTCGTTTTGACATGTTCCTGCCTTTTCCTTTCAATTATATTTTCTGAAAGCGATCTCAAAAGGTATTTTAGCCTCGTTATGTCTTTTATCGCAAATTGATATTTATTTATCAACTCACTAAGAAATGGCAATAAGTCATTATGAAGGTCAGTAATTATTGTAAATAATTCATTCCGTTGACTGATTAATTATTTTGCAATTTTTATCGATTGCTGATTATTCATATTTATCCTTTTTTTCCTGGAAAACGTTTATATTCTCTATCCTTCCCATTCCACCTAGAATAATGAAACGTACCTATATCTGTATCAGATAATTCTTTAAGCATATTTTGTACTGCACCTCTTCGGTTAATATTAACTGTCGCTAGTTTTTTATAAAATAATGGCCAGCCAACAATTGCATCTTCCCAAAATACATTCCCCTCTTGCCCTTTTTTGTCACTTTCTGTAACGAAAAGATATTTCGGTGGTTTGAAATCGTTTTTAAGTTTGAATTTTTTACTCATATTTTTCGTTATTTTTTGGTGAACCGCATCACAAGCTGATATTACTAATATTAATGGCCCGTCATATCTCTCCATTTTAGATAGAGAATTACAAAGTATAGTAGCCATTTCCTCCCAAGATACACGGTCAGCTCCAACCCTAAGTCCGTCTTTGTTTCCATGTGAGGCAATATGGATACATAATGGCATTTTTTTTAAATCGTCATCATCTTCCAATTTATTATAACTTTCAAGGAATTTAATCGCATTTTTGACACCAGCTTTAGACCTGACTGGTTTGCAAAAGAATTGGTAGTTAAGTAAATTTGAAATTTCTTGAATTGACTTAGCTTCTCGTAAACCCATTAGATCATCATTAATGCTTGGGCACTCAATAATATATAAACGAAGACGATTATTTTTCACAAGTTATTTCCCTTCAAATTAGACTTGCTGCTACGTAACTAAACTAGTTAAAGAATATCAATAGGCTAGAATTTGTTAGAATCAAGTTCTTTCGCCTGTCTAATAAATTCTTTCTGTATATTAAAAACATTTTTATCTGCTTCGCTTATATCTGTTCTTTTGCTTTGCGGCCTGACGTACTTTCCAACTTCTCAAAAGCATTTAAAGCCGCATTCATGTGGGACATTTTAGCTCCAATCTTGGGACGAAAATCGCTGAAATCCGCGACAATGTTATTTTACTTTCCATTATTAGATAATTAGAATCTAATACACTTCTGCTATTTTATAACGAAATGCCCCTCCTCCATAGTCTTCCCGCCATTCAGTAATTTATATTCGTATACCCCGGCGTGCATTTTGATGTTTCTGATTAAGGCTTCCTTTGTTTCTGTTGCAACGAAGGGAATTTTCAATACCTGCCTACCGTTCAGGGAATAAACAACAACGGTCCCGCTGTACCCGAATATTGATGCCGGAATCGCCTTGGGGACGATTGATGTGGGAGTAGTGCCGTTAATAACAGTAACGGTACTGCTTTCCGTCGGGGCCGTTGCTGTATTCAGAACATAAATCTTGTCAGTCACAGAGTTGACAGCTAGTGCTGTTGGATTGTTTCCTACAGGTAGGGTGGTGTAAGAATAATTTCCATTTATTCCCTTTATTATCGCGACAGTTCCGCTATCTTCATTTGTTACATAGGTCGCATTTGTTGCCGGGTTTATTACTATTGCATCCGGCTCAGGTGTAAGTAAGGGATACTGAAACGGATTTATGGACACCTGCGAAATTACATCGGCGATTCCAGTGCAATAATCAGTAATACAAATTTCATTTGCTACAGGGTTTATTGCCATTGCATAGTTACAGGTCTCAGCCTGAACATCTAGAACTAGAGTACTAGTCACGTTGGTTGCTCCATTGATTACCAGGATGCCGTCAATCATCCCATCAGGAGTCCCCTCAAAAGGTACAGAACTTATAAGGTAAGTCATATTTGTTACTGGGTTCACCACCAAGGGCCCGCCGAATATTTCTCCAGCAGACCCGTTTATGATGGGGGCCTTTACGATGGTAGTCACTACATTGGTTGCCCCATTGATTGCGATGACATTTATTCCTTGGGCTGAATAAATCATATTCGTTAGTGGGTTCACCGCCAAAGGCCCTGATCCCGTTCCGCTTATTGTGGCTGTTGCATTAGTTGCCCCGTCGATTACTACGACATCATCGCCATCCTTTACTACATAAATCTTATTGGTCGTTGGGTTTATCGCTATCATAGGGTTAGCGAAGTATTCTCCTATACCTATCGTATTAGTTATCGCGTTGGTCATCCCATTGATTATCGTGACATAATTGCCGTTGTGAAACGAATCGGCATCTACCGTATAGACCTTATTAGTGACGGAATCTACGACTATCCCCAGAGGGCCTTTCACTAGTATATCTATACTAGTTGTCACATTAGTTGCCCCGTCAATTACCGTGACGGTGCCATCGACCGTGAGGGCACCGTTGGGTGCTCTGTTGCCCCGATTCGTCACATAAATCTTGTTAGTCACACAGTTTACGGCTATCGCGTAGGGATATTCTCCCACGGGTATTGTTGTATCAACATAATCTGCTTTTGCCTGAAAGATGCAAAAAAGAAATCCAAAGACCGCAAAAATATTTTTCATATAGTCTCCTTTGTCGCTTGCCCTACACATCCAATCACGAAGAATACCTTGTAACACCCCATCATTAATCGTTATCAGCATGATGACGCAAAGAAGGCCAACTTAATTCTTTGGAATGAATTAGATAATGGGCTTATGAGTAACAAACTGATGTATGGTATTTCAAAAAGCACAGTACTGCAAGAAACTAAGAAGAAAGAAAATAATCCGAATGCCAATGCAAAAAGGTTCTTAAAAATCATAAAATACTGCTTCCGTTGATAAGGGGATTATCATCTACAGACAAATAGAACCTTCCTCCATGACGGCACTTGCCTGAACCCTTTGCATCAAATTCTATTGAATCATTATAAGGGCATTGTGGATGACATTTGTCGAAAAATAAAATGCCATCATGTTCATCAAGTTTTTCTTGTGGAAATGTTCTAGGAAATCCTTCTTTTATAGCATTATCTAAGAACTGACAACCGTCCACCACAGCTATGAAATCCATAAATGTGTCCCTTTCGTTTCTTCAATAAGTTATTTCAATTTTACAATATAATTTCGGTTTTATATCTTTTAAAAGAGGTTTATTGGATAGCTACTTTTTGCTTTTTCCAGCCCCCACGCCAGAAATCACCATATACGGCTTATGTTATGGAAAGGCATATTTCATGCAGATCGACGTACAATCGACGCAGACGGTTGCAGGTGGACGCAAATAGACCGCCGATGAACCCCGCCGTAGGTTTGTACTTAATGGTGCCAAACGATAGAAAAGACCGGGAAGTATCGAATGGCGAAAATTCAGTCGTTACCTTAAAAATAGGCCGGTAAAACGTTCTTTAAAAGGCAATTAAGGGGGCATTATACCGGCTTTAATTGCCAGAAACGGAATGAATTTCTCGCTTTTCGACCAAGGGATTTCACCTCTCGATCTCCCCCCCGTCTGCCCCGATCTTCGGACTGGAATCCGCCTGCATTACCCGCTCGTTTCAGGAGATCACGGCATGGTCGCGAACCGCGGGTAAGATCATGGCCGTGCTGCAGGAGACACTCCCTGGTTACGGGGCAATCATGACGTGTACAGCTTTCTGGCACTACCACCGGTTTTGGTTCCGGCTCAGCTTTTGCAAAACGCTTAATGGCCTCTGCGATTCTATCAACCTTCCCTGGATTCTTTTCCTCCGCGCTGATTGCCGCAAACAGCAATCTTTCGTCAATTCGTAGTATAGCCATATGTCACCTCACTTTATGTTGTGAAGAAACAGACAACTTACTCATACTACGACAACCGCTCCCCGACAGATAAAGAAAACATTCATATTTTCTGCCGGTTCATCGAAGCATCTACGTGGCAGCCGCCCTCTTTAACAATATACAGCAGAAATACGGAGGTTCAATAAAAATATGGGGGTTTCGATCCGCGCGTCAAAAGGTAATTTCAGGCCGCCTGCCCGCCATTGATCCGATTCTCCAGTTTAATCAATTCTTTCTGAATGGTATTGAAGGATGGCGGTGGTGTCATGAACATATCCGCCATATCATGGTAATCACGTTCAATAAAAACCATTCGCTTCGGCGCCGGCGCCAGATGAAAACTGCCAGGCTTGGCGGTCTCATAGTGAGCCCAGCTGGAACGAAAGTAGGTTTGTTTATGCGTCCGTACCTGGTTTAACAGATCAAAATCAGAAAGGGCCCGTTGACTCGCAACATGCCTTCCCAGAGCAGCAAGATCGGAGTAATGGCGCGAGATTCCGATCGGAGATGGCTTATCGGGCGGCCGATGATATTCGGCGTGCAAGAGAGTCGCTTTTTCCCAGAATGTCCGCTCGGCTTCGAGGGCCACGACCCGCACGAAGGGTTCATGAAACAAGCCAGGAAATATTTCAGCGGTAATCGATCTTATTGTATGTGAGCCGGCAGGTCGCTGATCGTAGAGCGATCCGAACTCAAGCTTGATTTGCGGACGCAGCGACCCGGTTTGACCTTCACGCGGATAAGCAAACAGCAGCACCGGCGAATGAGCTGCCTCATCAACCTCAAAGGACAGGGAGGATTCCACATGACCAGGCAGGGTCGTTTGCACATGATGGTTCAATTTCGGGAGGAAATGATCGCGGACCTTTTCGATACATGCATCCTCCAGAGCATTGACGCGCTTATCAAACTGTGACCTGCTGGAGGCCGCATCCGGCCGGTTGTTGTCGCTGAATCCAAGCCAGTCAGGATCTACCGAAAGGTCAATATCCTCTGAGAACCGGTTTATGATTCCAAATACCTTTGACAGAGATGTTCCGCCCTTGAATATCAGGTGATTGCCGAGTTCCTTATCGTCAAATATCAACCGCAGGAGCCAACAGACCCAGAAGTCTTTCTCTATAATATGCGAACCAATGGCTTTTTGCATGCCGACTTCGCGGAATATTCGTTGCCGATCGACTGAAGATCTTCGGGCAAAATCAAACATCCGGCTTCTCCTGAACACAGATTTCTTTCAAGAATGAACGCATCCAGCCGGGTGCGTAAAGCAGGTCCGCGCAAAGTTGCCGTTTCTCGGATGCGCTCAGACGATTCATGAGCATGCTCCTTTGAGCGGAGGTGATATGCTCCTTTCCGATAAACCGTAATGCCTGAATAGCGATACCGCTGATGCGTCCCGCAGTTACCATATTTCGAGGCGTCGTTCGTCGCAAGATAATCTCCGACTTTCCAATACGAATTCGGCGAGGAGCCCCATCGGTAAGAAAAACCACGCGCGCCGGCACCTGTTCAGACAAGCCAAGAAGATTAGCGGCGTACGCTCCGGTAGGCTGAATGCGGATGCTCGCGCCCCTTGAGAGAGCCTTGGTAACGGTATCGGGGTCCGGTGAAAGTATTCCCAGTTCAGGATGAGTCCGGGGAAAATCGTAAAGCCCCTTTGACAATCGTCGTATATATCCACGTTTTGCCAAACGATGCAACGATGTCCAGACTGCGGATGTTCCGCCAAGGTTTGCAAAATCCTTGGGAGTGAAACACCACCCTCTACCATTTCCTCGTATGCGGTTAATAATCGATTTTTCAATATCTTGCATAATTAATCCATGCTTATTGTTGTAAGGAAATATAACCAATATTCATTACAAAAACAACCAAAATCGTCCTCTACTATCAGAGATTTTTCAATCCATTCATTGCTCGCCTTCCACCGGGGGCATTAAAAGAAATACTAAAATCACCCGATGAAATTCATTTATTTTTTCACCAACTTTAATAAAGAGGATGACTAATGCTTGATGCATTTTATGAATTCTTGGCAAAGCTTGGCTATAACGAGCCCCTGCACTCCCCGATAACCCATATGCCTATCGGCCTTTCCGTCGGCGCTCTGATTTTCTTTTTAGCGGCCATTGTTTTTAAACGAAAACAACTGGTAGTGACCGCCCGCCACGCATCGATCCTTGCATTTGTTTTCATTTTTCCCACGATCATCTTTGGCGTTTTTGACTGGATTCATTTTTACCATGCGACGCTGTATGTCCCTATCATAATAAAGATGTGGCTGGCTTCAATTGCCCTGATACTGATAGGCGCGGGGATCATCGTCGGCAGCGAAATTAAATTGCACGCCATTTCCATGGCCATTATTTACGCACTGATCGTCGTGTGCATGATCGGACTCGGCTATTTTGGTGCGGGAATAATTTATGGCCGCGGACTGGCGGTGAAAATGCCGAAAAGGGCCGCTGTCGTTACGAATAATCATGCCGGGTCCAATGCGGATACTTCACGTATAAAATAATCGCTATGCTTGACAAAAAAACATTTCGTTCACTTACCTCCGTCATTTTTTGCTGTTGCGCGGGTTCTATTTCTGCGCATCCGGGACATCACGGGCATGCGGCAAAGGTCGGTTCAACCGATACTCCCGCGCTGGAAAAAATTTCGCTTCCTCCCGACAGGAGCGCCGGTTCGATAGGCATCGATGAGAAACTCGGGAGCCAGGTCCCTCTCGATTTGACATTCGCGACTGAAACCGGCGACAGCGTCAAACTCGGCGACCTGGTTAAAAGTCCGACCATCCTCTCGTTCCTGTACTACGGATGTTCGGATGCCTGCGGCACCTTATTGATGGGCGTGGCAACCGTCCTGCGGTCGTTTGCCGACAAACCCGCGAGCGCGCCGAACGTGATTTTTATCAGCGTCAGCGACCGCGAAACTCCGGCCATCGCCATGAAAACGCACGCCATCTGCTTTGAGTCCATTCAAAGGCCCTATCCCGCCGACCGGTGGCATTTTCTGACCGGATCGGCGCAGAACATCAAAAAAATCACCGATGCCGTCGGGTTTCGCTTTGTCAAAAAAGGCGACGACTACGATCATCCCCTGGGTCTTATCATCCTCTCTCCCCGGGGCAGGGTGATGCGCTATATCAACGGCACGGACTTCCTTCCCATGGATATCTCCCTTTCGCTCATGGAAGCGGCAAAGGGAACGGTTCAGCCGAGCATCGCCCGCGTCCTGCGTTTCTGCTTCAGCTACGACCCGAAAAGCCGCGCCTTTGTTTTCAACATCCTCCGGGTGAGCGCGACCGTGATTTTTTCCCTTTTAGGGATATTCATCGCGTACTTGATATTTTCCACGAGAAAAAAACGCGGTCAGGGAGCCGGGTAATGGCTGACCTCGCCGTTCAGGGACGCGAATACGCGCCCTATTTCGCGGATAAGGGAAAATATCCCGGTATTTTAGGGTGGGTCCTCTCGACGGACCATAAACGTATCGGCATTCTCTATCTCATGGCAATTCTCGTTTTTTTTACGTCCGCGGTGGCGCTTGGCGTTATCATGCGGATAAACATGCTTCCCGGACATAAAATTTTAACGGGGCAGCAATACAACGCGTTCTTCACCCTTCACGGAATCATTCAGATATTTCTGGTAGTCATTCCGGCGGTGCCGACGATTTTCGGAAACTTTTTCCTGCCTATTCTTATCGGCGCGCGCGACATGTCGTTTCCCCGGCTCAATCTGTTCTCATGGTATCTTTTCATGAGCGGCGCGATTCTGGCCCTGGTGTCGATTTTTTTCGGCGGCGGAGCCGTTGACACCGGGTGGACTTTTTACGTTCCCTTCAGCCTTAAGAGCACAGTCAACGTGCCGCTCGCGGTTTTCGCGGTGTTCATTCTGGGCATGTCATCGATACTGACCGGCATCAATATCGTCACCACCGTGCATCAGTTGCGCGCGCCGGGGATGACGTTTTTTAAAATGCGGCTTTCGGTGTGGGGTTTTTATTCCACCGCCTGGGTGCAGATACTGGCGACGCCCATTATCGGCATTACCTTACTGTTAGTCATCATGGAGCGGCTGTTCGGCGTCGGCGTATTCGACCCGCTCAAAGGCGGCGATCCGCTCCTGTATCAGCACCTTTTCTGGATTTATTCCCATCCCGCCGTTTATATCATGATACTTCCGGCGATGGGCGTTATTTCCGATATTTTCCCGGTTTTTTCGCGGAAAAATATTTACGGCTACAAAATGATCGCTTTTTCCAGCGTGGCGATCGCAAGCGTCGGGTCGCTGGTGTGGGGCCACCACATGTATGTCAGCGGACAGAGCGATACCGCCGGCGTCATTTTTTCGCTCCTTACGTTTCTGGTGGCGGTGCCCAGCGCCATCAAGGTTTTCAACTGGCTTGCCACCATGTACAAAGGCTCCATCCAGGTCGAGCCGCCGTTTCTCTACGCGCTGTCGTTCATATTCTTATTTTCGATCGGCGGCCTCACCGGGCTGATGCTGGGGGCGCTCGCTCCGAACGTTCAGCTTCACAATACGTATTTCGTGGTCGGGCATTTCCACTATGTCATTTTCGGCGGAATGGGTTTCGGCCTGTTCGCGGCGTTTCATTACTGGCTTCCGAAAATGACTGGAAGAATGTACGGGAAGCGGATGGCGATTACCGCGTGGTTCATTCTGTTCGTCGGATTCAATCTGTTTTATTTTCCCATGTTTATTCTTGGATGGCAGGGCATGCCCCGCCGGTTCTACGAGTATCTGCCGCAGTACGCCCAATTGCATCAGATTATAAGCTACGGATCGTTTGTCATGGTTGCCGGGCTGTTCCTCATGATGGCGAACCTGATTCGCGGCGCGTTTTTCGGGGAAAAAGCCCCGGGAAATCCCTGGGGCGGGGCGACCCTGGAATGGACGCTTCCCTCGCCCCCCTGTACCGAAAATTTCGAGGAGATCCCGGTTATCACCAGAGGCCCCTATGATTTCGGGAATAGCGGGGCGTCGGCATGAATGCCGCTTCGGAGGGAAACTCCGGCGGGAAAATGGGGATGTGGCTCTTTTGCGCCACGGAAATGATCCTGTTCGGCGGGCTGTTTTTATTGTACGCAATGTATCGATTCAAAAACCCCGCAAGTTTTCACGCGGCATCCGCCGAGCTTTCGCGACCCTTGGGTTCGCTCAATACCTGCATTCTTCTGACCAGCAGCTTCATGGCCGCCCTCTCCGTCCTGTCGTTACGGCGTGACAACCGGACGCATGCCGGGTTCTATCTGCTCGCGACGATCGGACTGGCGGCGGCTTTCCTGGCGGTCAAGGGTTGTGAATGGGCGGCAAAATTTCATCATGGGCTCTATCCGAACTCCCCGGAGCTTCTGCTCAAACCCAAGGGCGTAATACTTTACTTCGGGCTCTATTTCACCATGACCGGGCTCCATGCCCTGCATGTGATAATCGGGATAGGCATACTATCGGTTATCTGCGCCTGGATTCTGCGGGGAAAGGTAACGGCGAAGCGCCCGATTCTTCTGGAGAACGCCATACTCTACTGGAGCGTCGTCGACGCGATATGGCTCTTTCTGTTTCCCCTTTTCTATCTTGTTTCGTAAAGGCCGGCAATGGATACCCGTCATATACCCGAAAAAAAGCCGCCGTTGAAACACGTGACCGGTAAAGGGTATGCGGCCGTGTGGTTCGCGCTTATGGCGCTTACCGGGGCGACGGTTTTGACGGCAAGCCTGCATGCAGGGCGGGCGGCGCTTTATATATGCCTGGGGATCTCGTGTATTCAGGCAACGCTCGTGTTCCTGTTCTTCATGAATTTGTGCTTTGAAAAAAGCATGGTCATAAAACTGGTGGTTCCGATCGTGATAACGCTCCTGGCGATTTTCATCGGGCTGACTTTTTCCGACGTCGTTACCAGGTAAGGAACGGTCCGCGCATGTCCACCTCAACGGCAATCGTCAACGGGACCCTGATCTACATACTCGCCTTCTGTGCACTCCTGTTTTTTCTCGTCGTTTTTTTAATGGTTTTTTTTCTCGTTCGCTACCGGAAAAACCGTAACCCGGTCCCGCAGGAACTCAAGGCCTCTCCGCTGCTGGAAGTCGTCTGGATCGTCGTGCCGACGCTCCTGGTGACGACGATGTTCATATACGGGTTGACGAGCTTCCGGTTTCTCCGTAACGCGCCTCCCGATTCCATTCATGTAAAAGTCTATGCGCGCCAATGGTCGTGGCTGTTTCAATACGATAACGGCAAGAAGAGCGCGGACCTGATCGTCCCCATGGGGAAAAACGTCACCTGCGAACTGATCTCCCAGGATGTGATTCACGGGTTCTACATTCCCGCTTTTCGCATCCAGCAGGACGTGGTTCCCGGGCTCACGACGAAAGTATGGTTCAACGTCAACACGCCGGGCAACAATTACATTCTTTGTTCGCAATATTGCGGGCGCAGGCATTCGGCCATGACGGCGAAGATCATCGCCGTGATGCCCGACCAGTTCGACGCCTGGATGAGCGGAAAAAGCATCCCGCTCGAAGGAAACGCCTACGCGGATATGCCCGCGGGAGAAGCGCTCTTATACGAACGGGGATGCATGTCGTGCCACTCTCTTTCCGGCGCACAAATGGTGGGGCCGACCTTGAAAGGCATCATGGGAACGACGATTACCGTTATGACAAATAGTCAAAAACGCTCGGTGCTGGTGGACAGCCTTTATATCCGCAAATCCATCATCGATCCTTCGGCGGATATCGTCGACGGCTTTCCCAATACCATGCCGCCAAGCAGGGACATGCTTTCGGACGAAGAGATCGGCCGCGTCGTCACCTACCTTAAATCCCTCAAGTAGCGCCGATCGACCGGTCATGAACTCCTTTGCAATGCGCATAAATGGGTATTCGACGCTTTTCCGCGGCGGTCTCTCCCTCTTTGCGGCCTTTTCGGCCTTTGCCGGATACGTTTACTTTCACCATGGCGTATCGTGGAACGCGCTCTTCGTTTTCCTGGGAACGGCGTCGCTGTCGGCGTCCGCGTCGGCGTTCAACCAATTGCAGGAACGGCATGCCGACGGGCTCATGAAGAGGACCCGCAATCGCCCCCTGCCATCGGGTCGTATTACCCCCGGTCTCGCTCTCATTGCGGGGGGGTTTCTTGGATTCACAGGATTGATTACTTTGTATCGGGGGGCGCGACCATCAGCCGCCCTTTTCGGCCTTGCGGCGCTTTTCTGGTATAATGGCGTCTATACGCCGATCAAGCGCAAAACCGTTTTTGCGCCGATAATCGGGGCCGCTGCCGGCGCATGCGCGCTGCTCATCGGATGGGCCGCCGCCGGCGTGCGTTTTGACAAAAAGGCGCTGTGCATCGTTTTCTACGTGTTTCTCTGGCAGGTCGCCCATTTTCTTCTGCTGCTTCTGAAATTTGGAAAGGAGTATGAATGCGCGGGATTTCCTTCGCCTTCGGCGTCAATTGACGCCGCGACCCTCCGGGGCATCGTCTATATCTGGCTCATTGCTACTTCGTCAATTACCTTGTTTTTTCCGCTCCTCGGCGTCATTTCGAACCCGGCGTTGCTATTCGCGCTCATATGCGGCAATGGGGCATTGTGGGTATATTTTTATTTTTCAATGGTTCGTCAAAAATTGAATACTCGTTATATCGTCCTGTTCCGGTGCATGTACCTTCTTCATGCCGGAGTGCTTGCGTCGCTCATCGTGCAAGGACTCTGGGTTTGATACGGGTCATGCGAATCAAAGCGGACGTGATTATCGAGTGTGTCTATATTTATAGTCGGAGAGTGCAAAACCTTTAAAGGGGGGTAAGCATGCGCAGGATCTCAATTTTATTTCAGTTAGCGATTGTTTCCGCTTTTGCGTGGAGTTTTGCCAAGAACGGGCAGCCCATGACCGATACAACCATTGGCGGACTACGGATGGAATTACGGGTATTACCGGCGGAACCATTCTTTACAAAGAACGAGGTTACCGCTGGGAAAGTGACTCAGGGAATGTTGGCAATGGGAGGAGAGAAGCCTTTAGCGCTCGATGCGGAACCACACCCGAACCATCATCTTGTAATCCACCTTTTTGATGTGAAAACAGGCAAAGCCTATACGAATGCAAAGGTCAAAATGAGTTTTCAGCACCTTGACAGTTCGGGAAGAGCATATGGAAATGTAATGGAAGTGCCAGTTGTTATTATGCAAGCTATAGGCAAAGGCGTTCAATCAACCCATTATGGTAACAACGTTGTAATGGCCGACGGCCAATATATCGTCCCGGTCGTTGTTAATGGAAAAAAAATGAGTTTCAAAATAAATCCGACCTCTACGACGGATGCTTCAATGGATGGGATGAACATGCAGTAAACAAGGTCTAAAAAATAGCCCAACGGCTTTTATGGCTTTTCCACCCTGACTTTCCTGAAAAAGGCGCTTAACACCCGTGAACACTCGGTCGCCAGAAGGCCGCGGGTAATCTCCGGGAAAAAACCGTACGACCGTTCGAGTTCGGCCTGGAAGCGGTGCGTATCGATCGCGCCGAAACGGGGATCGTGCGCGCCGAAAACGATCGCGCCGATACGGGAGTGCAGAAGGGCGCCCACGCACATGATGCATGGTTCGAGCGTGACGTAGAGGGTGCAGTCGTTGAGCCTCCATGTCGAAAGGCTCGACGCGGCCGCGGTGATGGCGATGATTTCGGCGTGGGCGGTGGCGTCGCCGAGCTGTTCGATCCGGTTGTAGCCGCGGCCGATGATCGAACCGTTTTTTTCGATCACGGCGCCGATGGGTACTTCGCCCTCGTCAAGCGCCTTGAGCGCCTCCTGATAGGCCGCCTGCATGAAGTAAACCGGTTCTCGCGACAAAGGGGGCATCTGGTTCATGGAGAGTAAAAATAGCATGTAACCGGCGCGCGATCGTTGATCGCTGCGCAGGCCGCCGATCCGGCGGATTCAACCGGTTCGGGCAGGGCTTCTCAGGCGGAGGGCGGATTTTTCCGGTTGATGATGATCTCCGAAACCTGCATGTTTCTCGGCAGCGCGACAAAAGAGAGAATCATGGCGGCAAGTTCATCCGGGTCCATGAGGACCTCCTGCTTCAGTTTGCTCCGCGCCTTGATATGAAACTGTGACTTGAACCCGCCGGGGTGGATGCCGTGAATCCGCACATCCTCGTTTGCGAACTCGGTTTGCAGCGCCTTGATGTAGCCGAGCACGCCGTGCTTGGCGGCGCAATAGAGCGAACTTCCCGCCGACGTGGTAAAGGAGCTCGTGGAACCCACGATCACGACATCGCCGCGGTTCTTTTTTATGATGGGCATGATGCCGTCCACGACTTTAATCATACCGGCGAGATTCACCGCCAAGTCGTTGTCAATCTGAGAAATTGGATTTTTACCAACCTCGGCCCAATGCATGAGACCGGCGCAGGAGACGAGCAGGTCGCAATCCTGATGCCTCTCCCGCACGGTTTCGATCATCCCGGCAATGGAATCGTTGTCGGCGAGGTCGGCAGGGATGTTTTCACAGCCGAGATCGCATCCGGTCCTGGAGGCATTCACCACCGAGGAACCGCTTTTGAGCAGCAGCGCGGCGACCGCATAACCGAGACCGCTGCTGGCGCCCGTAATAATCGCTTTTTTAACCTTGGAGGGGGTACTCATGCTTTTCTCTCTCTATTGCTTGATTGCTTGTTTGAGGTTCCATCCGCAACATATTTTAGAAAGATTGTTTAAATTTACCTGTTTTCCACGCATCCGCGAAAGAAACGCGGCTATCCGACGCCATGTTTGAAGAACTGTCCAACAGATTCGACGCGATTTTCAAGAAGATTCGCGGCAGGGGCAAACTCTCCGAAGAGAACATCGCCGAGGCGGTGCGCGAGGTAAAACGCGCGCTGCTGGAGGCCGATGTAAACTACCGCGCAGTGAAGAAGTTCACGCAGACGGTTCAGGAGAAGGTCCTCGGCGCCCAGGTTCTGGAAAGCATCACGCCCGGGCAACAGTTCATCAAGCTGGTGTACGATGAACTCACCGCCCTCATGGGCGGTGTTGCCGGCCCCCCGCTCCGGTTTCACACGAACCGCACCAATATCATTGTCCTTGCCGGCCTTCAGGGGTCGGGCAAGACCACGGCCTGCGCGAAGCTCGGGCTTTTCTATCGCAAGCAGGGCCACCGACCGCTTCTGGCGGCGTGCGACACCTATCGTCCCGCGGCCATCGACCAGCTGGAAACGCTGGGCAAGGCGCTGGCCATTCCGGTATATGCCGACCGGTCGGCACAGCCGATTGCCATTGCCAGGGCGGCGGTCGAAAAAGCCAGGCGCGAAGGCCACACCCTCGTGATCATCGACACGGCCGGACGACTCCATATCGATGTCGATATGATGACCGAGTTGCGATCGATTTGCGAATCGGTAAAACCGGATGAGATTTTTTTCGCCGCCGACGCGATGACCGGGCAGGATGCGATCAACGTAGCGACCGAATTCTACCGGGAGATCCATTTTACCGGCGTTTTCCTGACCAAGATGGATGGCGATGCCCGCGGCGGCGCGGCCCTGTCGATTCTCGATGTTACCGGCGTTCCCGTGCGGTTCATCGGTGTCAGTGAAAAGCCGGACGGGATCGAGCAGTTCTATCCCGATCGCATGGCTTCGCGCATTCTCGGCATGGGCGATATCGTGTCGCTGGTGGAGCGGGCGCAGGAGACGGTTGACGCCGAGAACGCGGAGAAGGTCGAAAAGAAAATCCGCCGGAACCTCTTCACGCTCCAGGATTTTCTGGAGCAGCTCCGTCAGATCAAGAAAATGGGGCCCATCGGCGATCTCATTGCCATGATACCGGGTATGGGCGGTAAACTTTCCAATGCTGAATTCGATCATAAAAACGTCGATAAGATAGAAGCCATTATCTGCTCCATGACAAAGACGGAACGGGAAAAACCGTTTCTCATCGACGGGCAGAGGAGACGCCGGATCGCGACCGGCAGCGGCGTAACCGTTCAAGATGTCAATAAGCTGCTCAAGCAGTTCGATACGATAAAGACCATGATGAAGCGGATGAATAAAATTGCCGGTAAGCGGGGACAGGCCGCCGCGATGCGCAGCCTTTCCCCATTTTAGGTAATGAATAAGGTCAATAGGTGACTACCACATTTTGCCAGAGGGGTGATGCTTGTCAGTAAAAATCCGATTAGCCCGGACGGGCAGGAAAAAGATCGTGCGCTACCGCATCGTGGTAGCCGACAGCCGTATGCCGCGAGATGGCCGTTTTCTCGAGAATCTCGGAAACTATGATCCGCAGGCGAATCCGAAGAAATTCCTGTATAAACTGGATCGCGTCGCCTACTGGCTGAGCCAGGGCGCAACCCCGAGCGAGACCGTCGATAACCTGTTCAAGCAGGATCGCGCTTACGAAAAGATCGAGGCGGCGTCCAAGGAAGAGGCGCCCGTGATCGAACGGCTTCCCGAACGTAAGCGCAAGGCCAAGCCGAAATACGTTAAAAAGAGCGCCTGAGCGGAATGCGCCGCGACCGATCATCGCGGATCCGGTGAAGAGCTTCGCTCATGCAAGGAGAATGGATTGCCATCGCCGTTGTGAAGCGACCGGTCGGGCTTGAGGGTTTCTGCGCCGTCGAACCCTTCGGCGAAACCTTTTCAGCCTTGCCCGCTCCCTGCGGCGTTCGACTCGGCAAGGATCTCGATCACGCCCGAGCCGCGACGATTACCGAGATTGTGGCACTCCCCCGGGAGTATCGCTGCCGGTTCGCCGGAGCGCTCGACCGCACGGCGGCGGAAGCCTTTCGCGGCCAGCAGCTCTTCATCGAGCAGGTGGGGCTGCCGGAGCGAAAAGCAGGCCGGTTCTACCACTTCGAGCTCAAGGGCCTGTCGGTGTTCGGGGATCGGGGAGGCGAGCGAATCGGGACGGTCATTGAGGTGCATAATTTCCCTTCGGTGGACACGCTCGAAGTGAAACTGGAGAGAGGCGGAACCGTCCTGCTGCCGCTTATGAACCTGGCGATCGTCGCGATCGACAGCGCGGCGGGACGCATTACGGCGCGGGAGTCATTCATAGAAGACCTTATCGATTGAGGTTCGCGCATGTTCTTTGATATCCTGACCCTGTTTCCCGCGATGTTCGAGGGGGCGTTTACCGACAGCATTCTCCTGCGGGCGCAGGAGCGGGGACTCGTTTCGATTGCCATACGCAACATCCGCGATTATTCCGATGACGCGCGTCATAAAACCGTTGACGATTACCCCTATGGCGGCGACGCGGGGATGCTGTTGAAACCGGGACCGCTCGCGGCCGCCATACACGACGCCCGGATCCGGCGTGAGGGGTTGCAGCCGAAGGTTATTTTTCTGACCCCGCAGGGAGAACTCCTCAACCAGGGGATCGTTGAATCGCTGCTCGTCGAACGGTCGCTCATCATCCTGTGCGGCAGGTACAAGGGAATCGATCAGCGCATTCGCGACCGGTACGTCGATCGGGAGTTGTCGATCGGCGACTATGTCGTTTCCGGCGGCGAGGTCCCGGCGATGATTCTCGTGGATGCCGTGACACGGCTCATTCCGGGAGCCTTGAACAATCGTGAAAGCGCGGAGGCGGATTCGCACTATGGCGGACTTCTCAGCCATCCGCAATATACCCGGCCCGAGGAGTTCGAAGGCATGCGGGTGCCGGAAATCCTGCTGAGCGGGCATCATGGCAATATTACCGCGTGGAAAAAAGAACAGGCGGTCAGGATAACAAAAGAGCGGCGGCCCGATTTATGGAAAGCGTTTCAGGAGAAAACGGGCGAACGCCGGTGCGAGTAGGCGCGGATAGAATACACGTATACCATACAAAGTTTTAGAGGAGGGTGCCGTGCAAGAGATCATCAAAGCAGTGGAGCGGAAACAACTGTCGGCGCGCGCGACCGAGTATGCGCCGGGCGATACCATCGCCATTTCCCTGCGTATCAAGGAGGGTGACAAGGAACGCGTTCAACAGTATCAGGGCACGGTTGTCCAGATACGCGGCGCTGGCACCGGCGCGACCGTCACCGTACGGAAGTCATCGGGCAACATTTACGTCGAGCGTATTTTCCCGGTCCATTCGCCGCTTATTTCCGAAATCAAAGTAGTGAAGCGCGGCCGCGTCCGCCGGGCGAAGCTCTTCTACCTTCGCAAGCGCACCGGGAAATCGACGCGCATCCAGGAACGTAAATAGGTTTCTTCATCAAGGCTCCGGGAGGGCGGATTCGTCAGGGCATTCCCCTCTGTCGATCGAGACCACCGATGAAACCTCTCTCCTGGTATCGCGAACTGGGCGACCCGCGCAAACGCGGACAGTACGGCTGTTTTCTCGTCGAAGGACCTCGTGCAGTCGAACAGATCCTCGCGACCGCCCCCCTCGCCATCGAGGAACTGCTCATGGCCGAAGGGGTTACCGGGTATGTGGCAAGCGCCCGCTGCCCTGTCCGCCGCCTGTCCGACCGGCAGTTTTCATCGATCGCCACGGTCAAGACGCCGCAGGGGATCGCCGCCGTTGTGCGGATTCCGACCCTTTGCCATGAAGACCAATTGCCGGATGAGCCGGGGAAAAGGCTCCTTCTCCTTGACGATATCCAGGATCCCGGGAACGTGGGGACCCTCATCCGGACCGCGGCGGCGCTCGACTACGACGGCGTCATCCTGAGCCCCGCGTGCGCCGATCCGCTCTCTCCCAAAGCGGTCCAGGCATCGGCAGGATCGATCCTTTCCGTATGGTTCTGCCGGACCGACCGGCATCTCGACCACGCCCGCAGCTTGAAGGATCGGG
>Ga0116121_1000509_pt1 | contig 19588 bp, 14 predicted proteins | sample June2015DPH_13_1_FD_89725 | JGI IMG/M metagenome (GOLD analysis project Ga0116121, IMG submission 89725) | Peatland microbial communities from SPRUCE experiment site at the Marcell Experimental Forest, Minnesota, USA - June2015DPH_13_10 | ecosystem: Environmental > Terrestrial > Soil > Wetlands...
CGCGACACATCGCGCGGCTCGCCCAGATCCTTCGCTGCGCAAAGAACGCTTGCTCAGGATGACAATCCAACTAAACTACGAACGAACGAACTCAAACTTCGGTCTTCGACTCGAATAACGCGGGGCGCAATTTTGCGCCGAAGGTGGCCAGGCGATCGGCGAACTGGGGGCGGAGACCGGTGGCGTGGAAGGTTCCGCGCACCTTGCCAGCTTCGTCGATGGCGCGGCGTTCAAACACGAAAATATCCTGCATGCCGATGAGGTCGCCCTCCATGCCGGTGACTTCGGAAATAGAGATCACCTTGCGAGTGCCGTCGGACAAGCGGGCGACTTGCACGACGGCATGAATGGCGGAGGCGATCTGGTGGCGGACGGCGCGCTCGGGAATGTTGAGATTGGCCATGGAAACCATGTTCTCGACGCGGGCCAGGGCGTCGCGGACGGAATTGGCGTGGACGGTGGTGAGGGAACCTTCGTGTCCGGTGTTCATGGCCTGCAACATATCGAAGGCCTCTTCGCCGCGGACCTCGCCGACGACGATGCGGTCGGGACGCATACGCAAGCTGTTGATGACCAGTTGCCGCTGGCGGACGGCGCCTTTGCCTTCGATGTTGGGGGCGCGGGTTTCGAGGCGGACGACGTGCTCCTGCTTGAGCTGGAGTTCGGCGGCGTCCTCGATGGTGACAATGCGCTCCACGTTGGGGATATAGCCGGAAAGCACATTGAGCAAGGTGGTTTTGCCGGCGCCGGTGCCGCCGGAGATGAGCAGATTTAGACGTCCCTTGACCATGGTGGAGAGCAGTTCGAGCATGGCTTCGGTGAGGGTATGGTTCTCGATCATGTTGCGGGCGGTGACGGGATCGCGGCCGAAGCGGCGGATGGAGAGGCAAGCGCCGTCGAGCGCCAGCGGAGGAATAATGGCGTTGACGCGGGAGCCATCGGCGAGGCGAGCGTCGACCATGGGGGAAGATTCATCGACGCGGCGGCCGACGCGGGAAACGATGCGCTCGATGATCTGCATGAGGTGCTGGTTGTCCTTGAAGGACAAGCCGGTGAGTTCGAGTTTGCCGGCGCGCTCGATGTAAACCCGGTCGTAACGATTGACGAGAATGTCGGAGATGGTGTTGTCCTTGAGCAGGGGTTCGAGCGGACCGAGGCCGAAGATTTCGTCGAGGATTTCGCGGGAGAGGCGCTCGCGTTCGGCAAAGCTGAGAGGAATGACCTCGCTATTGACCGAGTTGCGGATGAGGACGAGAACTTCATCGCGGGCGGCGTCGTTGGCCGTGCGGCCGAGTTTTTCCAGGTCAAGGCGGTCGAGGATCTTGCGATGGAGATCGGCCTTTACCTGCTGATACTCGCTGTGTTCGAAGGTCTGCAGATTGGCCATAGGTTTATCGGTCGGTGTCGGCTAAAGCCGTTCTTAAAACAAATCGCTTATGGTAGCGCCGAAGAGTCTGGGTGAGACGTTCAAGCGTCCCTCCGGGACGCGCTTGAAATCCCACCTTACCCGGCGCTGAAAGCGCCGGGCTATCGTCAAACGCCCCTCCGGGGCGCTGCGCCATCCAAAATCGCGTGCCACCCAAAATCAAGCGCCACCCAAAATCACGTGCCACCCAAAATCACGTGCAAAGTCGATTTCTCCCGCAACCTTTAAGCCGCACCCTTGCAAAGCCGCATCTTTCAATAGACCTTATACGCTCTTGAACAACGACCAGGCGGCGCGTTTGACGTCGACATCGTCGCGGGTCAGTTCCTGAGCCAAGCCGGAAAAACAACGGGCAATGTCCGTGTGACTTTGTTCCATGACCGGCGACCCGCGATCGATGGCGGAGGAGATGGCAAAGTACTGGTTGGGAACGCGCCAAATCAATTTTACGCCAGCGGCGTTTTCGGCGTCGGCTTCGCTGAAGCCGGGGACTTTGCGGAAGCGGTTGAGAACGAGGCGGACGCGTTCGCGGTTGCCGGTTTCTCCGAGATACTGTTGCACGCGGGCGGCACTCCAGAGGGAAGCGACGTCGGTGCAGGCGACGAGCAGCACGTACTCGGAAAGATTGGCGACGAGGCGGCTGGCGGCATCGAGGCGCGAGGAAATGTCGACGACCACATAGCGGTAGTGGCCCACCAACATGTCGAAGAGCCGGACAAATTCAGCGGTGGAGGGTTCGATGGCGGCGGGGGCGTTGGTACCGGCAAGCAATTGCAGGCCGCCGCCATGCCGGGTCATGAAGCTATCAAGCAGGGAACTATCCATGCGGTGGAGATTGCGAGTGGCGTCGGCGACGGTGAACAGAGGTTTAAGGTTCAGATGAAGCGCGGTGTGTCCGAGGGGGGCGAGATCGATGAGGGCGGTGTGGCCGTAAGCGGATTGCAATGCGAGGGCAAGGTTGACGGCTACGGTTGTGGATCCGCTGCCACCCTTGGCGTTGACGACGGAGAAGACTTTGCCGCGGGGGCCTTCTTTCTGAACCCGGCGTTGGGCGGTGGTGAGGCGAACAAAGGCCTCGAGGAGGTCGGTGGTGGTGGTGGGGCGGTCAATGAACTCGCGAGCGCCGGCCCGCATGGCATTGACGATGACGTGCGGCTGGTTGAGGCTTCCGATGGCGAACACGGCGGAGTCGGGAAGTTCCTGGCGAAGGAGTTCAACGGCGCGCATGGCGGGGGCGGGATTATCGGCGGGAATATCAACCAGGAGGACGTCAGGATGGGCGGCCTCGATGCGGCGCATGATGGGATCGGCGGCAGCGACGGGAAAACTGGCACAGGTATGAACCGTGCTGGCCACACTGGTGCCATCGACCAGCACCTGGAGGACGGTGCGCTGTTCGTTGTCGGTGGCTACGATGACGACAGAAAGCTCGGGCATAGCTAGAATCCAGTTGCCAGTATCCAGTTGCCAGTTGCCAGTGGGTTTTCCTTTAACCGGCCACTGGTAATCTACCGCTGCTGCATCGTTGTTTCTTCCGTGCGAGTTCCAAAGCACCCTCAGTTGCCAGTATCCAGTTGTCAGTTGCCAGTGGGTTTTCCTTCAACCGGCAACTGGTAATCTACCGCTGCTGCATCGTTGTTTCTTCCGTGCGAATTCCAAACGCATCTTTCTCGAATGGTCTACTTTCCAGAAGGTTTTTTCCCGTCGAATTTATCGTTGTTGATGAAAGGTTCCGGGTCCTTGGGACCGGGCGGGGTTTCGGCATTGGGGGAGATCCGGTGCACGGTACACAGGACCATCAGTTCTGAATTACTTTTCTGGATGCTCTTGCTTTTGAAAAAGGCGCCCAGGATTGGAATATCGCCGAGGCCGGGAACCTTGTTCCAGATGTCGGTGACGCGATTGTCGATCAAGCCGGCGATGACGAAACTCTGTCCATCCCGCAGTTCGAATTCGGTTTCAGCTTTGCGGGTACTCAAGGCCGGGATGGTGAAGCCGGAAATGGTGAGAGCATCGGCAAAATCGAGGGTGCTGACCTCCGGGGCAACGGTTAAGTGGATGTTGCCGTTGGGCATGATGACGGGGGTGAACTCGAGTTTGACGCCAAATTCCTTGAAGGAGATGGTTACGGCGGTGAATCCCTGTCCAGGTTGCACGATGGGGAAGGGAAATTGGCCGCCAGCGAGGAAACTGGCTTTCTTGCCATTGACGGCGATGAGATTGGGCTCAGCCAGGATCTGGAGAAGGTTCTTGGTCTGCAAGGCCTCGATGACGGCGCCCACGTGGAGATTGGGCGAGAAAAGAAACATGTTGAGGACGTTATTGACGGTCTGGCTGATCTGGAAGTTTGAGTTTTGTCCCTGGGTTTGGGTGATGGACTGGGGGGCGAAGCCGCCGTATTGACCGGTGGTGGTAGTTCCGACCAGATTGGCGGCGCCGGTGGAAAAGGCGTTCGCGCCAAGTTGGGTGAGAGCGCTGCGGTCAACCTCGGCGAACTTGACCTCGAGCAGGACTTCCTGAGCACCCACGGGGCCGAAGGTGAGCACGTTGATGACATTCTTGGAATAGGCGGAAGCGAGTTCTCCGGCGCGCTTGGCGACATCTTCGGTGGTGACGTGGCCGGCGAGAACAATGGCGGCGCGCGAAGGAGTTACGGAAATCTGCTCGTCGGGAAAGATGCGGTGTTCTTCCTCGGCGCAGGCGCTGACGTCGACGTCGACGCGGAGATCGAAGCTGCGGGAGCGCTCGAGTTCGTCCCAGATGATGAGAGAGACTTCGCCGGGGGCGCGGCCGTGGACGAGGATCTGGGTGGGAGTAAGTACTTGGGGATCGGCGATCGAGGGGTCGGTGACCGAGATGCGTTTGATGCGCTCGGTGGTATTGATGAGCAGAGACTTATCGACCATGACGCGCAGTGGAGCGGAGCCTTGAGGCTGGGCGGACGGGGGCGGAAGAGTGGTCTGGGTGGTGGCGGGTGGAGTGGGTTCCTGGGGCGCCTGAACCGTGGGCTGTTGGAGTAGCTCGGCGAGTGCACCGGCCGGGATGAGTAACGACAGGGCGACGGCTACGAAAAGTGTGGTGCGAACCTTCATCGTGTGATTCCTATCCACATGAGAAAACCTGCAATGCAACGCGTAGAGCGCGTAAGGCGAACTTTTCTTCGACTACTTAGGGTCTTCACCGCTTTGTTCCGGCAACGGTACGACCGTTCTTTTGTCACCTTTGTAGACCTCGACGTTGAGGACCGAAGGCGGGGGCGGTTGCTCAGTTTTCTGCTGTTTCACGGGACGAACATGTACGCGGGGCGGAGACGCTACCGGAGTACCGCCCTTGTATAGCCCCTTGGCATTGGCCGCGGTCACTTCGTCCTGCTCCGTATCGAGCGGGTTGCGCAGGGCGAGCTGAATGTGGCCTTCGGAACTGGCCAGAGTAAGGCGTTCGGCGTCGTCGGGCGAGACCAGAAGAGTGATCACCGGAGTGTTCTGGGCTTCGCCGGCGGCATTGCGCTCGAGAGTGTGGCCGGAGGCAATCACGGCGACATTCTGCAAAACGGTGGTGGTTTGAGATTCTGCGCTGCCGTTGGGGGTTCCGGTAAGGAGGATGTCGACGCGAGTGCCAGGACCGACGAAGCCAGCGACGGAGACGACTTCATTGACCCGGACGGAGACGGCGCGCATGCCGCGAGGAATCAGAGAAGGCAAGCCGGACCCGGCATTTTCGGGAGCCAGTTTGCTGGGCAAAATAAATTCTCCCTTGGTGATGGGAAGGATCACGCCGAGCCCCATGACTTGAGAGCGCTTGCTGTAGAACCCAGGGGGCAGAGCAGAGGCAGGGTAGCGGACCGTGCGGACGTCATGCTCTCCGATTCTGGCGCCGACCTGGATGTCGTCGGCGGCCACGATGACGTCGGCGCCGGGCTCGTTGCTGGACGAGCTTCCGCCTTGCAGCTTCTTGAAGACGATAAGGCTGACAATGGCTCCCAAGGCCAAGGCCAGGGCCCCGATCATCAACAAACGAGTACGGTTCATAGCACTCCGTTAGACCGTGGGAAGACACGGATTCTGGCCGTAAGCTGGCGAGAATCGCCGATTTAGCACCGCGCCGAGCAAACTCTTATTGAATCGAACTGGATACGTTCGAGAAAACGTTATTTGCGTTCGAGCCGATGAGCCGGATGGTGCCGACGACAATCACAAGAATCACGGCCAGCATAACGGCGTATTCGGCGATGTCTTGTCCTTCTTCGTCGCGCCACAATCTCCAAAGCTGATTCATAGTTTCCCGCCTCCTTAAGATCGATCTTGCAAAACATTCCGCAGCGCGGCTCACGCCCCGTGGCCGCCGGGGGATTTCATCCCGTTTCGCACAACTCTGCTGGGAGATTTAATCCAACTCATAATAACCCGCAAAATGCTCCCACAGGTGTAATTTCTTGGATACCGAAAGTAACTGCTAAGCCGTCTTGCGATGGTCCTCACCGGTCCTGCGTTGCGACAGCTAGTGTGCTGAAGTGAACTTCGTCGTAGTGGAGGAACAGGAGCGGGAGGATCTAGGGAGTTTATCTGAACCGGTTGCGCCGCGTAAGGGGTACAATCGCGATCCATCGTGTTGGCCAGGGAAAGACAATCCGCGGCGGCTGGGGGGAGCAGATGGCGGCGCCTAGCTTGGATGTTTGTGGCTGGGATGGTGGGCTTGCACCTACTGCTGGTCGTCAATCTTTGGGGGCGGATTAGCCGGGGGTATCCGGACTTCACGGTCTTCTACACCGCGGCCAAAGTGTTGCGCGGGGGACTCGGGCATCGGCTTTATGACCCGCAGGTGCAATATCAAGTGCAGAAGAGCTTCGCGGGAGAGATCCCTTCGCGGCGCGGGCCGTTGCCCTATATCCACCCGCCGTTTGAAGCATTGATCTTCATGCCGCTGACTCAGTTGCCTTATCGCCACGCATTTGCGGCGTGGGATCTGCTGAATATCGGCGCCCTGTTTGGGGTGGCCTGGCTGCTGCGCCGATCGGTTCGTATGCTGGGCGCGATTCCGCCTTGGGCGTTTGTGTTGGGATGCCTGGCATTCTTTCCGGTTTTCGCCTGTTTATTGCAGGGGCAGGATTCTATTCTGCTGTTGTTGCTTTGCACATTAGGGTTCAATGCGCTGAAGAGAGAAGAGAATTTTCTCGCTGGCTGCTGGTTCGCTCTGGGGATATTTAAGTTTCAGTTGATCGTTCCGATTGTTTTGCTACTCATCCTCTCGACGCGAAGGCGGGTGGCGATGGGGTTCGCGGCAGTGTCGATGTTGCTGGCGCTGGTTTCAGTGGGGTTGGTGGGGTGGGAGGGAGCGCTTCACTATCCGGAATATGTTCTGCAGGTGGTGAAGACACCGAGTCTGGGAGGGATCCCGCTGGAACTAATGCCGAACCTGAATGGCTTGGTGCAAGGTTGGCCTTTCCTGTTTCCGAAGGTGGTTTGGTCCGCAGTGGCTTTGGTGAGTTCGGTGATACTGTTTCTTTTCGCAGCGTGGGCGGGGCGGACGACGGCTCAACCGGAAAAGCTTGAGCTGCAATTTGCATTGGCTGTGGTGGTATCAGGATTGATCGGCTGGCAAACCAATGCGCATGATCTGAGTTTGCTCGTCTTACCACTGGTTTTGATTTTGGACTATTGTGTGCAGATGCCGACGCGGAGTAGGAGATTTGCCCTGCTGCTTCCCGTTCTGCCGGTCTTGCTGAGCCCGCTGTGGATCGTGCTTTGGCTCGCGGCCGGCCGAGTGAATCTGATGGCGATTCCGTTGTTGTGGTGGGCGTGGGAGATTGGCAGGGAGATTTCCGGGGCCGGGCGATCGCGGTGGAGGTCGACGGCGCAAGCGGCGATTCCGGGCTAGACGGTTGAGGGGGTATCGTCCCGTCTGTTTCGCAGCAGCACGACTATCAGCATGGGCAGGTAGAAAACGAGGACGGCACAACGGCCGACTTGGGTGAAGCTGTGAGGAGGGTAGTACCAGCGCCAGATGCCAGCGGCCCAACTGATGAAGATGGTGGCGCACAGCTCACGGCGCGATTTGGGGATGAGCCAGAGAATGAGCATGTCGTAGAACCAGCGCTGAGGAGTGATCGCCATCAGGAAGAGAAGACGAGCGTCGCGGTCGCGGTAGCGGAGTAGAGCCAGAGCCAGCAATGGGCCGGGCCAGATCAGGAGCGGGAAAAATCGCGCATAGAAGTGAAAGTTGCCGACCCAGAGCCACGGCCACCTGGGCAAAACCAGAAAGCTGAGTGCGAGGACCAGGGCGCAGGCGAGCAAGCCCCGCCGCGTTGCTCGGGTAAGGAGCACGGGCAATCCCAGTTGCGGCTTGGCCAGCGTGACGGGCAGCAGCGGTGGAAGAAAAGCGCTGGCCACGAGGAGGGGCGTCCACTGAACGGTGAGCAACCCGGCCCAATAAGGATAGGCGAGGAAGACGAGCAGGCGACGGTAGCCGTTGCGTGACAGGCCAAATGCCATGAGAGCGGAACTGATCCCGTAGAAGGCACCGCCGGCAACGTCGAGACGCATCCACGCAAAAGGCAGGCCAAAGATAGCGCTGGGGATGGGATACAGCTGCATGGGACGCAGGTAAGGGTTGCGATGGGCGAGCAGGTCCTGTGCGGCCCAGATGGCCCAGGTAAAGTCGCCAGCGCCTTGTTGAAAATGCGCCAGCAGGAACCAGCAGTAGAAGGCGCTGGCCAGTCCGATGGCCGCCGAAATTGCGATCCGCAGTCGCAAGCTTGATCTTCGTCCGATGGGCGTGGCCCGATCAGTTGTAACATGGGGCGGATTGTTTGAGATCTGAATTGAGGAGATGGCCGGCGACCTTGGGGAAGCGCGCGCAATTCGGGTTTCTTGCCGCCGTGATCGCGGCGGCGAGCATGTGGTTCTATGTCGACCGAATTCTGGTGGGCTACCAGGTGGCGGATGCGGCGGCGCATGAGCGTCCGCGCGGGAATTTGTCGGATCTTTATCCGCGCTGGCTGGGTGCAAGGGAACTGCTGCTGCACCAGCGCAATCCTTACGGCGACGATATCGCGATAGAAATCCAGAAGGGATATTACGGGCGCGTGCTGGATGCAGCGCGGCCGAATGATCCCAAGGACCAGCAGGGGTTTGCTTATCCTGTTTATGTGGTGTTTCTGCTGGCGCCACTGATCGGGCTGCCGTTTCACGAAGTGCAGATATTTTTTCACTGGCTACTCGTGGGGCTGACGGCAGCGAGTGTTTGGCTGTGGCTGCGCGCGCTGCGCTGGCGGTTGCCACCGCTGGCGATTGCTATCGCTGTCGTGCTGATGCTGGGGAGCGTGCCAGCAGTGCAAGGGATCAAGCTGCAGCAATTGAGCTTGTTGGTGGCGGCGCTGCTGGCGGGGTCGGCGGCGTGCGTGGCCAGCGGGTTCTTGTTTTGCGGCGGAGCGTTGCTGGCGCTGGCGACGATCAAGCCGCAACTGGCGTGGCCTTTGGTGGCGTGGCTGCTGGTGTGGGCGGTGAGCGATTGGCGGGCGCGACGGAAATTGGTGTTTGGCTTTGGGCTGGTGATGGTGCTGTTGCTGGCGGGCTCGGAGATTATTTTGCCGGGGTGGTGGCGGATGTTTGTGCACGCGATCGGGCAATATCACCGCTATACGCAGAACCAATCGGTGCTGGATCAACTGGTGCCGTGGGGGTTTGCGGGTAAGATTTTGGCAGCGGGGGCGGTGCTGGCGTGCGCTGTGTTTCTGTGGAAACTTCGACGACAGCGCGCCGAGGAGGTGGAATTCGGCGGGGCGACGGCGCTGGTAATGGCGCTGACCGTGCTGGTGGTCCCGATGTACGCGCCCTATAACCAGGTGTTGCTTCTGCCTGCAGTGCTGGCGGTGGTACGGGATCGAACGTTTTTCGTGGCACGGTCGCGCGGGTTTCGATTGGGATATGGGATGGGAGGCTTCGTCCTGGCTTGGCAGTGGATTGCCAGTCTGGGCTTGAGCGTTGTTTTTCTAAGCGGGGCGACGGCGTGGGCGCTCAGCGGGTGGAAGTGGCCTTTCCTGGCGACGTTCGCCACGCCGGTGTTGGTGTTTGCGATGGTTCTGGTGGATGTCCGAGGCAGACAGCACGGGCCGCAAGTGTGAAGGTGCGGGCACGGATAGGCCGAAAATAACGGGTGTTCCTGTGCGCGAAAACAGGCGCTGGTGGTAAAACAAAACTGAGGAAGCGAAAGGCTCTTCCCGCCGGGGCCTGATTCCTGTCATTATGCATAGCGGCGCGAATGCCGGGCAAAGCCCGACCTTGTTGCAAAGAACCCGACAAGGATGGAGCCGCTTTCAGCGCGAAATCTCATGGCCTTAAATGCGATAGCTCGTTCGTCTTCCGGTTCCGGCGTGTTTCCGGCGCTGGTGCTGGTGCAGGGAAACGAGCAGAAAAATATTGTTCTCAACCGGACTCCTTTCAGTGTGGGGCGCAAGGTGGATAAGGATCTGGTGATTGCCGATCCGCGGGTGTCGCGCGATCATGCGCAGATCATTCTGGAAGAAGACGGATTTTTTCTGGTCGACCTGGGCAGCAAGCACGGCACGTTCGTGAATGGGGAACGCATTCAGCGGCAAAAGCTGGAGCGCAATGACCGGCTGGAATTTGGGGCGCGCGATTCGACCTATGCCATTTTCAATCCGGCGCACCGCACGTCGAATACGGCGCGTGATTTTTTAAGCCAGATTTCCGGAATCCAGATTTCGCAGGAAACCACCGATCTGGAAAAGTTGACGTTGTTTCTTGAGGCTGCGGCCAAGTTGAACACCGCCGGTGTGCTCGACGAAATCCTGATGACCATGCTGGACGTAACGCTGCGGCTGACGCGGGCCGAGCGGGGCTACGTTTTTCTAAAGGACGACGAGGGCAAGCTGCGGTTGATGGCGGGACGCAACAACAAAGGCGAGCCGCTGCTGGATGACAAGACAATTTCGCATTCCGCGCTGGACGAGTCGCTGCGTTCGAATTCGGAGTTTCTGCTCACCGACACCGGCAGTTCGATGGACCTGGCGGCGCGGCAGAGCATTGTGGCCTACGATCTTCGTACCGTGATTTGCATTCCGCTGCGCAAGCGGCAGGTGCAGTCGACGCGCGAGCAGCAGGCGCCGGTGTCAGACGCGGCGGCGGAGGTGACGGGAGTTTTGTATGTGGACTCGCGTTTTGCTTCGCGGGAATTTTCCGGCGTGGGCCACGACATTCTGCGGGCGATCGCGACAGAAGCCGCGTCGCTGATCGAGAACGCGCGGCTGGTGCAGGCGGAAGAAGAATCGCGGCGCTACCAGCAGGAGTTGACGATTGCAGCCAGCATTCAGCAGCGGCTGATGCAGGTGAAGATTCCCGAAGTGCCGTTTGCCAAGCTGCGCGGGAAGAATCTTTCTTGTAAGGAAATCGGTGGAGACTTCTTCGATGCGGTGAATACAAAGGAAGGACTCGCCGTGGTGCTCGCCGATGTGAGCGGCAAGGGAGTTTCGGCGGCGCTGCTGGCTTCCACTTTGCAAGGGATGATTTATTCGCATTTGAGTTCGGGCATGCCGTTGCTGGAGGTGGTGGCGGCGGTGAACCGTTTTTTCACCGAAAAGCTGGTGGGCGAAAAATATGCCACCGTGCTACTGGCACGATTGCGCCGGGACGGCGACCTGGAATATGTGAACTGCGGCCACGTGCAGCCGCTGCTGGTGTGTGGTGGAGAAGTGATGCGGCCGCCGCACGGCAATGTGCCGGTCGGCTTGCTGGCCGACGCGACCTTTGAAAGCGCGCGCTGCCAGCTCAATTCGGGTGATCGCTTCATTCTGGTAACGGATGGTGTGACCGAGGCGGAGAATGCCATGGGCGATTTCTTCGAAGACTTCAGGCTGGAAGCGGCGGCAGCGAAGGCTCCGACGCTGGAAGGAATTTTCTCGGCGGTCTCGGAGTTCTGCGCAGGAAATCCATTGAATGACGATTGCACGGTGGTGGAGATCGTTTATTCGAGTGCGGCGGAGGCGTAGGCCCCGATCGGCACAACGGCATTCAGAGTTGGAATCAAAGGCAAAGGCAAGATCAAAGTCAAAGGCAGCGGACAGGAGTGTCCGCTCCACACGTACCAACTTCGCTACTCGACAGCCACGCTGTAATTTGTTCCCTCCCAGCGACTCTCCTGCGGCCAGTAAAACGTGAATGTGACTTGGCTTCCCGCGGGCAGTGAGGCGGTCGGCAAGTCGAGAACGTGGGTGCCCAGGCCGGTGTCGCGGGTGTTGGTGTCCTGGGAAGTTGTCCAGCCGTCGATACTCCAGTGCACGAGAGCGGGGGTGAGCAATACGATCCGCAGTTTCTTGTTGCGGGGCAGGGAGCGGCACTTGTTGTTAAACCTCCAGCCGAAAAATTGCCGCGTGGGTTTCTCGACCAGGTAGCGTTGTACGGTTTGGGGAGGTTGGTCGAAGATTTTACCGTCGCGCAGCGAGCGGCGAAGTTTGATGTATTCGGAATGCGCCCAGACCAGAGGGCAGGCCGAGCCGGAGGGTTTACCGCGAAATAACTCCAGCGCGGGTATATCGGCGGCGTCCCAGACCTGCTCGGGCAGCAGGCGGCCGTGGCCGGTGGGGCATCGTTCCATCATCGAGAGCAAAGCTTCGGCTGCGGAGGGGCGGCCTGCGGCGAGTTCGTAGTGAGCGCGCTCTCCGGCGAGCAGCGGCCAGGGGCGGCCGATGCCGGTGCCGTCGAAAGCCGAGCCATCCTCGTGCTCGCCATAACCATCGCCGTTGTAGCGGTACCAGCATGGGCCCTGCGGTAGTTGCACGCGCAACAGAGCGTCGATGACGCGAATCGTATTTAGAATGCGGGGATCATCGGGCGCGCGCAGTCCGAAACGCACAAGCGCCAGCGAGTCCGGACTGATAATGCGAAAGGCGCGCTCCGTGTTCTGTCCGTCTTTGCCGGGAGGACGATTCTTGATGGGAACGAAGCCCTGGGTGGGAGACGCGGCGTCGTCGGTGTCCGGAGGAGCGATGCGCACGTAGTAGCCTTCCACGCCGACTTGCTGGGCGAGATCGCCGCCGGTGGCGTAAACCCAGCGTTCGATGTTGTCGTTCCAGGCATCGGCGGCGTCGCGAAGAGTGGAGGCAGCGTCGCTGTGTCCGGTGAGTTCGGCGATGTCGGCGGCTGCGAGGAGCGCAGAGATCTCCACGGCGAGCGTGAAGGGAGAATAGCCGCCATCTTCTTCCCAACGATCCTGCTGCGTAACCGGGCCGTTGCGCAGAATATAGCTGGCGGCGTTGCGCACCATGGGCCACCAGCGCTCCAATTTGCCCAGACCGTGCGCGGATTCGCGGCGCAGCAGATCCAGCAGCAGGATGGGGAAGGCGGTTTCGTCCATCTGGACGCCGGCCCAATAGGAGCGGCCATCGAGCCAGAGATTCTGCGCCCAGTTGCCGTCAGCCTCCTGCGTGGCCTCGAGGTAGCGGAGCACTCGAACTGCGTCAGAGACGGCGCCGGCGGCGAGCAGCGCTCCCGCGGTCTCGACGAGATCGCGCGGCCATACCAGGTGATAGCCGCCGAGGTCTTCATCGCCTTTGCTAAATCCCCAGGGGATGGAAAGGCTGGCGATGATGCCGCCCAGAAAATCCTTGGACTCGTGAGTGCGTAAGACCGCGGTAGAAGAGCGGTAAAGATCGTACTGGCGCGGGGGTTCATCGAGTTTGAGCAGCGTGTTCTGCCAGTTTTTCCAGTGGAAGACGTACTGCTCGCGAAGTTCCGAGTAATCTTCGAGGAGGGTGGAGCGGACTTGCTGCCCGGCCTCGGTCCACTTCGAGCCGAAACCCAGGGCCAGGACGAACTCTCCATTGCAAGCGGCGAGATCGATCTCTCCGGTGCAGGCGAGGTTGCCATTTTCGGCGCGCTGGTATTCCCACTCCATCCGGAAGTGAGCGGAAAGATCCTGCCATCCGTCGGAGGCACCGACGAATCCGACGGACATTTTTTTCCAGGGCACGGATGAGGCCAGGGCGAGCGCGGTGCCGTCGCGCTCGGCGAGGAACATGGGTACGCCTTTGTAGTCACCCACCCAGGCGGTGTTGCCGTTTCCGCAATTGGCCAGGTGCGGCGAGAGCAGGGCGTAGAGGCGATAATCGGAGAGTTGTCCCTGCAGCGGTTCGAAGCGAATCTTCTGCAGAACCACGTTGCGGTAAGGATCGGTGAGGATCTCCTTGTAAATCCGGTAGCGGCCACTGCCATCGGTGTTGGTCAGTTCAAAGGCGGGGACGCCGGGCTCGAAGGGCTTGTTCTCGAAGGTGCAATGCCGTTTTTCCTCGGAGAAGAAGTCCCGTCCGTTGGTGACGATGAAGCCGAGGTCGCGAGTGCAAGCCTGATCGACCCGCGGGAAGTAAACCTCATTCAAAATGCCGTGGCTGGTGGTGAACCAGACCTTGCTGTGCTGGTTTAGGGCCGTGCCGGCTCCGGTTTTGGCGCTTGAGGTCCAGCGCGGCGGAATGCCGGGCCAACCGGGGGCATAGTGTATAAAATCGTTCATGAAGTTTTCGTCCTGGGGAGTAGAAGCAGATCGAGATTAAGATGCATTGGCGGGATGAAGAGCCTCCGGGTGAATCGCCCCAGCACAATTGGATGGCCGCAAGACCAATTAGTTGCATCGAAGAGGGAAGTGGAAAAGTAATCTTGCGCTATGGGGCCGATGCGGCATAACAGGCAGATTCGACCTTATGGGCATGCTAAGCACCGTCCAATTTCGCAGGGTTTTAATCTTCGGTATGTTAGCAGGCTTCTGTCTGGTGCTGGGGCGGTATGCTTCTGCGGGTGCCGCTGCGCCGCCCGATGGCAGACTGGTCACGTCTCTGGACCGCGGATTTGTGGGACTCTATAACCTGGATTTTGCGGGCGCGCTGGCAGCCCTCCGTAACCTCAGCGCATTGACGACACAATCCCATTCATCAGAAATTCACTGGTTTGTAACTATCCTGTAACACAGCGCCGATAGAAGTTAGGACATCTATACTTAGGAGGAATCATCGAGTGATGCGACGAATCGTGTTGCTTTGGGTGTGTGCATTTCTAGCTCTACCGGCAGTGAGCCAGACCACTCTGAACGGGGCCGGGGCCACGTTCCCGAATCCCATTTACTCGAAGTGGTTCAGCGAATACAAAAAGCTGCACCCCGACGTTCAGATCAACTACCAATCCATTGGGAGCGGCGGCGGGATCCGTCAGGTGACAGAAGGCACGGTAGATTTCGGCGCCAGCGATATGCCGATGACGGACGTTCAGCTCACGGAAGCTCAAGCCAAGCGTAAGACGAAGATTCTCAACATTCCGAGCGTGCTGGGCGCGGTGGTGCCGGCCTACAACATTCCGGGAGTGAGCGGGGAGGTGAAGTTCACCCCCGATGCCCTGGCGGGAATTTTTCTGGGCAAGATTACAAAGTGGAATGACAAAGCCATCACCGGCGTAAATCCGGGCGTCAGCTTCCCCGATAAGGACATCATTGTGGTGCATCGCTCCGACGGCAGCGGGACCACGTTCATCTGGACCGACTATCTGTCGAAGGTCAGCGCGGATTGGAAGAGCGAAGTGGGCAGCAACACCAGCGTCAAGTGGCCAATCGGGCTGGGCGGAAAGGGTAACGAAGGGGTCGCGGGTTCGATTCGACAGTTACAGGGAGCGATCGGCTACGTTGAGTTGATCTATGCGGTGCAGAACAACATACCGTACGGCAGCGTGCGAAATGCCGCGGGGGTCTTTCTGAAAGCGTCTCTGGAAGGAGTGACTGCAGCGGCCGCGTCGGCTCCGAAAATGCCGGCGGATTTTCGCGTTTCCATTACGAATGCGCCGGGCAAAGACGCTTATCCCATTTCGAGTTTTACCTGGCTGCTGATTCCTCAGCAGTCGCAGGATGGCGCGAAGGGCAAGATTCTAGCCGACTTTCTGAACTGGATGGTTACGGACGGACAGAAGATGACGGCTGCGCTTTCCTATGCGCCGCTGCCGGAGGGTGTTGTTCAAAAAGAGAAAGAGGCTATCAAGCAAGTCAAATAGCCTCCTGGAAGCGGGGGACGATCTATTTCCACGAGGTTGGTGAGTGCGGCACACTTCGAATTCTGCCGGCGCATCGAACGACGAAGCCCGCCGTTGCGATGCGCCGGATTCTTTTTTCCGGCTGGCTTTTCCGGACTCGGGTTGCCACTTGCCGGCCTTGGTTCGCCGTTCTGCGCCGTCCGCGCGAGGATGTTCTATACTAAACGTTTGCAGATGTCCCGCCACAGTTGTTCTTCCGGGTGCGGTCCGAATGCACCGGATTGGGTTCACTACCGTGAACGGGATCCTCGTCGGCAAAGAAAAGTCGTACCAATGAACGCGTAATACCCTCGCACATGGCTCGTCTTTCGTTGGACAATCCTGAGTATTACCTCAACCGAGATACCTCATGGCTCGCGTTCAACGGTCGTGTGCTCGAAGAAGCCGAGGATGAAGGCAACCCGCTGCTGGAGCGGCTGAAGTTCCTGGCCATCTCCGCGAGCAACCTGGATGAGTTTTTCGAGATCCGCGTAGCCGCCATGATGCAGCAGATTGAAGACGGCTACAACCAAGCCGGCCCCGATGGATTGACGCTGACCGCGAAGCGCGACGTGCTGGCCCGCCTGACGCACAAGTTCGTGGACGATCAGTACGATTGTTGGAACGCGCTGCGCCCAGCGCTGGCGGAGCACGGTATTCGTCTGTTGAGCCTGCACGAGTTGGACGCCGATGCCCGGCGCTTCGTCGACGAATACTGCGAGAAGGAACTGGATCCTCTGCTCACGCCGGTGACGGTGGATCCTACTCATCCTTTTCCCCGGGTGATCAACAAAGCGCTGTGCCTCGGGCTGCTTTTGCGGCGGAGGCGGCGCTCGGCGCTGACCTACACCGGGGTGGTGTCTGTGCCGCGAGCGTTGCCACGGTTGGTGCGTCTGCCTTCCGAGACCACGACCGATTTCATTTTCCTTGCCGACCTGGTGGCGCACCACGCGCAGAACATGTATCACGGCTACGACATCGTTTCGTCGGCTCCATTTCGAGTGACCCGCAACAGCAATCTTTATCTGCAGGAAGAAGAAGCGCGCAATCTTCTCGAATCGGTGCGGGCGGAGTTGCACAACCGCCGCAAGGGCGACGCGGTGCGCATGGAGATTGAGGCCGACGCCGATCCTGAAATTATCGACCGCCTGCGGACGGTGTTCGAGCTCGATCCCTGGCAGGTTTTTCCGGTGAATGGCCCGGTCAACCTTTCGCGGCTGTTTAATGTCTACGATCAGACACAGCGTCCGGACCTGAAATATCGTTCCTTTGCCCCGCGAGAGTTGCGGCTTACGGCGAAATCTCAAAATCTTTTCGAGGAACTGCGGCGGCATGACGTGCTGCTGCACCATCCCTACGATTCCTACGACGCGGTGGTGTCGTTCATCGAATCGGCAGCGGAAGACGATAACGTACTCTCGATCAAGCAAACTCTCTACCGCACCAGCGAACACTCCGCGATCGTTCCTTCGCTGATGGATGCGGCTTCGCGGAAGGAAGTCACGGCGGTGGTGGAGTTGAAGGCGCGCTTCGACGAAGCCCACAACATTCGCTGGGCGCGCGATCTGGAAGATGCCGGGGTGCAGGTGTTCCACGGGCTGGTGGGGCTGAAGACGCATTGCAAGCTTTCGCTGCTGGTGCGCCGGGATCCGGACGGCGTACGCAGCTATGCGCACATTGGAACCGGCAACTACAACGCCACCACGGCGCGCATCTATACCGACCTCAGCCTGTTCACGGCGAATCCAGAGATCACTCGCGCGGTGCATGACGTCTTCAGTTTCCTGACCGCTTACGCCGAGAACCCCAGCTATGACCCGCTGCTAGTGGCGCCTCTGGATCTGGCGGAAAAGTGCATCTCGCTGATCGATCGCGAGGCGGAACACGCGCGCCAGGGCCGGCCCGGACGCATTATCGCCAAGATGAACGCTCTGCTCGACAAAAACATTGTGCACGCTTTGTATCGGGCCTCCCAGGCTGGGGTGGAGATCGATTTGATTGTGCGGGGCATTTGTTCTTTGCGGCCGGGCGTGCGCGGGCTCAGTGATCGCATCCGTGTGCGCAGCATTGTGGGACGCTTCCTGGAGCACAGCCGGATCTACTATTTCGGCAATGGCGGCGAGGAGGAAATCTATATTGGAAGCGCCGACTGGATGCCGCGCAATCTTTACGAACGGGTGGAAGTGCTGGTACCCCTGCGCGATGAATTTCTGCGCGAGCGGGTACGGCGCGAGATTCTCGACGCGTATCTCGCAGATAACCGCAAGGCTCGCATCCTGCTGCGCGATGCGACTTACATTCGGGCATGGCAGCCGGTGCACGGTGTACGGAAACGCAAACCGCCTACTGGAGCAGCCGCCTTTAGCGCGCAGGATTATCTGATCAGTGTGGCCGAAGGCAAGCAGGCGGCGGGCTTTGTTCTGCCGCAGCTGCCGGCAAGAAAGCGCAAGGCTCCGGTTGGAAGGGAGCGATAATTCGCCATGATTATTTATTTTCTTCGTCACGCCAGCGCCGGCGAGCACTTCGTGAATCCCAAGAAAGACGAGAAGCGCGCGCTCGACAAGGAAGGCATCGAGCAATGCGGTTACGTAGGCCGGGCGCTGGCCGCGATGGATGCGCAGGTGGACGTCATCATTTCCAGTCCGCTGAAGCGCTCCACGCAGACGGCTTCGCTGGTGGGAAACGAGATGGGCTATGAAGGCAAGCTGCAAATCGAGGCCGGGCTGCGTCCCGCGGCGACTTTCGCCGACTTCCGCCGGCTGCTCGAAAAATACGCGAGCCAGGAATCGATCATGGTCGTGGGACACAACCCCAACCTTAGCCAGTTCCTGGGCACGGTGATCAGCGAGTCCGGTTGCGAAGCTTCGGTGGAACTGAAGAAGGGAGCCGTGGCCCGAGTCGATATGCGGCGGAACTCCGGCACGCTGCAATGGTGTTTGACCCCGAAAGCGCTGCGCACTCTCTACGCCACCGCGGTGGAGAGTTCTCGCCCGAACACCTCACGGAAATAAGCGCAATCCTTCTCGATCGCCCACAGTTCCAGGTCCACTCCCATGCGCCGACGGGGTACCAGGGTCAGGCGTACCTCGGCGGCGCGATGGTTGACGCGCACCTTTTGCACGGCGCGGCTCCGGCCCAGGTTCAGGGCGCGCGCCAGCCGCAGCAGAAGAATCGCCTTCTGCACTCCGGCGCGGTCCGCGGGATCGAGCGCTTTCATTGGAGCTTCGTCCAGCGCGGGGCGAGATTTTCCCAGATACCGCGCAATGGCCGCGATCATGCGGCGCTGTTGCGGCGTGTAGCCGAGAATTTCGGAGTTCGCAATGATGTAATACGTGTGCCGGTGATGGCCGTTGCGGTTGAGGTAATCTCCGACCTCGTAAAGCATGGCGGCGGCGGCCAGCCACTCGCGGTATTCCGGCGCCAATCCGTGCACCGAACGCAGCGCGGAGAACAGAAACATGGCGGACTCGCGTACGTCGAGGGCATGTTTCATGTCCACGCGATAGTGAGCGACAGCGCGGGTAATCGATTCCCAGCGTTCCGATTCAACCTGTTTTCCCGAGCGCGTGCTGCGGTCGTATTCGGCCGCCATCTGTGCCAGCAGGCCGTCGCGCAGGCCGAGCGCCGAGTAGCGAAAACCCTTGAGACGGCAGCGCTCGAGCAGTTCGTGATAGACCATGGCCCCGGCCACAATGATTTCCGCCCGCCGGGGACCGATGCCTTCAAGCTGGCGCCGTTCTTCCACCGGCAAGCGCGCCAGCCGCTTGGCGATTTGCGACAACTCCGCGCGGGAGACCATGGTGCGCTGCCGGCTTCCGTTTTTTCGCAGATGGCTGGCCGCCGCTGCCAACGCGGCAGCGGTTCCTGACGTGGCAATCACGTTCTTGACCTTTGCCGCCACCACGCGAGCAGCGATGCGGTTCACTTCGCGAGTCACGAACCCCTGCATCCGTTTCAGTTCGCCCTTGCGTGGAGGATCATGGCCGAGAAATTCGTCGGTGAGGCGGACGGACCCTAGCGGCAGGCTTACCATGTCGCGGATGTGACCGCGCCCGGAGACCGTCAGTTCGCAGCTTCCACCCCCCAGATCCATCATCAGCGCGGGCGA
>Ga0116121_1000510_pt1 | contig 19585 bp, 20 predicted proteins | sample June2015DPH_13_1_FD_89725 | JGI IMG/M metagenome (GOLD analysis project Ga0116121, IMG submission 89725) | Peatland microbial communities from SPRUCE experiment site at the Marcell Experimental Forest, Minnesota, USA - June2015DPH_13_10 | ecosystem: Environmental > Terrestrial > Soil > Wetlands...
GTTGCTGACCAACGGACTGGAAGTGGCCTTGTGGTATCCCGAGGCGGTCCTGCCATCCCATCAAACGATCGAAGGCGACTTCACTTTTTACGCCGGCCCGAGAGAATATAATCGCCTGGCCCAAATCGGCCAGAGGATGAACAACAATCTGGACCTGATCATGGATTTCAGCGGGTTCACCGGCTTTTTCTCCAAGGCGCTGTTGATTTCCTTGAATGGGCTGCATGCACTGGGACCAAAAACATGGGGCTACGGCTGGACCATTATTGCCATCACGCTCATTATCAAAGGCATTTTCTGGCCGTTGACCAAGGCGAGCACAAAATCCCAAAAGCGCATGCAGGCCCTTCAACCGCAGCTCAAAGCCATCGCCGAAAAATACAAGGACGACGCTGTCAAGAAGAATCAAAAGACGATGGAGTTCATGAAGGAGCACAAAGTCAGCCCGCTGGGCAGTTGCCTGCCCACGGTGATCCAAATTCCCGTCTTCTTTGGTTTTTACTATATGTTGCGCAGCGCCATCGAATTGCGCGGCGATCATTTCCTTTGGGCCCACGACCTTTCCCAGCCCGACACCGTGGGGTATCTCCCTTTTCTGGGCGGTTTTCCGATCAATCCCCTCCCGATCTTCATGGGCGCGACGCAGTTGTGGCAGTCGCACATTCTCCCGCCATCCCCGGGCATGGACCCCGGCCAGGCGAAAATGATGCGCTACATGCCCCTCCTGTTCGTCGCCATGTTTTACAGGATGTCGTCGGGGTTGGTCCTGTATTGGACGGTGTCGAATTTGTTGAGCATTCTTCAAACCTATATGACCAAGACGGCGGATGAGACCGCCGCCACATCGGCCGCTGTCGTGCCCAAGAAAAAGATGTAGCCATGAATTGACAGGATGGTTATGCTTGGCCCGACGCAATAAACTATAAATAATATATGCCAGCGCAACCCAAAGCCATACTCGAGCAACTCCTGAAACATTTGGGATTTGAAGCCACGGTCGAAGAACATGTCCTGGAAGACGGCATCTTTCTGGATGTCAAGACAGACGATTCCGGACGCCTCATCGGCCGGCAAGGCCAGACCCTTTCGGATTTGCAATACCTGACCAATCGCATGCTTTTCCAGCAGGACCAGTCCAACCCCAAGGTCCTGATCGACGTGGGCGGTTATCGCGCCAAAGCCCGCGAAGCCCTCGTGCAAAAGGCCCAGGCCGCCGCCGAAAAAGTCCGGCGCTGGGGCGACGTCGTCGAATTGGAGCCGATGAGCGCCTTTGACCGGCGCATCATTTACAACGCGCTCAAAGACGCCCCCGGCATCGAAGCCGCCAGTGTGGAAGCCGAAGGCACCGTCAAAAAGGCCATCCTGCTGCGTCCCAAGCAGTGAGCCGCATCATTGCTGGATTGTTATACCTGTTCGATTCCGACTTTTGCCTAGCCAGTGAATTCATCATGGGATTCTCCATAAGCGAGACTAATTTCAACCTTTTTAATTGTGCTTGCCATCGCGCGAAGCGATGGGTATCAAGGCCTGAATTATGAAAAAAGTTCCTATTCGAGTTGCGGTGACGGGCGCGGCGGGCGCCATCGGCTATTCCATTTTGTTTCGCATCATTTCCGGCAATTTCTTCGGCCATGATCAACCCGTGATTCTGAACCTGGTGGACATTCCCGAGGCGCTGCCCGTCCTGCAAGGCGTCGTCATGGAACTGGAGGATTGCGCCCCGGCCGTTGTGCAGCAACTGGTGGCCACGGCGGATTTGGAGGAGGGGTTTCGCGGCATTCATTGGGCGTTGCTCATCGGCAGCGTGTCGCGCAAGCCGGGCATGGAGCGCAAGGATTTGCTGGCCATCAACGGCAAAATTTTCACCGGCCAGGGCCGCGCCTTGCAGAAATACGCCGCCCCGGATGTCCGCATCCTGGTCGTGGGCAATCCGTGCAACACCAATTGCCTCATCGCCATGCAGAGCGCGCCGGAGATTCCCCGCGAACGCTGGTTTGCCATGACGCGCCTGGACGAAAATCGCGCCAAGGCGCAGTTGGCCAAAAAAACCGGCGCCGGCGTCGGCGCTGTTTCCAATCTCGCCATTTGGGGCAATCACAGCCCGACGATGTTCCCCGATTTTTATCACGCCAAAATCAACGGCCAGCCGGCAACCGCCGTGATCCAGGACGAGAACTGGCTGAAGACCGATTTTGTGACCATTGTGGCGCAGCGGGGCACTTCCGTCCTGAACGCCCGCAAAGCCGGCAGCGCCGCCAGCGCCTCCAATGCCGCCATTGACAGCGTCAAGTCGATTATTACGCCGACGCCGCCCGACGATTGGCACAGCGTGTGTGTTTGTTCGGACGGCAGTTATGGGATTGAGGCGGGACTCATCTGTTCCTTCCCCGTTCGCAGCGACGGCCGGAAATTGCAAATTGTCCAGGGCTTGGAGTTGAACGAATTCAGCCGGGGCAAAATCACCGCCTCGGTCAACGAGTTGAAAAGTGAAAAGGCGATGGCCGTGGAATTGGGGCTGGCGAAATAGTATCGAAACACCGGCCTAAGGGCACAATGTGTAGCGCCGTAGGCGCGACATCTTTGTAGAAACCAGACCCAATAAAATATCCAGCCCCGTAGGGGCGGCATATTCGGAAAATCATTCCTCGTCCGTTTTGAAAATGTATCGCCGGTCGTAGTCCACGCCGAACTTTTCCAGCAATTCGACGTATTCCTCGCGGAAGGATTTTTTGGCGTGATGTTTTTGCTGGTTCTCGATGTAGCGAATCACCGTGCCCAATTGCGAACGCGAATACGAAAATGCGCCAAATCCTTCCTGCCACGAAAACCTTCCGGCAACCCAGCGCTTTTCATTGATGAATTTTGACGAATTGGCCTTCACGTCGCGCACCAAATCCGAAAGCGCCATGTCCGGCTTCAAGCCAACAAGCAAATGCAAATGGTCCGGCATATTGTTGATGGCAATGAGCTTTTGTTTCTGAACGGAGACGATGCCCGTGATGTATTTTTGAAGTTCGTCATTGTTTTGCGGCTTGATGAGATTTTGCCTGCCTTCCACCGCGAACACGACATGAATGTAGATTTGTGTGTAGGTGTTGGCCATGCGCGGAAGATGTCTCAACAAATATGTCGCGCCTACGGCGCTCAAATTGTTTTTTGTCCGGGTTCTACAAATATATCGCGCCTACGGCGCTGTTTTCAAAAGATCGTCATTGGTCATTCGTGCTTGGACATTAGTCATTTCACTTTCACTTCGCGGCTGGCGGCGCCGCGCTCGGTTTGTTGGGCGCGGAAGTTTTCGTAAGCCTTTCGATAACCGGGATGTTTGTTGCCGAGAATGGCGGTGGCCAGCAGGGCGGCGTTGATCGCCCCGGCCTTGCCAATGGCCAGCGTCCCGACCGGAACGCCGCCGGGCATCTGCACCATCGAGAGCAGGGAATCCAGGCCTTGCAACGATTTTGATTCCATCGGCACGCCCAGGACCGGCAGGCACGTTTTCGCGGCGGTCACGCCGGCCAGATGCGCCGCGCCCCCGGCCGCGGCAATAATCACCTCCAAGCCCCGCGCCGCCGCGCTCGAGGCGTAGTCAAACAGAAGATCAGGCGTGCGATGGGCTGAAATCACCTGGACCTCGTGAGGCACTTGCAAGTCGGCCAGTTGTTTGGCGGCGTGCTGCATCGTTTCCCAATCGGATTGGCTGCCCATGATGATGCCAACCAGCGGCCGTATGTTTGTTTCTGCCATGATGGGCGGAGTTTAAAGTCCGGAACGCAAAGTTCAAACACAAAATCGTTTCTTCATGCATTGTTTGCCAACGTTGACCGGATTCTTTATGTTGGCTTCATGGCAAGTTGATTCAATGATCCAACGGAAAGACATCAAGAAATGGTGCGAAATTGTGGCCTGTGAATTTCGGCCTGAGCAAATTATTCTCTTCGGCTCATACGCGCATGGCACTCCCACCGAAGACTCCGATGTGGATGTGCTTGTCGTCATGCCGTTGGCGCGCGGGCATCGCGACGTGCAGCAGGCGGCAGCGATTCGGGAACGGGTGCCTGCTCCCTTTCCCATGGATGTCATTGTGCGTTCGCCCCAACAAATTGCGCGGCGACTCGCGCGCGGCGACAGCTTCATAGCCGGCGTCCTGCGTTACGGCCAAATGATGTATGAAGGCAAGTACGCGTGAGTGGATGCTTGAAGGCCGAGGAAGATTTTCTTGCCGCGACAGCATAATGTTCCTTGTTCAACTTAATCCGGGTGGGGGAATTCCGATAAGCAGGCAACCCCGCACGCAAAACAATAGCGGCAATTTACGGTGAACAATTGCCAACAAATGGAGAGTGTCGTATCGCTCAGACACCATACAAGCGAGGATGAGTTGAAGGCCGAAAAAACTTGGCGAGTAAGATTGCTTGGAAAACTCATGCTGAAATCAATAATCTTTCACGGGAATAAAATATGAAGATCAACAAAACAGGAGTCGTCGGAGCAGGGATGCTGCTTTTCATGAACGCCAGCAACACTTTCGCCATTGAAGGGCTCAGAATATCTGTCCAATGCAGCAATGTTGTTTTGTCATGGCCCAGCACGCCAGGGCAAAATTACATTGTGCAATACTGTCCGACACTTGGCCCAAGCACCCCCTGGGTAACGCTCACATCGTCACTGCCGGCCGACCCGACGACGAACATCACTTTTTTTGTTCACTCAAATATTATTCAAAATCCCAATTGCAGCGGATTGGGTGCTGATTCGCCTGCGGCGATACCCACAGTTAATAGCGCACTCAATATGAAAGCGGCGACTACAACCGATTCGTCGATGCCTATGGCCAGGCCTGCAAGCGGAGAGGGCGTGGCAGTGCCTCTTATGCTTTATCCCCCCGGCTTTGATTTGTCGGGATTAGAAATCTTCGACCCTGCCACCGCTGAATGGGTGAGCGGTGCGGGTTATACAGTAAACCAAACGGCCTTGAGTGCCGATCAACCCGAAATTCCGCAGCCGACGGACAGTGGCTCAGGGGATGGAGGAACAAACTCGACGGTAGGGTCAGATCCAGGCTTTTATCTGGTCGTGCAAGATGGCTTGAAGATTTTAGACTCAAGCATGAGCCGCTTGACCAACGGTGTATTATCCAATTCGGTTAAAATTGTGTTTGAAGCCGGAAATGCCGCCAATGACGGAACCGGCACGAATGTCTTGGGGAACCTTGACTGCGCCGTATTGATAGTTGACGGAGCCACTTTTCCGGGAGATGGCGTGCTTGGACCTCTATCAGAATCCTTCCCGTGGCAGTTCAATATGGATACCGGCTATCTTGAGAACGGAACGCATACGCTCCAGGTCGTAGTTACTTGGCTTAACCCCGACAATTCCGTTGGCAACAATGTTAACATCACTCGCTCAAGTGATCCTGTTACAATTACCGTTTCCAATCGAATTTATTATCCGAATTGGGAGCCAGAAATCGGGGAAATTGGTATCTCGGCCTATTTTGCGGAAACGACCTGCACCAATACAGGTTGGACAATTAACATCTACGATGTAGGCAGCAATCTGGTGCAGACGCTTACTGGTTATACAACGGACGGAACGATTGAAGCGTATTGGAACATGGTTGATAAAAATGGAGTAACACGGACAAATGCCGACATTGACCCCAGTTTTAGTTCGATAATCACCGTCAGCGATCCAGCATCCAAACCAACCCCGCTAAAGAAGCAGCGCAAAAGCAACTGGCCCGATCATGGCGCATGGACTATTGCGTATCAAGATTTTTTCAAGTTCGAATACAGTCAAAATAATTATATGCTGGGGTCAATTTATAACTACGCAAACACCGTCGGACAATACGGCGGTTATTATCTGTACTACCCGCAACCGGGGCAGACAAATGATATAGGACAAACGTTTCCAATGCGTTACCAAAAGACGAACCATCCAGACACAAACATTACGTCCCAAGCCCTGTATTTAGACAAAATATTATTGGAGTATTTTTTGTCGAATTCTATATCACGCAATTTCTTTTATGATGGTCACGGCGATGCGCACTCAATCGCCGGAATTTCTGCTTTGGAATTACAATATGCCGTCAACCAGCGATATCGTTTTGTCATGCTCGACGCCTGTTCGACGGCAAATGGAGATTTGGATCAGTCCTTTGGCATTCACGGCCCTGGGCAATTTGCTGCGATCTATTACGAGAATACTGGAATCCGACCTGCTGCGTTTTGCGGCTACAATACGGATGTCATTTACAACGACGGGACTCGTTGCACGGTGAATGGCGTCCAATATGACGATACAATTCCGAGCGACGTGCCGTTTTTTATCGATAATTTCCTTTTTTATTGGGATGCGAACTTGGAAGGCCAGCGATTGCAGGATTCAATTAACAATGCAGCGGCCAATCTTCCCAACCCGGGTGGTCCGGGGCAGCGCGAATACCACTGGACCATCTACGGCTACAATGATTTGAGAATTGACGAGGTCAATTACGGGGGAAGCACTTGGTAGCCCGAATCGACGTGCCGGGGATATTGATCGTTCCCGGCAAACTCTCTTATGCCAATTGAGTTCTTTCAGATCACCGCAGCATATTCCAATGCGATGCTGGTGGCGATTATGCCACATATTTCGGACTTCGCGCAGAAACTTGATTTGCCGACTCCGCAGCCTGTCACCCAAATGCAAGTCCAGCGGCTCAACTGCTTTCCTCGGTCAGACCACGTAGGCGGGCGTGTGATATTGACAAATGGTTGCGAATTTATTTTTGATCATGGTCGTGTTGAGAACTTTGTATCCCCCCATAGTTATTTCTACCTTCAAAATCCTGATCTGATTCCTAAGTTTTACGGTCCTGTGAAACTTTCCCAACAAGAGGCGTTGCAGGTTGCGCACAATGCGATTAAAAGACTCGGCTACACTGATGCCGTGCTTTCGGCCGACCGTCCACCGGAAATAACGCCGCCGATACATGACGGCACGCATTACATCGCCCGATACCGGATTCGCTGGTATGATCCGGCACGAGGAGGTAATCCTAATAGTCCGCTAACCAGCGCGGAATTTGAAATCAATGCAGAGACAGGGCAGATTCAAATGGTAAACATTCGGAATCCAAATACCTATCGCCCCGACCCAAAGTTGAATGCCCAACCGCCAGCCATCGGACAAATTGGAAACGGACCGGGAGGAACGCCAATAGGACCCGGCAGAAAAGTAACGCCGGTCAGCCCTGCCTTCGCCCGGGCATTTTTGACGGCTATTTTGCCACAGCTTTCTGACTTCGTAAAAAAAGGAAATCTAGCAGCCAAATCGCCTGCTTCCGCAAAGGATGTGGATATGACTCGATATTTGGCTAAATATAATTGCGGCATTGTTGAAGACGATCCGTGCGCCTTTATCGACATGAAAACCGAGGATAAGTTTATTTACAGTCACGGGCAAGTCATCGCATTTTACTCCGCCGATGCAATGCATAACCCTGACCGGACTCCTCCATATACTTTTCCTGGAATTGATCAAGAAATGGCAAAATATTTTGGTCCAGTAAACATGACGACAAACGAAGCTGTGGCTTTGGCTCGGCGAACAGTGAAGAAGTTGGGCTATTCAGAAGAAATGCTGCACATCGACAAGCCACCTATACGAATTGACCCGCCAGGTTGGTGGGGAACCAACCGAATGGCCCGTTGTTTTGTTGAATGGAGAGAGTATTGGGACGGGCCAACTTACGTCAATGCGGAGATCGATGTTGCTAAAAAGACTTTAAAGTCACTGTATATTAACGACCACGCTATCACGAATATCTGGCGCGCGCCGCCAAAGATTTCGGTCGATCCAGTTTCCAGAGAGGCAAACCAATCTTTTCTGAAAGACAGACTCCACAAGAAGGAGCAATGAAGCGTTTTGCTTTCTCTAGCGGTTCAAAGTTATTTCGCGGCTTGATCCAGGGCGTTGAGCACGATGGCTGGCGTCAGGAAAGTCGGCAGGACCTGCGGTTCCTTGCCCAAGTCCTTCGAATAGACCAGCACCAACGGGACGCCCGAAGTGTTGAAACGGCGGAGTTCCTGCCCAATGACCGGGTCTTCCTGGGTGTAATCGGCTTTGAAGGCCACCGCGCCAATCTGCCTGAGCTTGGCGCGCGTGCGGTCGATCTCAAGGCTGCTGGCCAGGTTGAGCTTGCAGGTGAGACAGCTCCTGGCGGTGAAGTCCACCAGGACGGGATGGCCGGCGCGGCGGGCTTCCTCCACCGCTTCGGCGCTCCACACTTTCCAATCGATCCCGGCCATTTTGGTTTGGGGGGGCGAACGCCATTGAAGCTGCCCTTCGAGAATGACTCCGTAATCGGCCCCGAGCAGCAGCAGGCAAATCACGGCCGCCAGTGACCGGCGTCGCGCGCCGCGTTGCACGAATTGGCCCCAAATCCAGGCCGCGAACGCCAGCACCACCAGGAAAAGACCGAGCCAGAGCGTGTCGTCCTCCCTGCTGGAAGAAACCCACATCAGCCAGACGGCGGTGCCCAGTATGGGAAAGCCCATGGCGTTTTTGAATTTCTCCATCCACGCGCCCGGCTTCGGCAGCAGCTTGAGCAGACGCGGATTCCAGCACAGCACAACAAAGGGAAAGGCCAGCCCCAGTCCGGCGGCGAGGAAAACCAGGACCGTGACCAGCGGCGATTGCGTGAAGGCAAAGGCCAGCGCGCCACCAAGAAACGGCGCCGTGCATGGCGTCGCCAGAAGAGTGGCCAGCACTCCGTTGAAGAACGCGCCGGGTGAGCCTGGCTTCGCCGACAATTCGCTCGCCGCGCCCAGAGCCTTTCCACCGAGGGTGATTTCAAAGACGCCGAACAGATTCAGCGCGATCAGCGTCATCAAAATGGTGATGATGATTTGGAATTGCGGGTTGCGAAAGACATCCCCCCAATTGGCCACTCCTCCGGCAAGTTGCGCCCCGATGGCCAGCCCCGCCAATACCAGGAATGAAACCAGCACACCCAGGCCATAGACCGCGCCCAATTGCCGCACGCGCCGCGGTTCTTCCTTGGATTGATTGACGAAGCCCAAAACCTTCAATGCGATCACGGGCAGCACGCAGGGCATCACATTCAAAATCAGCCCGCCCACAAAGGCGAGCAACAGCATGGCCAGGAGGGAACCGGTCTGCACCGGCGCTGTGGCGGCGGCGGGTGACTGGATGGTCAGATGCTCCTCCAGCCCGAAGCGGTTGGCAAAACCAATCCTGCCCACCAAAATTCCATCAATCTGTTTGGGCCATTCGCCTTCGCTCTTCTTGACAATTTTGTGAAGACGAATCGTTCCCGCCGGGCCTGGCAATGTGTCAGTCATTCCCTCCACTTCAAAATTCGTATTGGCATAGGGATAAAAATCGATCGGGGCCGCATTGGTCTTCCATTCGATAATCAGCCCGCGCGCATTGTCCTTGGGCGGATCGCTGGCCCAAACAGCTACGGCGACGAAGCGGGTATCCGGTTGCGGAACTTTCTCGCGCCATTTTGAGATGGCTGGCGCATCAGGCGAGGGTTTGGCCGAATCGCCGATGGTGAGCGTAGCGGTGGCATCGCCGCCCGCGACCACGCAAATATCGGAGCACTCCATCCATTTGGCCGAAGCGGTGATCGTCAATGTCCCGGGACGCAAAGATTTATCCAACGTGATGAGGACCGGCAAAACCACTTGGTTCGTATAAATATAAGTGACAAGAGAGGTGTCGCCGATGGTGTCGATTTCTTTAGCGGGAATCGGCCAGTTGATTTCGCCGGCGGTGACGCCCTGGGGCAGGGTCCATTTGATTTCAGTGGCCTGGCCGGCATCGCCTCCATTGCGCCAATACGTATGCCACGGGCGGGGCATGTCCATTTCCAGGCCGGCCCAGATGACGTCTCCAGGCCGCGCGGATTCCGCCGAAAGCAAAAGGCGGATTTGCGTTTTGGGCGCGGCGGAGGCGGGCGCGGAGATGCAGAGCGCCAGGAGAAAGCCGATGACCCAGGGACTAATGGGACAAGTCGGACGAGTCAGACAAGTCGGACGGATGGGACGGATGGGACAACATTCATTGTTTGGGCATGCTTTCATCATGATGCGCCAATCCCCCGCAAACCGCTGTCGCGCGCTATTTGGCGGCGGCGTCGGCCTCGGCAACGGGCGCGGCTGGCGCGGCGGCGGGTGTTTTGGCCGGCGCGCGTCCTTCCTTCTCCTTGACCAAAGTGGCGCCCTTGCCGATGCGCTGGCGCAAGTAAGTCAATTTGGCGCGGCGCACGGACCCTTTTCGCTCCACCTCCACCTTGTCAATACGCGGCGAGTGCAGCGGGAAAACGCGCTCGACGCCTTCGCCGTAACTGATGCGGCGGACGGTAAACGTGCAATTCAGCCCGTGCCCCCGGCGGCCAATGACCACGCCGGAGAAAATCTGGATGCGTTCCTTGTCGCCTTCCACCACTTTGGTGTGGACACGCACGGAGTCGCCGACGCCGAAAGTGCCGGTCTCTTTGCGATACTGTTCTGTTTCAATTTTGTCTAATAATGCCTGGTTCATAAAATCTTTCTTTCACTGCCCGGCGCCCGGCTTTTTGTCCAATAAATCCGGCCGCCGCTCCTGCGTCCGCAACCGCGCCTGTTCGCGCCGCCACTTTTCAATTTCCGCGTGGTTGCCCGACAAAAGCACCGGCGGCACTTTCATGGCGCGAAATTCCGCCGGCCGCGTATAGTGCGGATATTCGAGCGATCCCTCGCTGAACGATTCGTCCACCGGACTCTGGTCATCGCCCAACGCCCCCGGCAATAAACGCGTCACCGCGTCGATCACCACCATGGCTGGCAGGGAACCGTTGGTCAGCACGTAATCGCCAATCGACAATTCGTCATCCACCAGCGCCTCGCGCACCCGTTCGTCCACGCCCTCGTATGCGCCGCAAATAAAGAGCAGCTCTTCCTGCCGCGACAATTCCCGGGCGACGCCCTGATGAAACGTCCGGCCCGCCGGGCTCATTAAAATGACCCGTGTCTTTTCCCCGGCCAGCGCCTCGACCGCCTCAAAAATCGGCTCCGGTTTCAACACCATGCCCGGTCCGCCGCCGAAAGGCCGGTCATCGACCGTCTTGTAATTGTCGTGAGTGTAATCGCGTAGATTATGCACCCGCAATTCCAAAAGGCCGTTCTTGCGGGCCCGCTGGACAATGCTCACATCAATCGGTCCCGTGAACATTTCCGGGAACAAAGTGAGCACATCAATTTTCAAGCTATGCCGGAGGCTTTTCCTCGACGATTTCCAGGGAGCAGCGCAACGATTTCCGGGCGCTGCCCGCCAACAAGAGCGACCGCAGGGCATTGATCGTCATGCCCTGCCGTCCAATCACCTTGCCCACGTCCTCGGGATGCAGCCGCAGCTCGTAAATCGTCAGGGCGTCCTTGACCACCGGAGTGACCGTGACGGCCTCCGGATGATTGACCAGCCCCTTGACCACATATTCCAGAAAGGCTTGCATAAGGCGAAAGATTTAAGCCGGCGCGGCGGCGGCTTTGCTGAGCTTCTTCAAAAAACTGGCGACGGTCTCGCTGGGCTGGGCGCCTTTGCTGATCCAGTATTTGGCCCGTTCCAGGTCCATCTTGTAATTCTCGCCTTTTTTTCGCGGTTGATACGTGCCGATTTCCTCGATGAACTTGCCGTCGCGCGGACTGCGCGAATCAGCCACCACAATGCGGAAATAAGGGGCGTTCTTCGTGCCGACCCGCTTCATACGAATTCTGACTGCCATAGTATAAAATGTTCCTGTGGCGGCGGCGAGCCACGTATTCACTACAACCGCCCGCCGTTCACACGGCGCCCAAAAAGGATGGTGACAATATACTTTGGCCAGCCCCTTTGCAAGCCCTCATTTTTGTTCTTTTTGTTAATGTCGCCTTTTTCTGGAAAAGCCGACGGTTAAAATCATCTGGCCGCCGAGAGGGGACGCGCATGCAGGACACTTTTTGCCGTCAATGGCTCGATTTGCGACTCGCGCAACGTAATCACATCAACGGTGTCTCCAACCGCGTTAAACACTTCCAACGAGTATCCCGGTTCTTGTCCTGGCCGGCCTTGATGGTATTCAACAATCGTCGCCAAGTCGCCGCGCCGCAGCCGATGCTTGGGAAGATTTCCCTTCAACGCCACTCTGCTGAACATCTCGTATTTCATGTCTTGTCCGGGTAAAGCGTTACAAATTTGGCTTTGCCGGTGGCATCCTCAATCATCCAGATGGACACCACGCGCAACGGCCGCCCGTTTGGGCCTGTCAATTTTCCGCGAATCTCATATTTTGCGCCATATTCGTCTCTTTCCAATAATCTGGCTTCCAGCGGCAACAACTGTGCGCGCAAATCCGCCAGCAGGCGATCCGGCATTTGCGGCGCGTAACCGGCTCTGGCCAGAAAGGCGGACTTGTCGTCCTCCAGTCGCCACGCCAGAAGATAGTCCGTCACCTTCCGACGCGCAATCAAAGTATCCACCGGCAGTTTCATAGTGAAACTGAGTTGGCCGTTGGCTTCCGCGCAGTGTTAAGCCACATACTTCATCGACTCCATCATCTCAAAATGACCTCCGCATGGACACTGATCCACTCCATCCTCGTATTTCGATGCCTCACACTGCGGACAAATCATCATTGGTCGTTTGCGTCCGCACTGGTACCAAACGAGCGTGCCGATGATACCAACCATGACCGCAAATGGAAGACGTGACAAAAGCTCATCGGCTGGAACTAATAAGTGCCCGCGACGACGAGCGCCGGAGAGGCAAGTGGAGGCCACCAGAATAAAAGAGCCGAACAGCATGGCCGCCCGTAAACGACTGCAGCGTTGCCGCTTCCGTTCCTCTGCAATCTCCGCTTCTGTCCGTTTGACCCACATGCTGAAGTATCAGCTCACTTCTGCTCTTTGCTGTCTTTCTGGTCCTTTTGATCCTTCGTTGGCGCCGGCTTGTCCGCCGGTTTGCCGGCATCGCCTTTGGCCTCCGGCGCCTGTTTGGCGCCTTTCAAAATGTCCTGCGCCGGGATCAGGATGACCGTCATGTTCTCGCGCATGTTGCGCCCGGTCGTCTCGCCCGCGCTGACCGCGCGCATGACAAATATCCCCACAATGTCCCCGTTGAGCGCGAAGGCCGGCGAGCCTAATGACGCCGAGCTTGCGCCTGACTCGGGAATGTAAAAAGTGCGCGGCTTCTGAATGACCGCGTCGATGCGCTCGGTGGCGGCGGAATAGGCGCGTCCCGCCGCCCGGTTCAGCCGGTTCAACGCAATGACCGGCTCCAGTATCTCCACCACGGCGGATTTGCTCAAATCCACCGCCGCCATAGGCGCCGCCGGCTTGGTCTTGGGCCGCACGAAGGCCAGGTCCAGGTCCTTGTCGCGCAGGACGATCTCCGCCGGCAATTCCGTGCCGTCGTCAATCAAAATTTTTACGTCGTCGATCTGCGTCTCGAACTTGTACTCGTCGGACATGCGCCGGTACAGCTCCGCCGGGTCCGCCGATGAAAGCGCCAGCACCGTCAAGCCCGACGGGTCGATGACCGTGCCGGTGAGGTCCTGTTTGGACTCTCTCGGAGTGGAGGAGCGTTCGCCGCCGCCGGCGGTCATTTTGAGGACGACCTGCACGGTGACGACGGCAAGATGGTTTTTTTTGAAAATGTCGCGGCCTTTGTCCGCCAATTCATCCGCGGGGCATGTCGCGGCCAAAAAAGTCAATGCCGTTGCGATCAGGGTCAGTTTGCGATTCATAATGTTTGTCAAGTTTGCGTTTGGTAACAATTAGTGTGGTTTACAGGAACCCCTCTCCCGGCCTGCGGCCACCCTCTCCCCGCTCTGCGGGGAGAGGGCAGGGAGAGGGGTTCATCGTAAAGGCATTTCTGTAACAGCATATTAGTTTTTCCAGTCCGGTTCAAATTCCATGTAGGCGCTGTGGATGCCGCGCATGACTTTCATCACCACCGCCGGCTTTTTGGCGGCGGCGATCTTGTCCATGGCCTGGCGCAGCGCATCGACGTTGCCCACCGGCTGGCCGTCCACTTCCACCACCAGGTCGCCAACGTAGAGATTGGCCAATTCAGCCCAACTGCCGGGCTTGACCTCCTCGATCAACGCGCCCTGCTGGTCCTTGTCCCACTGCTTCTCGGCCGTGTCGAAAAAGGACACGTTGCGGGCGGTGAATTCGAAGTCGTCATTGCGGTACTTCTTCATTTCCCGCCGCAACCGGGGCGAGCGCGCCAGTTCAACGGAAATCTTGATTTCCTTTTTGTCGCGCAGAACCGACAACTCCACCGTTTTGCCAACGTCATACTGGCGGATCAAGCTTTCCAACTCATCTTCATGCTCCGGCCCCGAGGCCGTCAACTTTTCGCCGTCCAGAGCCAGAATAAAGTCGCCCGGCTTCAGCCCGGCTTTTTCCGCCGTGCCGTCGGGATAAACTCGACTGAGATAGAAGCCCTTCAAATCGGGCCGGCCCAGTTGCGTGGCGATTTCGCGGCTGATCACGCGCGTCTCCACCGGCAGCCATGCCTTGGTCACTTCCAGGCCGGGGTCCTTCTCATCCTCAATCCCCACCCGCACCACCGCCAGATACCGCGCCGCCCGGCGCTCGAAGGTCGCCAACACCGGCACAGGCTCAGTCCGCCCTTCCGACAACTTCCGCGTCTGCTCAACCAGGTCCTCGACCGACTTGACCGGCTGGCCATTGATCTGGACCAGGACATCGCTGCGCTCCAGGGATGGCTTGGCATTGCCCGCCGGTCCGCCCGGCCGAACGGATGTGACCAATACTCCATCCAGGTTGGGCCGCTTCATTTCCCTGGCCAGCAGAAACGAAAAGTTACGCGCCGTCAGCCCCCATTGTTTGAATTCCTGCTGCCTGGGATAAATCTCACCGCGTTCGATGGGAATCATGGACACGGCGATCTCCTTTCCCTCCCGCTTGGCGACGGCGGAAACAGGCCGGCCCAGAGGCAGGCTGGTTGCCAACGCCACGAAATCAGGCATCTGTTCGTCGAAGCGAACGTCAATGGGCTTGCCCGCCAGGCTTAGAAGCAAGTCGCCCGCCTTGAGGCCCGCCTTGGCCGCCGGCGAATCGTCCCAGACGCCGGCGATAAGAAGTCCCTTCTCAAGCAGCCACTCCTTGAAAAGCGGCTGCGGATCAAGCCCCAGCCAGCTCCGCTCGATTTTTCCCTTGTCCATCAATTGCCGCGCCACCGCCTTGACCAAATTGGCCGGGATCGCCCCGGACAAACCATAACTGATCTCGTTGATGCCGACAATTTCGCCGCGCAGATTGACCAGCGGCCCGCCGGAATTGCCGCCGTAAATCGACGCGTCGTGACCGATCCACCGCACCAGGGACCCGACATCCTCGCCGTCCAATTGGAACCGGCCCGATTCGCCCCAGAAGCGCGGCAAAACCATCTCGGTGTTGCTGATGATGCCCAGCGTGACCGATTGCGAGAGCGCCATCGGGCTGCCCATGGCCAGGACCGAATCCCCGACACGCAACGCCGACGAATCGCCGAAACTGGCCGGCCTGAATTCGCGCGGCTTCTCCGGTTTGAGCTTGAGCACCGAAATATCCGTCAACGGATCCGTGCCGATTAACTCCGCCTCGATTTCCTCGCGGTTCCAGAGCGTGCAAAACATGCGCGCGGCGTGGCCGGCCACGTGATGGTTGGTCACCAGGTAGCCGTCCTTCGTGATGATGACGCCGCTGCCGACGGCCTGCATTTTCACCTCGCGCCCCTCCCGGAAATCGGTCGAGACGACGCGGATGCGCACCAGAGCGCGGCGCACCTTTTCATTGGCCACATCAATCCGGGCGCGCAGCGCCGAGGGTGTCGGATCCTTGGCGCCGTTGCCGGCCGCGACCGGCAGGAGCAAAATGCAGCCCGCAACGACCGTCGTTCGGAACCTTCCGGACAAAAGGTTCGGAAGCCTTCCATTGACAGCAGCAGACAAAACGCGGGCCAGCATGGGTGGATGTTGGGCGAACGCGGGCGCAAGGGCAATGAGGTTTTTGCGCTGTTCAAAGCAACGCGACGGGATATTGTCTTACGAGAGTGTCGGACGAGGCGAGCGTCAGACCAATACATCTTCCGGCAAGGGGGCGTTGAAGTCATCAGGCACGGTGAATTGGCCCTTGGCCAAACCCATTGGACGCGGCTGGGAAAGTGGCGGCGGATTCAGAATGGTGAGCAGGCCGGACGCCTTCTCCGGCAGGGCTTCAGAGCCTTTGGGCAAAACGCGCCCATTGTCAATTTCTACTTCAAGTGTCAGATAGCTCATGGCATGAGGTTACACTTGAACTCGCATGGCTGCAAGAAGCGAATGGCTGTAGTCTTTGGCTCTTTTGGAAACTGGGCCTGGGTTACGCAGCGTTGGCTAAATGCCGGCCAAATTGCCGGCAGGCTTCGGCGGGGTCGGGGGCGTTGAGGATGGCGGTGACGGCGCAGATGCGCGTTGCTCCGGCTTGGAGGACTTCGCCTATGTTTTCCAGGTTGATTCCCCCTATGGCAAACCAGGGAATCGGGATGTTAGCCGCCGCCCATCGCACGTAATCCAGGGTCACAGGCGCGACGCCCGGCTTGGTCGGAGTAGGATAGACGGGTCCTATGGCAATGTAGGCGGGGCGGGCGGCCAGGGCGCGGAGCGCTTGCGCGGGCGCATGGGTGCTGAGACCCAGCAAAGGTGTGGATGACTTGTCTTCTCCTAATCTTAATCTTAATCTTAATCTTAATCCTAATCTCTCATCCGCAGGGAGCAGTTGTGCGCAATCCGTCCAGCCCGCGCCGAAGAAGTCTTCCTGCCCCAAATGGCAAAGATCAGCGCCGATTTTGCAGGCGATCTCCCAATGATCGTTTATGACCAGTCCGACGCCGGCCCGATGGAGCACGGGCAGGATTTCTTCGGCCAGGCGGCACACTTCATCGGCGGTGGCGCCTTTGGCGCGGAGTTGAATCAAATCCGAGCCGCCATCACACAGTTGCCGGGCGACTGCGGAGGCCTGGCGCGCTCCGAGCCAGGCGGTGTCAATGAACGTGTAAAGGCGGCATTGCGCCAGCGGCTTCATAAACTGCCGGCATCAGACCTGTTCCTCAATCAATTCGCGGCGCGCGCCGCCGAGCAATTGTTCCAGGAAGCTTGTCGTGTAAACGCCCCGGCGGAAATTGGGGTCCTGCATGATGGCTTGCTCGAAGGCGATGGTTGTTTTGACGCCGGTAATCATGTATTCGCCCAGAGCGCGGCTCATTTTGTCCATGGCTTCGCGGCGGTCTTTGCCAACGGTGATGAGTTTGCCGATCATGGAGTCGTAATTCGGGGGAATGGTGTAGCCGGCATAGACGTGGCTGTCCACACGCGTGCCGCGGCCGCCCGGCGCGTAATACATCTCCACACGGCCCGGGCAGGGGCGGAAATCATCAAAAGGGTCCTCCGCGTTGATGCGGCATTCGATGGCGTGGCCGCGGAGGCGGACATCGCCTTGGGAGATGCGCATGGGTTCGCCCATGGCGATGGTGATTTGCAGCTTGACCATGTCAATGCCGGTGACTTCTTCGGTAATGGGATGTTCGACCTGGATGCGCTTGTTCATCTCGAGGAAAAAGTAGTTCCCCTGGTCATCAACCAGGAACTCGACCGTCCCGGCGTTGGTGTAATGGGCGGTTTCGGCGATCCGCACGGCGGCCTTGCCCATTTTTTTGCGCAGATCCTTGAATTTGCCGTCGATGAGGGGCGAAGGCGTTTCCTCAACGAGTTTCTGATTGCGCCGCTGCACGGAACAATCGCGCTCGCCCAAATGGATGATGTTGCCCCGTTGATCCCCCAGGATCTGGAATTCGATATGGTGGCAGTTCTCGATGTATTTTTCGATGTAAACAGAGGAGTTGGCGAAGGCCTTTTCGGCTTCATTGCGGGCGGCGTGATAGCCCTTGACCAGTGAAACATCGTTGTGCGCCGCCCGCATCCCCCGTCCGCCGCCGCCGGCAATCGCTTTGATCATGACCGGGTAGCCGATCCGTTTGGCCGTGGCCAGGGCGTCCTGCTCGTTTTCGACCGGTCCATCGGAACCGGGCGGAGTCTGAACCCCTGCTTTTTTGGCCAGCGTGCGGCTCGACGCCTTGTTTTCCAAAGCATTCATCGCGCGGGAATTAGGCCCGATGAACCGGATATTGCAGCTCTCGCACACGTCGGCAAAGTGCGCGTTTTCCGACAAAAACCCGTAGCCGGGATGGATCGCATCCACATCCGCAATTTCAGCGGCGCTGATGATCCGGTCGATGCGCAAATAGCTCTCGTTGCTGGCTGCTTTGCCGATGCAAATCGCTTCATCTGCCATCTGCACATGCATGGAATTGGCATCAACTTCCGAATAGACCGCCACCGTGCGGATATTCATCTCCTTGCAGGCGCGAATGATCCGCACGGCGATTTCACCGCGATTGGCCACCAGAATTTTCTCAAACATGGGTAATTACCTGCGCGGATCGCGCCGGCTAGTTTGGCCGAATGCGGAACAACGGCTGGCCAAACTCGACCGGCTTGGCGTTTTCCACGAGAATATGTGTCACAACCCCTTTGACCTCAGCTTTGATTTCATTCATCACCTTCATCGCCTCAATCAAGCAAACCACCGTTTCGGGCATCACTTCCGCCCCGATTTCCACATAACTCGGCGACTCCGGCGATGGCGCGCGGTAAAATGTGCCGATCATGGGAGATTTGATTTCCAGCAGCGACAGCGAGGCGGCGGCGGCCGGTTCAGGCGCCGCGGCTGGCAATCCAGGCGCCGGAACCGCCAGCGGCACCACGTAGGGAAGAACATTCGGCTCCTCCACAGGCACAACCGCGCCTGATACGCCCCGCTTGAGCTTGATTTTGAAATCCTGGCGTTCCAGCTCAAATTCGGACAGGGAGTTCTTCCGCATCAGGTCAATAATGGCCTTGATATCTTTCAAATCCATAAGCTCTCCTGGAGGAATCTCTTTAAATCGTCGTTTTTCAAGATGTTCATCGAAAAAAAAGGCAGCAGCCGTTCTTCGACCCTGCATGTTGCATTACTTTCAACTGCGCCGAACTTAGGGACATAAATGAATGCCGTCAAGCCCTAAATATTCCCGATTCAGATACAAAAAAATCGGTCATTTTTCGCCAAAAACCCCAAAATCTTACAAACGTTAACGTTAATCCTCTGAATTCATCGCCCAACCCATCAAAAAGAACATTGGCCATGCCAGTGCCGGGATATAAAGATGGTACTCGACCATGCTGTGCAAACACAAGCCCATCACCCCAAGCCAAACCACAAAGCAACAGCCAAATCCTTGCATGTTCCTGGCATGGGGGCGCATCTTGACACTGCCACCAAACGATCTGCCGATTCCCTCGCCCCGCGAAGCCGGGAGAGAGTTAGGATCGGTAGGGCGAGACTCCGTCGAGCCGTGGATTCCCTCGCCCCGCGAAGCGGGGAGAGGGTTAGGATCGGTAGGGCGAGACTCCGTCGAGCCGTGGATTCCCTCGCCCCGCGAAGCGGGGAGAGAGTTAGGATCGGTA
>Ga0116121_1000513_pt1 | contig 19532 bp, 16 predicted proteins | sample June2015DPH_13_1_FD_89725 | JGI IMG/M metagenome (GOLD analysis project Ga0116121, IMG submission 89725) | Peatland microbial communities from SPRUCE experiment site at the Marcell Experimental Forest, Minnesota, USA - June2015DPH_13_10 | ecosystem: Environmental > Terrestrial > Soil > Wetlands...
CGCCCATCGTTCGCACCGACGCGGCGGCGGTCTGGGCGACCGGCGAGTTCTGGTGGCAGATTCCGCGTTCGATCCAGGTGGTGCTCGAAGGTAAACTGCCGGTGGGCGCGACGGGCAAAGACGTCATCATTACGCTGTGCGGCCTTTATGGCCACGATGAATGCCTGAACGCGGCAGTGGAATTCACCGGCCCGGGAGTGGCATCACTTTCGATGGACGCGCGACTCTCGATTTCGAATATGACGACCGAATGGGGACCGCTGGTCGGATGGTTCCCGGTAGATGCGAAGACGGTTGCGTATATGCGCGGAGTGCGCGACCGCCTGAAAGCGCTGGGGATTGAGCGCTTCACCGAAAAGGACATTGAGAGCTGGGCCGTGAATCCTCCGGCGCCGGACCCGGATGCCAGCTATGCGGCGCGCATCGTGCTGGATCTGGCTGAAGTCACGCCTCATGTTTCCGGACCCGATACTGTGCAGACTATGCAGTCGCTGACCGAGATAGAGGCGAAGAAAGTTGCCATCCAGAAGGCGTATCTGGTGTCGTGCGCAAACTCGCGAGTCGAAGATCTTGAGGCAGCGGCTAACGTGCTAAAGGGCAAAAAGATCGCGACGGGCGTAAAGTTTTATCTCGGCGCCGCCAGCAAATGGGTGCAGGAAGAAGCGGAAAAGCGCGGCGCCTGGAAGATATTGATGGACGCGGGGGCAACCCCGCTGCCCCCGGGCTGCGGGCCATGCATCGGCCTCGGCATCGGTTTGCTGGAAGCAGGCGAGGTCGGAATCTCGGCTACAAATCGCAATTTCAAGGGCCGCATGGGATCGCGCGATGCGAAGTGTTACCTGGCGAGTCCCGAAGTCGTTGCGGCCTCCGCGGTCGCGGGATACATTCGCGGCCCACATGAATTCCGTACCGGCAGTCCGCAGCGGCACTTTAGCGAGATGGCGGTTACCACGGGTGTTGCCGAGAAGGTCGAAATCCTCGCAGGCTTTCCACAACGCGTAACCGGACGGCTCGTATTCCTGCCGCAGGACAACGTCAATACCGATGCGATTTACGGCAAGGACTATACCTATCGCGACGACATGACGCCGGAGATGATGGCGAAGGTTGTCATGGGGAATTACGATCCCCAGTTTGTCGGGCGAACGAAGGCGGGAGACGTTCTCGTCAGCCAATTTAATTTCGGAACCGGATCGAGCCGCGAGCAGGCCGTGACTTGCCTGAAGGCAAAAGGGATTCCGCTGGTAATTGCCGCGAGCTTTTCGCAGACTTATTTGCGCAACGCGTTTAACAATGGATTCCTGTGTATCGAAGTGCCCGGGTTTGTCGCGCGGCTACGGGAGCAGTTCGCCCGTGAAATCGCTGCGAAAGAGAAGACAGTGATTCCGGGTGATGAGATAGGCATCGAGTTCACTTCCAGCACCATTTCCTGGCGCGAGGAGAAGTTTGCGTTCCCGGCGCTGGGCAGCGTGCCGCAGTCGCTGGTGATTGCCGGTGGCGTGGAGAATCTCGTGGCGCAGCGGTTGGGAGCGCGATAGGAATTTTAAATCTAGAGATACAGAGTACGAGGAGAAATCACTTGGCAACGTTTACCGTAATTCTTGAGTTTGCTGGCCGCACATACATTCGACAGGTAAAGGCCACGTCACCTGCGAGTACCCTTAAAAAAATAGCCACCGGGAAGCACGGTAAGACCGCCATGTTTCGCGCGTTGGCCAAGGATACGCCTGCCGCGATCGAAGGCATCAAGAATTGCTGGTGCTGTTCTACGTTATATCGAGACCAGCTGGCCTTAGTAAATATTGTCAAGACGGCTGACTAGGTTTTCTCGGCGGCCTCTGCGTCTTTGCGGTCGAGCTTGCATTTAATTTTCAGGAGCATTCATGGCGAAATATACGGTTGTCACCATGCCGGGAGACGGCATTGGAAATCAAGTGTTGCCGGAATCATTGCGCGTTCTGAAAGCTGTCGGTTTTAACGCCGAGTACATCCATGCCGACATCGGCTGGGACTGCTGGTGCAACAATGGCAATGCGTTGCCCGATCGCACGATTGAATTGCTGACCAAGCATAAGCTCGGTCTTTTTGGCGCGATTACTTCGAAGCCGAACAAGGCTGCGCAGGCGGAAATGAAGCCGGAACTGCAGGGCAAAGGCTACGTTTACTACTCTCCAATCGTAACCATGCGGCAGAGATTCAATCTGGATCTCTGCATGCGGCCCTGTGTTGGATTTACCGGAAATCCGCTGAATTACATCCGCAAGAAAGTGAGCGGTGGATTCGATGAGCCGCTCATCGACACCACCGTTTTCCGCCAGGGAACAGAAGGCATGTACGCCGGCGTGGAGTGGACAAACCCTCCCGAAAACGTGCGGGCCGTGTTGAACAGCCACCCACGATTCAAAGCGTTCGCCAATGTGCCCGGGCCGGATCTCGCCGTCAGTTGCCGCATCATCACTCGCAATGCTGCGAAGCGCATCTGCACCGCCGCGTTCGAATATGCGAAGAAGCGCGGTTTCAAAGGCGTCACCATCTGCGAGAAACCGAACGTAGTGCGCGAAACTTCGGGAATGATGGAAGAAGTCGCGAAAGAAGTCGCGAAGACTTATCCGGGCATCGCGCTCTGGTCCACGAACATTGATGCGCAGTTGATGTGGCTTAACAAGAATCCGGAAGAGTACAGCGTAATTGTCGCGTCGAATCTATTTGGCGACATACTTTCCGATGCATTCGCCGGTTTGATCGGAGGACTGGGCTTTGCGGCTTCGGGAAACATTGGTGACGATGTTGCCGTCTTCGAGCCAACACACGGGTCGGCGCCGAAATATGCGGAATTGAACCCGCCGATCGTCAATCCGATTGCGATGATTCTTTCGGCGGCCATGATGCTCGATCACGCGAATGAAGGCCAGAAGGCGGAGCGCATTCGCAAGGCAATCGCCGATGTCGTGCGCGAGGGGAAGGTTCGCACGTACGATATGATGCGAATTCCGGGCGGAGCGAAATCGATCACCCAGGGCGCGGCTTCAACGGTACAAATGACGGACGCAATTCTAGACAAACTGAAATAGCCGGGTTCGGGAAAGTCGTGAATAACCACAGAGACGCAGAAAATTACGAGAGAAAACAAGAAAGAGGTTCTCAGTGACTCTGTGTCCGGTGGCAACAAGTTCTGGCGGCGAAGGATTGCTAATGAACAGCCTAGAAGCGAAGCCTGTGCATTCTGCGGAAGCAGGTCATTGGGGCAAGGACGTGCGCTCGGACTTGCACGTTTCCTTTGAGGCGTGCGAGAGCGGCGGCATTGAGATCGCGCTGGAGTCACGGGTTGCTCCTTATTACGGTGACGCGATTCTGGAACAAGCGCGCGAGGTTTTGGCCGCCCTGGGAGTTGAGCACGCTCGCGTGGCGATTCACGACGAGGGCGCACTGCCTCCCACGATCGGGGCCCGGATCGAAGCAGCGGCGCGCCGCGCGGGAGTCGCCGCCGGAAAGCGATGGTTGCCGGAGCAGAGTTCACTGCCGGCTCCGTCCTCGAAAGAGCGGTTGCGGCGTTCGCGTTTGTATCTGCCCGGCTCGGAGCCGAAGTATTACATCAATGCGGCGCTGCATGCGCCCGATGCGGTGATTCTCGATCTGGAAGATTCCGTGCATCGCGACGAGAAAGATGCGGCTCGCATTCTGGTGCGAAACACCTTGCGTTCGGTGGACTTTGGATCGTGCGAGCGCATGGTGCGCATCAACCAGTTGCCGCTTGGGATCGAAGATCTTGTGGAGGTCGTCGGCGAGAGTCCGGATTTGATTTTGATTCCGAAAGTGGAGCACGCCGAGCAAGTGGCGGACGCGGACCGCGTGATTGGCGAGGTTAAAAGGCTTAACGGGACGACCAGGCCGGTGTGGATCATGCCGATCCTTGAATCGGCGCTGGGAATCGAGAATGCGTTGGCGATTGCGACCGCGAGTGAAAACGTTGCGGCGCTGACGATTGGCCTTGAGGATTACACCGCCGATCTTGGGGTGGTGAAGACGAAAGAAGGCCACGAATCTCAATATGCACGCTCGCGAGTCGTGAATGCGGCAAGAGCAGCGGGAGTGCAGGCGATTGATTCGGTATTCAGCGACGTAGGCGATATGGACGGCCTGCGACACTGGGGCGAGTCGTCGCGGGCGATGGGATTTGAAGGAATGGGATGTCTGCATCCGGGCCAGATTCGCGTGATCCACGAAGCATTCATGCCGACCGCCGCGGAAATCTCAAAGGCGCAGAGAATCGTCGCAGCATTCGAAGAGGCGCAAAGCAAGGGGCTTGCCGTGGTGAGCTTGGGTTCAAAGATGATTGATCCGCCAGTGGTGAATCGAGCGTTGAAGCTCGTGGAGCGCGCGAAGGCAATGGGGGCGATTTCGTGAGCGGCCAGGTAGAACTCGCGCAGAATGCGATTGGTCGGCAGGTGCCGACCGTGGTGAATGGCAAGCCGCAGATTCCTTTTCTGGGCGTCGGCAAGTTTCAGCCGCACGGCCTCAAGGCGGCGCCGCCCATCTGCTCTAGCAAGGATTATCCCGGAAACGGCGACAAGCGCGTCTCCGATTTGGAGACAGCCCTGAGAAAGTGCGGCCTGCGCGATGGCATGGTGATTTCGAACCATCATCATCTGCGGGACGGCGACAAGGTCGCGCTCATGGCGCTGGACGCGGCTGCGAAGATCGGTGCCAGGGATCTGATTTGGTTTCCAAGCGCGTCGTTCCCTTCGCAAAAAGGTGCGATCGAACTGATGGAGAGAGGCGTGATCCATCACATCGAAGGCTCGATGAACGGCCCCCTGGGTGACTACTGCACGCAAGGAAAAATGCGCGGGATGGGCGTACTGCGTTCGCATGGCGGACGCTACCAGGCGATTCAGGATGGAGAAGTTCACGTTGATATCGCGGTGATTGCCGCGCCGACGGCAGACTTCTTCGGCAATGCCGATGGTTCTCATGGAAAGTCTGCGTGCGGTTCGCTCGGATTTGCCCTCGCGGATTCGACCTACGCCGATCACGTGATCGTTGTTACCGACAACCTGATTGCGTTCCCTTGTGTGCCTTGGCAGATTCAGGGCAACAATGTTGATTACGTTGTCGAAGTGGATTCGATCGGCGATCCTGCGAAGATTGTTTCCGGCACCACGCAGATCACGCGCTCGCCCGACCGCTTGCGAATCGCAGAATTGGTAGCGAGCTTCCTGCGCGCAGCCGGAATTATGAAGAATGGATTCTCGTTCCAGGCCGGAGCAGGCGGAATCGCGTTGGCATTTGTGCAGTATCTGAAGCAGATGATGAAAGAGGACGGCGTGAAAGCGCGCTTTGTGCGCGGCGGCTCGACGAAATTTCTGGTGGAGTTACTGCAGGAGGGCCTGACCGATTACATCCTCGACGGGCAGACGTTTGACCTGGATGGCGTCAAGTCAATGGCGAACGATCCACGGCACGTGGCGACCTCTCCGTTCACTTCATACAACTACCACGGCAAGGGCAATTTCGCGTCGCTCCTGGATGCCGTGGTGCTCGGCGCAACCGAGGTCGATGTGAATTTCAATGCCAACGTCGTCACGCACTCGGACGGGCGTCTGCTTCACGGCATTGGCGGCTGGCAGAACTGCCTGTTCTCCGGATGCACGATTCTGGCGCTGCCTTCATTCCGCGACCGCATTCCGGTGATTGTGGATGAAGTGACCACGATGACGGGGCCCGGCAAGATGATTGACGTGATCGTGACCGAGCGTGGAATCGCGATTAATCCGCTTCGTACTGATTTGCTGGATGCAGTGAAGGGGTCGAAGCTGCCTGTTCGTCCGATTCAGGATATCAAAGCAGAAGTCGAGAAGATTTGCGGCAAGCCGGCCCGCCCGAAGTTGGGCGATCGTCCATGTGCCGTGGTGAAGTGGGTAGACGGCACGGTGCTGGACACGGTGTGGCAGTTGGGCTGAGCGGCCAAATTGCTGAGAGCCGTGATGAACCGAGCGCGGTCGCCCGGAAAGCTTGAGATTGACTCTCCGCTACAGAACTTTACACGCGGACTTCGCGACTTTCGCTCCATGGCGAGGGTTTTTACCAGTGATACCATTCCAATCAGGAGACTGGTTATGAAAGCCATGTTGCTCGCTCTTGCCCTCGCTTGCGGATCCGCCCACGCGCAAGAAGACCCGGGTATGGCCGCACAGCAAGCCGCCCAAGCTGCGGAGCAGGCGAATCAACAGGCTATTCAAAGCATGCAAGCCGCGCAGCAAGCCGCGCAGCAAAACATGCAGCAGGCGATGGACGCCTCCCGGAACGCGGTGCAAAACTCAGGCCCGGTCATCGCATACGCGATACCCCCCACGTTCTCGGTCAAAGCGGGCGCGGTGACGCAGGGAACCACGGTGCGATTGCAGTCGAGCACGCACTATGCCGCTATCTACTTCACCACCAACGGCTGGATGCCGACCACCAGTTCGCGCCGCTACAAGGGCCCGATTACCATCCACTCCACTACGCTTTTACAGGCCATCGCCGTCGCCCCCAACATACGCAACAGCCTGGTCGCCCGGGCGCAATACAACGTTCCCGGTGATCAACCCGCAGTCCCTCCACTATCCCTATCTGCCGATGGAGTGCTGCATGCCGGCGCACGGTTACATCTGGTCACTGCCTCGACGGTCAGCTCGAAGACAGCACAGGTTGGAGACCCTCTCAGCCTCCAGCTCGATCAGGATGTGAAAGCCGGCGATACCATCGTTGTTCCCAAGGGGAACCCTGTCGAGGCCCGCATCACGCAGTCCGATCCGTCCGGACGCGCCGGCACGCCGGGGGATCTTTCCTTCGAGGTGCATTCGCTGACCGTGCGCGGAACACAGGTTGCCCTGAATGGTGGTGAGTCCCTGGAGGGTGCAAATCATTACAGCAAGGCACACAGTTTTCTATTGATTCCAGTGGTGGGTCTCGTTGGCACCGTAGCGGTTCACGGCGATGAGGCGGAGATCAAGCCCGGCATGAGGCTGACTGCCACAGTGGCCGCCGACACACCTCTTCAGCCCTAGCCGTCATGGCACTGCATCAAGATGGCACGTTCACGGGCAGACAGGTATTCTGATCTGCCCGATTTTATTTCTGGAGGCGCGAGTGCGCGGATTGGAAGCGAAGCGGACTTTGATCACGGGCGGAGCCAGCGGCATTGGAGCGGCTACCGCGGCGCGTTTCCTGAACGAAGGTTCGGTGGTGTGCGTGCTCGACCGCGATGCCGATGCACGGCGTAGGATCCTGCATGAATTGCCTGATCTGGCAGGAGCGCTCGATGCCGATGTCAGCAATCTGCAGCAGGTGCAAGCTGCGTTCGCGGAGGCATGTAGGTTGATGGGTGGCGTCGATGTGCTGGTGAATAATGCCGGCATCAGCATCCGTCACAACTTCCTCGAGATCACTCCTCAAGAGTGGGACAAAGTGATCGCCGTCAATCTAACTGGCGTTTTCTACGTCGCGCAGACTGCCGCGAAGCACATGATGGAGCGCGGCAGCGGAGTGATTCTGCAGACGGCCTCGACGAACGGCATAATGGGCTATCCATATTACGCGGACTACAATGCCACGAAGGCAGGCGTGATCGAACTGACGAAATCGATGGCGCTGGAACTGGCGCCGAAGGTGAGGGTGTGCGCGGTCGCTCCCGGATACGTGCTCACACCCATGCAACGTGCCGAGTACACGACTGCGATGCTCGAAGAGGTGAACAGGAAAATCCCTCTGCGCAGACACGCGCAGCCCGAAGAAATCGCGGCGCTTTTCGCTTTTCTCGCCTCGGACGACGCGCAGTATTTGACCGGCCACGTTTATACATGCGATGGCGGAGAAACCACGGGAGGCCTGGCCAGCCGCTAATCATGCAGCCGACGGGCAGACTTTCCGGGAAAGTCGCGATGATCACGGGCGGCGCATCGGGTATTGGACGCGCGACGGCGCTTCTTTTCGCGCGCGAAGGTGCGGCAGTCGTCATCGCAGATATAAGCCGGGACGCAGGCCAGCGAGTCGTAGATGAAATTGTCCAGTCCGGCGGCCGCGCATTCTTTGAACCTGTCGATGTAACCCGTTCCGTGGACTGCCGTCGCCTGACCGATCGTGCGCTGCGCGAGTTTGGCCGCATCGACGTGCTGTTCAACAACGCAGGCATCATCCGGCGCGCAACGGTAACGGATCTCAGCGAAGACGATTGGGATCGCGTGATGGCCATCAACGTGAAAGCAATTTACCTGCTCTCACGCGAAGTGATCCCGTACATGCTGAAACAGGGATCGGGCGCAATTATCAACACGGCCTCTGGTTGGGGATTGGCGGGCGGCGCGAAGGCAGCCGTCTATTGCGCGTCCAAAGGCGCGGTAGTTCTGCTCACCAAGGCCATGGCCATCGATCACGGGCCGCAGATTCGCGTGAATTGTATTTGCCCCGGCGACACCGATACGGGCATGTTGCAAGATGAAGCCCAACAACTCGGCGAAGACAGTCGGCGCTTTCTTGCCGAGGGAGCGAAACGACCGCTGGGGCGCGTCGGCAAGCCCGAGGAAATTGCGCAGGCGGTGCTGTATCTGGCGAGCGATGCGTCTTCGTTCGTGACCGGCACGTCCCTCGTAGTAGATGGCGGCGGCCTAGCGGGATCAGGCTAAGATGACGACTGGAACATCCATGAAAACAAGCAAGCGCGATCTCTCCCGCGCCTGGTACGACCGCGCACAGCAGTCGCTGATCGAAGGCGTGAACTCGCCATCACGGGGCGCGGCCGTGTACTCAAATGGGCCGCTGGTACTGGAGCGGGGACGCGGCTCCCACGTGTGGGACCTGGACGGCAACGAATATGTGGATTTTATGATGTCGTTCGGGGCGTTGATTCAGGGGCACGCCCATCCAAAGATTGTCGAAGTTGTGTCGCAGGCCATTGCTGAGGGTTCGCATTTTGCGGCCGCGACCTCGGCGGAACTCGACGCAGCGGAACGTTTCCGGCGAATGGTTCCCAGCGCGGAAGCGGTTCGCTTTGCCAACAGCGGCAGTGAAGCGACCATGCTGGCGTTGCGGCTCGCGCGAGCCCACACCGGGCGAACCAAATTTCTCAAGTTCGAAGGCCACTATCACGGCTGGTACGACCCATATTGCCTGAACGGCCACAGCCATCCGGCCAATCAACTCGGCCCGAAAGAAGATCCAACGCGCTTTCCTGATTCCACCGGCATTCCCGCGACCGTTTTTGACGATGTAGTGCTGGCTCCCTGGAATGATGTGGAGACGCTGAAAGTGATTTTGCGGCGGCACGGAAATGAACTGGCAGCCATCATCACCGAGCCGGTTATGGCGAACATGGGCTGCATCCTGCCGCGCGAAGGCTATCTGCAAAAGGTTTGCGATCTCGCACATGAATATGGCGCACTCTTTATTCTCGATGAAGTAGTGACCGGATTTCGCTACGCGCCCGGTGGCTGCCAGGAGCGATACGGACTGCAGCCCGATCTGAGCACGTTCGGCAAGGCGCTGGGTGCGGGATTTCCAGTGGGCGCAGTGGCCGGCCCGCGCACCATTCTTAACCGCATGCGCTGGGGCAGCGAAAACATGGTGCTGCACTATGGAACGTTCAACGGCCACCGGCTGACCATGCGCGTGATTGCCGCCAACCTCGATCTGCTGGGGGCCGACGGAAACGCGGTCTATAAGCAGATCTATACCGTTGGAGACGCTGCCGTTGCGGGGTTGCGGGACATTTTTCGCCGCCGGAAAATCGCGGCGATCGTGCAGGGATTCGGGCCAATGTTTCAAATCTACTTTGCGAATCGCGACGCGATCCTTGATTATCGCGACTACTGTCAGTACGCGGACACCGCAAAGTACTCGCGCTTTATTCATGGCCTGCTTGATCGTGGAATCTATATGACGCCTTCCAATGGGCTGCACTGGATTATCTCGACGGCACACTCGATGAACGACGTGGAAACACTGCTCTCAGCCGCCGATGAAGTGTGTGCGGAGATGACATGAATATCGTCTTCCTCGGTGGAGGGCGAATCACCTCGGCGATGCTGGCCGGACTGCGGCTGGCGAAGACGAAACATCGCTTGATTGTCCATGACAGAAATCGCGGCAAACTGCGCACCTTGAAAGAACTTTACGGAGCTGTCGTCGAGCCTGACCTCAGGAAAGCTGTTGCTGCCGCAGACTTGCTCTTGATCGCGGTCAGGCCAGGGTCGGTCAGAGAACTTCTGCAAACCATCGGGAAGATCGAACGCCCGATGCTGGCAGTAAGTCTGGCGGCGGGAATTCCTTTGCGCGTGTTGAGCGAGTCTCTCGGCACTCCGGTTCGATGGGCTCGCGCCATGCCAAGCCCGGTCTGCCGCAGCGGACAGGGACTGACGGGTTTGTGCTTGCCTTCCAAGCCGCTAACGAAAGATCGGAAACAAATCCGCGCATTTTTCGGTAGCTTCGGTTCAGTTGTCGAGATTCACGAAAGCCGCTTCGACGCGTTTACCGTCACTTATTCATGCAGCCATGGCTACCTTGCCGTGGCGGCCCTGGCAGATGCCGCGCAAGAAGTTGGCCTGGATCGAAAGACTGCACTGTTGGCGAGCGTGCATGCCTTAGCGGACGGCATCGTGGCGTGGCGTAAGGGAGAACATTCTCTCGCGGCGCTGCTGGAAGAGGCAATCACTCCCGGAGGAATTGCCGCGAGCGCCGCCCATGGCATGGATGTGGCCGGATATAAGATCGCCGTCCGGAAAGGTCTGGCGGCCGGGCTGAAAAGAGCTCGGGCCAATGCCCGGCAATAATTTGGGGAACTGATAACGATCTTCTCGCGTATACGTCTAAAGTCAGTGGGGTTTCTATCTCCGCGCTGAACAGAACTTCTTTCTGGAGTGGTGATGCGATTCGCGTCCTGTTTTGTCTGCCTGCTCGCTCTCTCTTTCTTGATTCCAGCCGACATGGCTGCCGCCAATCCTGCCGCCGGTCTTGAAGTCCGGCGCACGGCGCTGAACGATCTTCTGCACGAGCAGTGGGAATATACGATGCGCACCAATCCGATCTATGCGTCGATTTTGGGCGACAAACGCTACAACGATCAGCTCGACGATTTTTCGCAAGCGGCGATTGACGACAGCCTCGAGCAGAACCGGCGGTTTCTCACGCAGTTCGAAGCCATTGACACCACCGGTTTCCCCGATCAGGAAGTTCTGAACAAAGAGTTGATGGTGCGCGATCTTCGCGTGGGCTTGGAAGGCGCGCGCTTCAAGCCGTGGCAGATGCCGGTCAGCCAGTTCAGCGGAATCCACATCGACGCTCCGCAACTGGTCAGCGTTCTCTCATTTGACAGCGTGAAGGATTACGAAGACTACATCACGCGTCTAAAGCTCTTGCCCCGCCTTTTCGACCAGAACATCGTGCAAATGCGAAAAGGCATGGCGGAAGGATTGATGCCGCCGAAGATTCTGCTCGACCAGGTAGTCACGCAAGCGAATGGTCTCGCGACGACCGACGCAGAGAAAAGTCCGTTTGCGCATCCCTTTGACAAGTTCCCAGACGCCGTTCCTGAAGCGGATCGCAAGCGCCTGCGCGAAGAGGGACTGGCAGCAATCCGCGGTTCCGTCATTCCGGCGTACGTGAAGTTCACGGTGTTCGTCCGCGACGAGTATGCGCCCAAAGGCCGCACCGAGCCCGGCGTTTGGTCGCTTCCCGACGGCGCGGCGCGCTATGCGTTCCGCGTGAAGGAGAGTACGACTACAGACCTCACGCCGGAGGAGATCCACCAGATCGGCTTGGCTCAAGTGAAAGAGATCGAAGGGCGCATGCTTGGGATTGCGCGCCAACTCGGATACCCGGATCTGAAAACCTTCTATGCGGCAATCAAAACGGACCCCAAGCTGCACCCACACTCGCGCGAGGAAATTCTGGATCTCTATCGAAAGTATATCGATGGAATGTATACCAAGCTTCCCGATCTATTCGGACGTCTGCCGAAGGGCAAGCTCGAAGTGATGCCCGTTGAAGAGTTCCGCGAGAAAGAAGCTTCCACACAATACGTGCAGGGCACGCCGGATGGATCGCGCAAGGCTCACGTGATGGTGAACACCGGGGATTTTGCCAAGCGAACCTGGCTCGATGTTGAAACAACTGCGTACCACGAGGGCGTTCCCGGACATCACATGCAGATTGCGATTGCGCAGGAATTACCGGCCCTTCCGCCCTACCGCCAGCAGGAGAACTACACCGCCTACACGGAAGGCTGGGCGCTCTATGCCGAACGGCTGGGCGAGGAAGTCGGCTTCTATCAGAATCCATACAGCTTTTACGGACATTTGCAGGACGACATGCTGCGCGCAATCCGCCTGGTGGTCGATACGGGATTCCACTACAAACATTGGTCGCGCCAGCAGGTCGTTGATTTCTTCCATGAGCATTCGGCCATCGATGAGCCGGAAGTACAGAGCGAGACCGATCGCTACATGGCATGGCCCGCCCAAGCGCTCGGATACAAAATCGGACAGTTGGAAATTCTGAAATTGCGGCAGTATTCGAAAGATCAGTTGGGCGCGAAGTTTGACTTGCGGGCATTTCACGACGAAGTGCTCGCAGGCGGCGCGGTGCCCCTCGATGTGCTTTCAGCACGCATTCACGCATGGGTGGGCGAGCAAAAGGCGCAGGCGTCGGTCGCTGGCACTGGTCAAAATCGGAGCCGGTGATAGCCGATTTCAGAGTATCATCCCGGAATGGCGGGTGAGCAGGAACGGCAACGACTCGCGGAGACTTACTCTGCGATGAGCGACGAAGAGTTGGGCAGAGCAGAGTAGTGACTCGCCTGACCCAGACGAACGGCCTGCTTCTTAGGCTCCTTTCACGCGGACCGCTATAATCAGCGCAATGCGGCAGTTCTTTCGTCTCTTGCTTCTCACGCTCGTGCTCATGATGGTCGCGCTGATCTCGGCGCTGACTGCGATGCGCTTGGCGATCCATGGAAGCGAAGTCATCATCCCTAAACTGGTGGGCATGAGCCCGATCGAGGCCGAGCGCACGGGAGCAGCTTCCGGGCTGCAAGTGGTCGTTGAACGGGAGTTCTACAGCGCTGACGTTCCCGAAGGAAGAATCATGACGCAGATGCCCGCGCCGGGAGTTAAGGTGCGGCGGGGATGGTCGGTTCGTGTTGCGCGCAGCCTCGGTCCGCAGCGCGTGGCGATCCCTGACGTAACGGGAGAGAGCGAGCGGGCGGCGGAGCTGAACATTCGCCGGCGCGGCCTTGCGCTGGGCTCGGTGGCGCAAGTGAATTTGCCGGATGCAGCGGAAGATCGGGTCTTATCGCAGAACCCGCCGGCCAATGCGAGTGGGATTGCCGCGCCGAAGATCAATCTGCTGGTCAGCGCAGGCGCAGAACTCGCCACTTACGTGATGCCGAACCTTACGGGGCAACCGCTGGGCAGTGCGACTCTGGCTTTGCGCGATGCGGGTATGCGAGTCGGCAAAGTGACGGTGGCCGCCGCAACTCCGCCAGGAGCGCCCCAAGCTGTCTCCTCTGCGGGAAAAGAGCCGAACCCAGCGAGCATGATCGTTACCCAAAGTCCCGCTCCCGGACAGAAAATTGCCGCCGGGAGCTGGGTGAGCTTCGACGTCCGATGAGCCTGTTACTCAACTGCCTGTGTCTGGGCCAGCCAATTCCGGCCACGTCAGCGCTTGTTCTTTTGAATAATCGCGGCGAAGAATCCATCACAGGGATGGACGCCCGGGATTGTGCGTAGGTAGGTTCCTCGAACCAGCGATTCCACCATGGCTCCGCTCAACTTGTCGGACAGTTCACCGGCCTGACGCAGCCGTTCCAGTTCTTCGCGGCAATCCATGATTGAAAATTTTGGCGAACCAGCGAGCGCGGCTTCCACGACCGATTCATTTTCCTCGCATTCTAACGAACAGCTCGAATAGATGAGCCTCCCGCCTGCTGACAGTTGCGCCAGTGCGGATTTCAGAATGGCAATTTGTCGCGCTTGCAGATCATCAAGATCTTGCGCGGTGAGCCTCCATTTTATTTCCGGATTGCGCGCCAGCGTGCCGGTTCCGGAACAAGGAACGTCGGCCAGAATGCGGTCGAACGCTTCTGAAAACGGCAATTGGCGGGCATCTGCAGCGACCACGCGGACATTCGGCCGGCGGGCCAATCCCCGCAACAAGCGCGCACGGTGTGGATGCAAGTCCGAGGCGATCACCATGGAGTCCTGATTTCGTTCGGCGACCAGAGTGGTCTTGCCGCCCGGAGCGGCGCAGCAATCGAGGATAGTTTCTCCCCGGCCAACCAACAGCGCAACGAGTTGTGAGGCCTCATCTTGAATTGAGATGCGGCCCTGCTTGTGAGCGCGGGTGCGCGTTACGTCGCCTGCAACGACGATGCGCGCGCTGGATAGCAGTCGACCAGGCACAACCGTAACAGCAGATTCCGCAAGTTCTTTCAGCGCCCGGTCATCGTAAATGTGAAGAGCCGTGGAAGGCGCAGTTTGGTCATTGGCACAGATCTTCTGCGCCTCCGCAAACCCGTAGCGCCTGGCCCAGCGTTCCACTATCCATTCGGGATGGGCGGAATTGCGAGCCAGTTCGATCGGATTGGAAGACCTGAGGATTTCGGCAAAAGCATCTGCCCCGGCGGCTCCGGAAGCACCAGGAGTGCCCGCAGCAAGCTTGCGAAGGACGGCATTGACAAATCCGCCCGCCGAACGCTTTCGCGCCGCCTTCACCATCTCCACGCTTTCGAAGATAGCCGCACGCGCCGGAACTCGCGAAAGAAACTGCAATTGGTATGCGCCCAGGCGCAGCGCCGCGAGAACCTCCAAATCGAGACGCTCGATCTTCTGCGCGGACGCGCGAGCGATATGGTGATCGAGCCATGACCGCCAGCGCAGAACACCCATCACGAGTTCGGTCGTCAGCCCGTGATCCGGAGAAGAAAGTTTTGAATAGCGTGCGGAATGCAGCAATTCGCTGGCGTAGGAGTGTTCGCGCTCAACCTTCAGAAGAATTTCGAAAGCCGCAGCGCGGGCTGGAGAGACGGCCATTGCGGACTATTGTCCCACGTCCGTGCCCTCGCAGCCACATTGCGCTCGCTTCGCTTCTCGAGCTAAGTTCCGAGGAGATCGCCGGTTTTAGGCCGATAGCCATTGATGAATTCTTGCGCCGTCATCCGGCGCTTGCCTTCAAGTTGAATTTCGATCAGATCGAGAACTGTATTCTGGCCGCAGCCGACCGCTAGATGCGCCCCCTCCACCGCGATCGTTCCCGGTGCCAACGTGGCCACAGGCTGTATTGGTTCAGCGCGATGCACTTGCAGCGTCTTCGCTCTAAATGTCGTGAAGGCCCCGGGCCATGGCCGGAATCCGCGCATGCGATTGAATAAATCGGCTGCCGAACGAGTGAAGTCCATCCGCCCGTCTTCTTTTGTCAGGATCGGCGCGAGAGTAGACTTCGTATGATCCTGCGGGACGGCCTGCAGTTCTCCGCTCTCGAGCGCGCGCAGCGTCTCCACCATAAGGTCCGCGCCGACTGATGCCAACTTCGGGCCCATGGTCTCGGCCGTATCGTCTGGCAAGATCGGCATTTCGCGTTGCAAGAGTATGTCGCCCGTGTCGAGCCCGGCATCAATGCGCATGGTCGTAACGCCAGTGATCGATTCGCCGCCGGCAATGGCCCACTGGATGGGCGCAGCTCCGCGATATTTGGGCAGAAGTGACGCATGCAGATTCAGATTTCCAAAACGGGGAAGATCGATCATCCACTGCGGAATAATCCGCCCGTAGCCGACAACGATGATCGCGTCAGGATGCAGCGCCTCAAGTTGTGCACGCAATTCTTCGTTGTTCTTGATTGTGTTGGGCTGCACGACAGGGATGCGAAGTCGGATCGCCGCTTCTTTCACGGGCGAAGCGACCATTTCCATTCCGCGTCCGCGAGGACGATCCGGCTGCGTCACCACCAGCGGTACGGAATGACCAGCCTCAACCAGCGCGTCCAGCGTCGGGACGGCGAAACGGGGTGTGCCGGATAAAACCAGGTTACAAGTCACGGGTGTCAGGTCTCAGGGAAAGCATAGCAGTCACCGTGACGCGATCCTCCTACCACTCTCCGGCCTTTACCAGTTTCTTGATCCTGCGCTTGATAAGGTCGCGCTTCAACCCGCTGATGTGCGAGATGTAAAGTTTGCCGTTCAAGTGGTCAGTCTCATGCAGAAAAGCGCGCGCCAGCAGGTCTTCTCCCGTGTGCTCAAAAACCTTGCCGGTCGCGTCTTGCGCGCGGACTGTTACGATCTTGGCGCGCGAAACATCCTCGCGAAACTCAGGGATGCTAAGGCAGCCTTCACTTCCACGCTGGCGGCCTTCTTTGCCGACAATCTCCGGATTGATAAGAACGAGCTTGGCATCCGGGTCTTCTTTGAATGTGACGTCGACGACAGCGATCCGTTTCGAAATGCCGATCTGTGGCGCAGCCAGCCCAACGCCTCGCGCGGCATACATGGACTCGAACATGTCTTCGATGAGCTTCTTAAGTTCGTCGTCGAAGGTTGTGACTGTCGCCGCGGGTTTCTCCAGGACCGGATCACCAAATTTTACGATTGGATAAATCATGTTGTTTGTCGCTGCCAGTTTTACCGCTTCAAAAGCTTTTCAGTTGCTCCAGATAACCCTCAAAATTCCGTTCAGTTTCCTTCAGCGAGTCACCGCCGAATTTTTCAAGAGCGCAGCGCGCCAGCGTCAATGCCACCATCGCTTCGGCGGCGACACCGGCGGCGGGCACAACGCACACATCGGAGCGCTCGTACGCAGCTTTCACCGCCTCCCGCGTCGTAAAATCCACCGACTGCAACGGCCGGCGCAAGGTTGAAATTGGCTTGAGATAGCCGCGAACGCGAATTTCCTGTCCATTGGAAACGCCGCCTTCAATGCCTCCAGCATTGTTGCGCGTCCGCGTGAATCCCGCAAAACCCGCTTCGCGCTCATACCCGATCTCGTCATGCACAGCCGACCCCGGCGAATGCGCTGCCTGAATGCCGCTTCCGATCTCGACTGCCTTTACCGCCTGCAGCGACATGACCGCGGCGGCCAGCAGTGCGTCCAGTCGCTCATCCCATTGCACATAAGTGCCGAGTCCAGGAGGAACGTTACGCGCCACAACTTCGAAAACTCCCCCGACCGAATCACCCGTGCGCAGTACTTTATCAACCTCTTCTTTCATGCGTGTCTCAGCGTCGGCGTCGGCACATGAGAGCAAGACTTCTTCCTTGCGCGCCAGTGGCTCGATCTGCTCCCACGCCACTTCACGATCCGCGATCGAAACTGAACCCACGGCGATCACGTGACTCAGAACCTCGATGCCCAATTCGCGCAACAACAGCTTGGCCAGCGCACCGATGGCGACGCGCGCTGCTGACTCGCGCGCCGAAGCGCGTTCGAGAACATAACGCGCTTCCGTGAAGTCGTATTTCAGCGCGCCCGCCAGGTCGGCGTGACCCGGCCGCGGCGACGCCACCCGCTTGTGCTTTTCCGGGTCGCCGGTCTCAACCGGAAGTGATTCTTTCCAATTCTCCCAGTCCCGATTCTGTAGCATCACCGCGATCGGCGAGCCGATGGTCTTGCCATGATGAACGCCGGAGAGAAAGTGCGCCTTGTCGGTCTCGATCTTCATTCGCCCGCCGCGTCCATAGCCCTGCTGGCGGCGCCAAAGTTCCCGATCCACGAATGCCTGATCCACTGGCAATCCCGCCGGCAAGCCGGAAAGGAAGGCAACCAGGGCTTCGCCGTGTGATTCTCCGGACGTGAAGTAGCGCAGCATGTGGAAACAGGCATTGTAAATGAAGAAGAATGTCTCGGCTCTTGCTGATTTTCGGGCCAATTTTGGCTCGAATGCCTGAAAAATGCAGTTACAATGAATAATGAGTTGTTGGAACGCTGGATCAGGACCTCAAATTCCGTCGCGCACTTCGTCAAAGACGCGAGGTGAATTCCGCAGTGCTAACCACGAAGAGTGGACCGATTTATCCAGAAAAAGTCGAACGAATTCGTTGCCTAATCGCCGACGATCACGAACTCGTGCGCTACGGGGTGCGCCGGTTGCTTGAAGATGCCGATGATTTTGTGGTGATCGCCGAAGCTCCCGATGCCGCGCTAGCCCTCAAATTGGCGCTGGAATATCACCCCGACCTCGTGCTGCTCGATATCGGCATGCCCGGAATGTCGTCGTTCGAAGCTGGAAAGCTGATCGAAGAACATTGCCCCAACTCCCGCATCGTCTACCTGACGATGCATGAGGGAGCAGAGTACGTTCAGGAGGCTTTGCGCTCAGGGGCGAGCGGATACCTGCTGAAAGATACTCCCGCTCCTCTCTTATTACGGGCTCTCCGGGAAGTGCGGCGCGGGGAACGGTCGTTGAGCCCGCAAATCCTGGCGCAACTCAAACAGGATGCGGCGCGGCGGGTAATGCAGGTGCCGCTGCGCAGAAACCTTTTGACGGCACGGGAGCGGGAAGTGATGAGGTTGCTTGCCGAAGGACGCACCGTCCGCGAAGCAGCTTCCAAACTCGGGCTCAGTGTCAAGACCGTCGAAGCGCATAAATTCAATCTGATGCGTAAGCTCGACATCCACAATAAGGCGCAGCTCGTGACCGCTGCGATTCAACAAAAAATCCTTCCCCTGCCAACGTTAATGTAGACAGACTCCAAGGTAGGTAAGTGCGCGCGAGTCAGAGATTACGCGCTGATATTAGGCGCTAGCTAGAGCTGCAAGCGTCGCCAAGTCGGGGATTTCAACGTCGGGCTTGCCCTCGGCCGCCCGCACTGCGCCAACTCCGGGACGAGCTGACTTCCGATTCACCCACACCGTCGAAATTCCAAGAGACTGCGCCGGAATCACGTCGTGATAGATGCTCTGCCCCGTATGCAGTAGATTCCCCGGCTCCAGCCCCAGCGTCGGTAACGTCAACTCAAAGTTATGAAGAGACGGTTTATAGCTTTGCGCCTGCTCGGCCGTGACGACGGCGTCAAATTCTATGTTGAGCTTTTTTCGCGTTCCTTCGAATAAATCGCCGTCAATGTTTGAGATGATCGCGATCCGGTAGCGCTTCTTGAGTTGGCGGAGCGCAGCGACCGTATCCGCAAACGGAGGCCATGACGGAACCGACTCACTGAGTGCATGCATGTCCGAGGAAGTGGGATCGAACCCTAGCCGGCCTGCAAAAGAACGCACCACAGACTGCAGAACTTTCCGGTAACTCTGGTATGGACCGCTTTCAGCTTCGGCCTCAAACTCTCCATGAAGCTCAAGGATGGTGGCGTCGGTGAGAACTCGATCGTGGCGCGCAAGCAACGCGCGGATGACAGGCAGAATTCCAGACTCCCAGTCAATGAGCGTGCCGTAGCAGTCGAAGCTGATGGTGGAGAAGCGAGAAAAGTCCATAAAGCATCATGTCGTCGGTCGCTAGTCGTTGGCAAAGCCGCGATCAGAGAACAAGTCCGAACGACCAGCGACTAATGACCAGCG
>Ga0116121_1000534_pt1 | contig 19189 bp, 17 predicted proteins | sample June2015DPH_13_1_FD_89725 | JGI IMG/M metagenome (GOLD analysis project Ga0116121, IMG submission 89725) | Peatland microbial communities from SPRUCE experiment site at the Marcell Experimental Forest, Minnesota, USA - June2015DPH_13_10 | ecosystem: Environmental > Terrestrial > Soil > Wetlands...
GGACAAACCACCCTGTGCAACTTGCCCGAAATCTAGTGTTGGTGGGCAAGTAAAACGCGCAATTTATCGGCTCCCAATATCAGGCACTTAGCGGGGCATAATCGCGAGGGTAATTGGGCCGGCTGTTAGAATGCCCGCTCGCCTGGGAGTGGACACATTCGTGACACTGGCCGGCTTGTGGGGACTAATCGCACCGAAGCACTTCGACGACATGCCGACTATCCGCTCAAGTGGATTTCCGCCGCGAAATGCGCCTAAATATCATTCGCAGACCCTGGGGCATTTATCGGTACCGATCTAAAAGGGTACTAAAGAATCGAGACGCGATGCTCGCGTCGGTTGCTTCACCGACGCACAGGTCACGAGAAGCCGATTTTCCACTGGAATTGAGCTTGTCGACCCCGCCAACCCCTGGATTGCCACAGCTCTTCTCGACCTGGTCTTTCACTTCCCAGAACCGGTTCCCGGTCTCCGCCCCCGGGGCGACAGAAAAAACGAGGGCAAGGATATCCCTGCCCTCTAAATCGAATGTGTTGCTTAACTTCGCGTGTGCAGACCATGTCCGATCGCTATCTACTCGGAGGTCCTTGTGGATCTGCCGAAGCAGTTGCAAATTGGCGCGAGCGCACCCACCCCTGAAGCTGCTTACGGGCGCTTTCGGAAAGAGTGACTTTCACCGGCCCTGCTCCGCTACTCGAGGCGTAGCCTTCCAAATTGTCTTCGCCGGTTATCGGGGTCGCCAGAAAGCCATGAATCTCGCCGCTGCTGGTCACCCCAAGGCCTACAATTTCGCCCGCGGAGTTGATTTGGAAGCAATGCAACAAGTACAGAGGGGAGTTGGCTGGAATAAGGGTGTTGAGGTCGGTCATCACTCCGCTCTCCCATAGGAAGGCGCGGTCGTTGCCGTTTGCATCCTGGGAGACGCCGGTTATCAGCCCCCGGTTATTAATGGCAACGGCGGCGCTTACAACGTCGCCCGGCAACGTGCCGAGGTCCCTCATCAGACCGCTCTGCCACAGAAACGCGTGCTGATATTGATCGCCCGGCAAGTCTGAGGCCCCAACCACCTGCTCGACCTCGTTGATGGCAAAGCCGGCGTTGTTGAAGCTCCCACCCAAGTTGCCGAGATCGATTGGCAATCTGCCTTTCCGCCAAAGCAGAGCATGGCGAGGCTGAAGCGAAACGCCATACCTGCCGTCATAGGCCGCGCACGTTCCGGAGGCACCGACTACCTCTCCGCGGTTGTTGATCCAGAAGCCGGCTCCCTCGGAATCACTTGGATACAGCGGAAGCGCGTGTATGTGGCCGTTCGTCCACACGACAGGCTTAAATTGCAGAACCTGGGGTGCGGGACAGTTTGCGTCGACCGTAGTGTTTTCGGCGAACCCCGCGATCTGACCCTGGTCGTTTATACCAGCGCCCTGGGCATTATTACCACCCAGCGTATCCAGCGCCGTCATCACTCCGTTTTGCCAAGAAAATGTGAGACAAATCAGGTTGGTGCCGAACCCGCAAAAGTCTTCGCCGTTGGGGTCCAGCGTTGCGGTTTCGGCTAAGCCCGGAACCTGCAATGACAGATTGGGACCCGTGCCGGCAATGCTGTTAGGTCCGCCAAGGGTCCCGAGATCGGTCATGACTCCATGGTTGAGAACAAAGGCATGCGTAGACATGTCGCCTGGTATGGTTGAAAATCCGTCAATCTGCCCTCGGTCGTTGATCCCAAAGGCGATGCTGAAAGTCCCACCCAACGTGCCAAGGTCGGTAACAATATAGTGGGAAAGGTGTTGCGCTTGTTGCTGTTGCTCCTGCGCAAGCACCCGGACCGGCATTGCCAACAAAGTGAATACGCTTATCACCCCGATCCACGCTAACATTCTCGATTTCATAGTCTCCTCCGTCGTGCGTCCCGGCAAATGTCCTGCTGGGTTTTTCGCTCTCATATAGGTAGGCGCAAACGGGGGTATAGAACTATCATGCAGGCATAACTTTCTTGCCGAGTCACGCAGCGACTAAGCACTCCAAGGGGTTCCTAATGGGAAACTTGTCACAACCGCAAGACGACGGGACCGGAAAGCCACCTGGTGGCCAAGTGACCGAGTTTCTCCGAGCCTGGAGTGATGGAGATCGAGCTGCTCTCGACCGCCTGACTCCAATCGTCTATGACGAACTCCACCGCCTTGCCCGACGCTACATGAAAGGTGAGCGCCCCGGTCATAGCCTGCAAACCACCGCTCTGGTCAATGAAGCCTACATGCGCCTGGTGGATTACAAGAGGATGAATTGGCAGAACCGCGCTCATTTTTTTGCGGTTTCGGCCCAACTGATGAGGCGCATTCTGGTTGAGCACGCGCGCCGCCACAACCTGAAACGGGGAGGTGGCCTGCAACATGTGTCTTTGGACGATACGGCGACGGTGGGCAGCGAACGCGCCGCAGATCTGGTGGCCCTCGACGACGCCATGAACCGGCTGGCAAAGCTCGATCCGCGCAAAGTGCGGGTCGTCGAAATGCGTTTTTTTGGCGGACTCAGCGTGGAAGAGACAGCTGAGGTACTGAAAGTATCGGGGCCTACCGTGATGCGCGACTGGAGTACCGCCAAAGCCTGGCTCTACCGTGAGCTTAAGGCCAGGACCGGGGATGGATAGCGAGCGCTGGAAGCAGGTCGATGGCTTATTGCAGTCCGTGCTGGAACGTTCACCCGAGGAACGAGAGACGTTTCTGCGTCAAGCATGCGCCGGCGATGAGGCGCTGGAGCGCGAAGTACGGTCTCTGCTTACCGCGCAACAAGAAGCCGGAGGATTTCTCGATCGGCCGGCTATCGAACTAGCCGCGCGAGCGCTCGCCCGCAACGAGAAGAAAGTTGCGGACGAGAGTGCCCGCTCCTTCATCGGCCAGAGGGTCTCGCACTACCAGGTAATCGAGAAGCTGGGTGGCGGCGGCATGGGGGTGGTGTACAAGGCGGAGGACACCGACCTGGGCCGGTTCGTCGCTCTGAAATTCCTTCCCGGCGATCTAGCGCAAGACCAGCAAGCGTTGGAACGCTTCCGGCTTGAAGCCCGCGCTGCGTCTGCACTGAACCATCCCAACATCTGCACGATCTACGAAATCGGCAAACACGACGATCAGTCGTTCATCGCCATGGAGTTTCTGGACGGGATGACGCTGAAGCACTGCATTGGGGGCCGTCCGCTCGAAACCGAGGCTCTGCTCGCGCTTGCTATCGAAATCGCCGACGCACTGGATGCGGCTCACGCCGCCGGCATTGTCCATCGCGACATCAAGCCGGCGAACATCTTCGTCACCCAGCGCGGACATGCGAAGGTTCTCGATTTCGGACTGGCCAAGATCCTGCGGACCAAAATTACCGCTATCGACGCCTCGACGATGGAGAAGTCTCTCACCGCTCCCGGAACCGCAGTGGGCACGGTGACCTATATGTCGCCGGAACAAGTCCGCGCCAAAGAGTTGGATGCGCGTACCGATCTGTTCTCCTTCGGCGCAGTCCTCTACGAGATGTCCACCCGGACATTGCCTTTTAGCGGAGAAAGCATGGGAGAGATTTTCGATGCCATTTTGAATCACACCCCGATCTCTCCGACACGGCTTAATCCCGATCTGCCCGCTGAACTGGTACGGATCGTTCTCAAGTGTCTGGAGAAAGATCGAAACCTGCGGTACCAGCATGCGTCGGATCTGCGTACCGATCTGCAACGGCTAAAGCGGGATACCCAGTCGGCCCAGCTGCCGTTAGGTACGGAGGCTAGGGATGCAACCGCTATCCGAACGCCCTGGAAGATCGCTGTCTCAGCCCTTGCTGTTTCTGTCACCCTATTGGTCGGTGGTTATCTCTATCTTCACCATCCGACCAAACTAACCGACAAAGACACGATTGTGCTCGCTGACTTCACGAACTCTACGGGTGACCCTGTCTTCGATGGGACACTGCGGCAAGGGATGGCCGTGCAACTGGAGCAGTCGCCCTTTCTCAGCCTGGTGCCCGACGACCGCATTCAGCGAACGTTGCAGTTGATGGGTCAGCCAGCCGACGCGCGACTAACCCCAGAGGTCGCCAGAGAGGTCTGCGAGCGGACGTCTAGCGCCGCCGTGCTGGACGGCTCGATCGCAAGCCTCGGCAGCCAGTACGTGTTGGGACTACGCGCTAAGGACTGTCGTACTGGAGCTGTTCTGGCTGAGGAGCAGATGCAGGCGGTGCGAAAAGAAGACGTGCTGAATGTCCTCAGCCAAGTTGCCAGCAAGTTTAGAACTCGAGTTGGCGAATCGCTTTCCACGGTCGAAAAGCACGACACGCCGCTCGACGAAGCGACGACACCCTCCCTGGAAGCCTTGAAAGCCTATAGCGCCGGCTGGAGGGCGCACTTTTCGAGTGGCATGGTTGCTGCCACTCCATTCTTCAAGCAGGCTATCGAAATCGATCCCAAATTCGCCAGCGCGTACGCTGCTCTCGGACTTATGTATGGCGCCCAGGGTGAGTCGGCCCTCTCTGCGGAGAACTCTGCCAAAGCCTATGAATTACGGGAACACGCGACCGACCGGGAGAGGTTTTTCATCAGTGCTTCATACGATACTCGAGTCACAGGGAACCTGGAAAAGGCGCAACTGACTTGTGAGGCGTGGACGCAGGCCTACCCTCGAGACGTGAGACCTCTCGCCGGCCTTTCAGGCTTGATTTACCCAGCCTCCGGCAAGTATGAAAAAGCAGTCGAAGAAGCCCGAAGGTCAGTCGGAGTTGATCCGGACTTTGCCGACGGGTATCTCATCCTTGCCGGGAACGAGACTAATCTTGGCCGTCTCGGCGAAGCCGAAAAGACTCTTCGGAGCGCTGCCGAGCGCAAGCTGGACACGCCTGACAATATTGTCCTCCTCTACGACATCGCGTTTCTCAAAGATGATAGGGAAGGAATGATGCGGACAGTGGAGTTGGCCAAGGGCAGGCCCGGGTCGGAAGACATGATGTCTCAGCATCAGGCTTTTGTCCTCGCCAATACTGGTCACCTGCGACAGGCAAACGAGATGGCGCAACGTGCAGCGAACCTGGCTCAGCAAACAGCCCATCCGGAAAGGGCGGCTTTGTTCAACACCGGAGCGGCTTTGTGGGAAGCGTTTTCCGGGAATGACCAGGCGGCCAGCCGAAGCGCATCGGTAGCGATGGGGCTGGCAGACGGCCGGGAAGTGGAGTTTGGCGCGGCCTTTGCGTTTGCGCTCTCGCGGGATTTCTCCCACGCTCAAGCCCTCGTGGACGATTTACAGAAGCGCTTCCCCGAGGACACATCCGTTAACTTCAGCTACCTGCCGTCGGTTCGAGCATTGCTGGCGTTAAACCATGGGCGGTCTTCAAAAGCCTTGGAACTGCTACAAGTCGCCACTCCCTATGAACTGGGCGTGCAACGCAGCAGCATACACGGGAACTTCGGGGCGCTTTATCCAATCTACGTGCGGGGTGAAGCCTTTCTGGCTGCACATCAGGGTGCTGAAGCCGCCGCGGAATTCCAAGAAATCCTCGATCACCCGGGTATCGTGATCAGTGATCCTGTCGGCGCACTCGCACACCTCCAGATAGGTCGCGCTTACGCGATGGCAGGCGATACTGCCAAAGCTAAAGCGGCGTACCAAGACTTCCTCAAGCTATGGAAAGATGCCGACAGTGATGTTCCCATTCTGCAGGCAGCCAAGGCTGAATACGCGAAGCTGCAGTAGCCGGAAACACTGCGCCTTGTGGAAGCTGGATTGACTTCAGCGCTCGTCCCGGGTGAATTCACGGGCACCCGGAAGTAGAGCCTCACTTTGCGAAACAGGGCTTGGCGTAAGTTGAGGCGGACGTAAGGAGAGGCGCGACCGGTTACGAACCATACCATTCTTTCGATAGGAAGTCGGCCGGCATCCGGCAACCGCATTGGCACCGCCGCTTGAACGTAAAACGCCCAAACCGCCGAACTGGCTTCCTCGCTGCTGTTTTTCGCGGATTAGGAACGGGAAACGATAGGTCCCTATCGAAACTGCCCCGGCGAGGAAAGCTGCGCTCAATCTCGCCTCCTCGGCCGGGGCAGTCCCGATAGGGACCTATCGTTTCCGGGTACTCATCGTTCGCAACGGCTCGAATTGACGACCTCGTGAACCGATCTCAGCCATCCTACGTACTACCTGTAGAACGTCTGTGATCCAATCACCGGAGGACCGGCGGCGCCTTTACTCTTGATGAGGTTCGGCGATTACTGCCGGTGTGTTTCGGGTGCCAACATAACGACTCTGAGGGATAAAGGATGAAGAGTTTCTTAGCTGCTTGGTCGATCGCCGCCGCTTTGACGGCCGGGTGCCTGGCCCAGGCCCCGGATGGGCTGAAGAAGTCCGAACCTGTGAAGGATACGCAATCACCGATGATGTCCCGGAAAGACGTTACTTCCATCGTGGCTGACACGAGGAAGATTGTTTCCCCGAATGGTATTGAGGAACTGAAGCCCATTACGGTCAACGGCACCATGCAGTGGATCTCGATTCGAGGGAAGGATCGGCGGAATCCGATTCTGTTGTACTTGCATGGTGGTCCGGGCTCCCCAACCATGCCGGGAGACTACACGTTTCAGAGTCCATGGGAAGATTTCTTTACGGTCGTCCAGTGGGATCAGAGGGGTGCAGGCAAGACCTACGGAGCCAACGACCCGGAGAAACTCGCCACTACCATGACGCTGCCGCAAATGATCGATGATGCAGCCGTGGTGACGGAGTATCTAAGAAAAACCTATGGGAAGAAAAAGATATTCCTTTTGGGCCACTCATGGGGGAGTGTGATGGGGGTCATGCTTGCCCATCGGCATCCAGAGTGGTTTTACGCCTACATCGGGACCGGGCAGGCGGTCGATGCGCAGCAAAGCGAGGCGGAAGGCTATCGATTTGCGCTCGCGGAGGCAGAGAGCCATCACAACGAAGAGGCAGTAAAAGAGCTGGAGGCGATTGCGCCCTATCCGGGTCCGTTACCCCTCACGGTCCCGCGAATTGGTGTTCAACGCAAATGGCTGGAATATTACGGAGGGTTGACGTGGAACCGAACGAACTTTGACTACGAAGCAAATGCATGGACGCTGTCGCCTGACTACACGGACAAGGATCTGGATCAAGAGGGCGAAGGCAGTCTCTATTCCCTTACACACCTTCTAGGGGCCGGAATGACCTTCAACGATATGAACATGACGACGTTTGGGTGTCCGGTCTTGCTGTTTGAAGGACGTCATGACTATTCCATCTCCCACACGCTTGCAGAGGCTTGGTTCAAGAAGATCAAGGCTCCGGCGAAAAAGCTGGTTTGGTTTGAGGATTCGGCCCATATGGCCATGCAAGAGCAGCCGGGACGATTCTTATACCACCTAGTTACGGACGCTAGGCCTCTGGCGGTGAAGGCAGGCGATTCAGCTCCGGATGGAGCCACGGAATAGGCCCGACTGGAGTCGATCAATCCCGCTAAGTCGGCCAGCATCCAGTAACCGCATTGGCACCGCGACTTGGACGTAAAACGCGCTTGTGGGAAGTCCAGACAGCACAGCTCGTCAGCGTCAATATAGCGCTCAACGGCCTGCCCAATCTCCCGACGACCGCTTGTAACCACCTGATACCAGAGTGTTAAGGAGTCTTGCGGACATCCATCCATAAACACCAGATTTTGATGCGATCCAGTTGATCAGGGCGCTCAAACCATTCGCGACTCGGGAAAGGCGGTAAGCTCTGGCAGATGAGCCCGCCCGCCAGAGCTATGACGCTGGCTTGTGATTGCGGTTGGGCATCATTCACGCCTTAAGCTCAAGCACTGTCAGACGTTTTCAGAGGTTGTTTCTTTGAGTTCATGGGACGCTGAGCGCCGGGCTTGCGCGGCCTGACCTCGGTGGCTTTCGCCGCTATCCTCTTGACGGCTATGGCCTGCGTCCGGCACGGCCGCAGGGATCGCGATCATCTTCTTTGGCTTGGTGGGCTATGCCAAGATCACGCGCCATTGGAATACAGATCTGCCTAAGCAGATCTATCTACAGCTTGTGCCAAACGCGAGTGAGCAGCAACATCCCATGCCCGGTGCGCACTAAACCCAGGCCTCCAGATGTCTTCGGCGCCACTGTTCCAATGCCGACAAATCGCGTAGCACTCGCGCCGTCCAGACGTGAAACCCACAGCGCGATGTTCGCGGGCCCGCCGAAAGAGTCTCAATAGCCCCCGGGTGTGACTTAAGTCATCTACTTACCTCATTCGCCTGCGTACTCTTGAACTTCAAGGAGTGTGTAATGAGCGAACTGATCGACAACAGAGCCAACCGGATTCGAGTACTGAAAGACATAATCAAGCACTTGCATGCCGGTAAAGCACCCGAACAGGTACAGAAGCAAATGCGCGAACTGGTGAAGCAGACCGACGCTTCCGAAATTATGGCCATGGAGCAGGAGTTGATGGCGGAAGGCATGCCGGTGGAGGAAGTCCGGTCGATGTGCGACCTTCACTCGCAGGTTGCGCGTGACGTGTTGATCCAGATACCTACTCGTCAAGAGATTGCTCCGGGACATCCCATCGACACATTCCGCCGCGAAAACGAAGCCTTACGCGCCGTGATCGCACTGATGAATACGGAGATCGGTGAGTTGCAGAACCTGCCGGCAGGAAGCGATCCTGCGTCGATTGTTCTCCGCCTTCGCCAAGGGTTCAATGACCTCATGGACGTTGACAAGCATTACCAACGCAAAGAGCACACCCTATTCTCTTGTCTGGAGCGGCATGGGATTGCGGGGCCTTCCAAAGTAATGTGGGCCAAGGACGACGATGTTCGCAGTTCACTCAAGCAGTTGGGACAACGCCTCCATCCTGGTCCAGCGACGACCGAAGAGTGGCGAGCAGCTTTGCTGAAGGCGGCAAGCGCCGCGCTCAACGCGGTGGAGGAGATGATTTACAAAGAAGAAAACATCCTGCTTCCCATGTCGCTCGAAACCCTGTCCGAGGATGAGTGGGCCGAGATTTGGTCGGCTTCGCCCAAGTACGGCTGGTGCATCGTGGAACCCCGGCTGGGCTACGCACCTGCGGTTTCAGTAACGGCCGAGTCGATCAATGTTCCGCACGCCGGCGCTCTCATGTTGCCCACCGGCAACGTGAGTTTGGAGCAACTGGTTGGAATCTTCGGCACGCTGCCGCTCGATCTCACCTTTGTAGATGCCGATGATCGCGTGGCGTTCTTCACCGAGGGCCCGGACCGTATCTTCGCACGCAGCAAAGCCATCATTGGGCGCAAAGTGCATAATTGCCATCCGCCGAAGAGCGTGGAAACGGTTGACCAGATCCTCAGTGACTTCAAGGCAGGACGGCAGAGCGTGGCGGAGTTCTGGATCAACTTCCAGGAGAAATTCGTTCATGTCCGCTACTTCGCAGTTCGCGCGGAGGACGGAAGGTATTTGGGAACGGTGGAGTTGACGCAGGACTTGTCTCCTCTCCGGGCTCTTCAAGGGGAAAGGCGACTGCTTGAGTATGAAGGCGCTGCCGTCCCCAATTAGATGATGTGGACGACCGTAAAGAGTCTGTGCAACCGGTCCGCGCTAAAAGCAGTGGTAGAGAAAGTGTTCACTAATGCACCGACATCGAGTATTGATCCGGGAGTAAGATGACCACGAAGAAGTCTATGTCCGAGCCGTCTTCAGCTAAACTTCAGCTCGCGCTAGGCACTGGCGCTTTTGCTTTGTGCTTCGCCGTCTTTGGATCGATGTCGGCCATGATGCCAATTATCAGCCGGCATATGGCGCTCACCCCCGTACAGAAGAGCATCGCCATCGCGATACCTGTGCTGCTGGGTTCACTGGGTCGCATCCCGCTAGGCATCCTGACTGATCGTTTTGGCGGCCGGATCGTGTTCAGCGTGGTCATGTTGCTCTCCATCATTCCCGCGTTTCTGATGGGCGGGGTTAGCAGTTACGCGCAGCTACTCACCTATGGATTTTTAATTGGAATCGCCTTGGCCAGCTTCTCGGTCGGTGTCGCCTTTGTTAATGGATGGTATCCGCCGGAACGTCAAGGTTTTGCGCTTGGCGTCTATGGTGCGGGTAATATCGGACAGTCGCTTGCGGCGTACGGCTCGCCGGTGTTGGCCGCAGCCATCGGATTCAAGTGGGGTTTCTGGACCTTCGGCATACTGCTTGCCATCTGGCTGGTGATCTTTGTCAGTATGGCTCGCAATGCTCCCAACCGCGGACCGGCAAAATCGTTTGCCGAGATCGCGCGCCCGCTGGAAGACAAACGTAGCTGGGTGCTGAGCCTCTACTACTTCCTTACGTTTGGGGGCTTCGTGGCTATGGCTGTTTACCTGCCGACACTTCTGACCGAAGTTTTCAAACTGACGCCTCAGGATGCCGGCTTCCGCACGGCCGGATTCGTGGTGCTGGCCACTTTGTTGCGTCCGGTGGGCGGTGTGTTGGCTGACAAGATAGGGGGTCAAACCATCCTTAAATGGGTCTTTCCGGCGACGGCGGTTTTCGCCATCTTCCTGGCGTGTCCATTAATGTCGACCTTCACCATTGGCGCCTTGGGCATGGCCGCATCGATCGGCCTTGGCAACGGAGCAGTTTTCAAGCTCGTGCCTGAGTACTTTCCCAAGTCGGTGGGCGGGGTCACCGGACTGGTTGGCGCGGCGGGCGGACTTGGCGGTTTCTTTCCTCCGCTTGTGCTCGGGATGATCAAACAGCAAACCGGCTCGTTCACCCTTGGCTTCGTGCTGCTTAGTGTCTTTGCTCTTGCTTGCCTGATGGTCCTGCTATTAACCATGCGCTCGCCAAGGATTGCCTTAGCCACGAATTGAGCAATGAAGAATCTCAAGCCTATTGACCTTTCGCCACGCGGTTCGGACACGGCGCATGCCCTCGCCTGGGGGCTAATCGCCGCTGCCGTGCTGATTGCTGGCATCGTGGTCGGCAGCCGTGGCTTCAAGGACTTCGATCCCGCCCTGGTTTCCTATGCCGGAGCCACCGTATTCTCGGCGTTTGGTCTGGGCTATCGCTATTCGATGTGGCTGCGCCGCCCTCCAACCCGTCTTTACTGGTTTCGCGGTTGGCAGATATTCCTGCAACCAAGAAGATTGCCGGGAAACATCGCGCGGCTAGCAGGAATTTTCTGGAGCAACGTCGTGCTGCAGCGTTTCATCGAGCGCCGCTCCAAGACGCGCTGGACCGCACATTGGTTTCTAGCCTGGGGCTGCTTGATCGCCGCGGCTGTTACGTTTCCCTTATCTTTCGGATGGATACGCTTCGAGACCGCTCCCGACAATCAGGCAATCTATCGCGCATTCGTTTTCGGGATTCACGTCGGCAGCTTTCCCCTCGACAGCCTGATCGCTCCCCTGGCGTTCAACATTCTCGATATCTGCGCTGTGATGGTGCTAATTGGGGTGTTTGTAGCGATGTGGCGGCGTGGCCGTGACCGTGGCGCAATGAGCGTCCAGCAGTTTTCCAACGATTTGTTGCCGCTGATTCTGCTCTTCGGTATTTCCGTCACTGGCCTGTTCCTCACCGCGTCTACACACCTCATGCGGGGACTCTATTATGTCTTTCTCTCGCAACTGCATGCGGTGACAGTTATTTTCACGCTGCTCTACCTGCCGTTTGGGAAGTTCTTCCATATATTCCAACGCCCGGCACAGATGGGTATCGATTTCTATAAGCGCGCTGGAGAAGAGGGCGGGCAAGCCTTGTGCGCCCGTTGCGGCGAAGGTTTTGCTAGCAACCTTCAAGTTGGCGACTTGAAAGCAGTGGAGAGCGCACTCGGTATTCAATATCGGATGGAAGATGGCACTCACTACCAGGATGTTTGTCCGCAATGCAGGCGCAAGAATCTCGCCCTCACGCAAGATGCCATGTGGCGGACAGCCGGAGCGGAGCGCGAGCGCTTGGAAAGCTTTTGACCTATGGCAAAACTCCCCGTTGACATACCGGAATTAGTAAAGCAGTTCGGGCCGACTCTCAACCGCGTTCCCGCCGGCGGCTGGGTGGCCTCGGAAGAAGAAGACAGGATGGTCAAGACGCATTGCTGCTTCTGCGGGCAGCAATGTGGAATTCAGTTGCGGGTGCGAGACAACAAGATTGTCGGGTGGGAGCCCTGGGAGGATTTTCCCTTCAACCAGGGAAAACTGTGTCCCAAAGGCGTAAAGCGCTACATGCAGGACGAGCATCCCGACCGGCTCAAGCATCCGCTGCAGCGCGTCCCGGGAAAGGGCTTCGAGCCCATCGGTTGGGATGCGGCGCTCAGCCGAGTGGTCAGCGAGATTCAGCGCATTCAGCAGGCGTACGGCAACGACTCATTCGCGGTGCTGACGGGCGCTTCGCTCACTAATGAGAAAGCTTACCTGATGGGCAAGTTTGCGCGAGTGGCGTTGCGCACCGCCAACATTGACTATAACGGCCGGCTGTGCATGGTTTCCGCGGGCGCGGCGTCAAAGAAGGTCTTTGGCATTGATCGCAGCGCCAATCCCTGGTCCGACATTCCCAAAGCCAAAGTGATTCTGGTTGCAGGCGCGAACATCGCTGAATGCGCCCCAATTACCACCGACTACCTTTGGCAGGCACGCGAAAACGGCGCCAAGCTGATCATTCTCGATCCCCGCATGACTCCCATTGCCCGCAACGCTGACCTCTTCATCCCAGTACGTTCCGGCGGCGACATAGGCATATTCAACGGGATGCTGCACATCATGATCGAGCGCGGCTGGATCGACCGCGATTTCATCGCGCAGCATACGACCGATTTCGAGCAGGTGGCTGAGGCAGTAAAGAAGTACACGCCCGAGTACTCGGCCAAGATTGCCGGTGTTCCGCCGGAGATGATCATTCGCGCCGCCGAAATGTGGGGACCCGCTCCCACCAGCTTTCTGTTACATGCGCGCGGCATCGAGCACCACACGAAAGGTGTGGACAACTGCATTGCGGCCATCAACCTGGTGATTGCCAGCGGTCGCATTGGCCGTGAGGGCTGCGGCTACGCAATGATTACCGGCCAGGGCAACGGACAGGGCGCCCGCGAGCAGGGTCAAAAGTGTGATCAGTTGCCCGGCGCACGCGACGTCTCGAACCCGGAGCATCGGAAATACATTGCCGGCGTGTGGGGCGTTCCGGAAGAGTCAATTCCCGGCAAGGGCCTTTCTGCTGTTCCGCTTGTCGAGGCCATTCAGGAAGGCAAGATCAAGGGGCTGATCTCCATCTGCTTCAATCCTACGGTTTCGCTTCCAGACGCGAATTACGTGCGGGCTGCGCTCGAGAAGTTGGAGTTCTACGTCAACATTGAGTTTTTCCTCTCCGAGACCGCCCGCTATGCCGACATCGTGCTTGCCGGGTCTCTCATGGAAGAAGACGAAGGCACGACCACCAACGTCGAGGGCCGTGTTATCCATCACCGAAAGGTCGTGAGCCCTCCCGGTGAAGCGCGCGAGGACTGGAAGATCATCTGCGAGATTGCCAGTCGGCTCGGATATGGCGACAAGTTCAACTACTCGTCGCCGCGCGATATTTTCGAGGAACTGCGAATTGCGTCCAAAGGCGGCATCTCCGACTATTACGGAATCACCTGGGATCGCATTGACGAGAGCAATGGAATCTTCTGGCCTTGCCCTGAGATCGGACATCCGGGCACACCGCGCCTCTATGAAGACGGCAAGTTCGGCCACCCTGATAGCAAGGCGCATTTCATTCCCATTGAGTGGCGGCCATCAGCCGAAATGCCAGACGATGAATATCCGATCATCCTCACAACCGGACGTGTGGTGTCGCACTTCCTCTCCGGCACGCAGACTCGCCGCATCGGCGCATTACTGGATCAGTGTCCCCAGCCGTTTTGCGAGATGCATCCCCGGCTCGCGGAGAAGCATGGCATCGAGGATGGTGATTTCGTCAAAGTCGAGAGCCGGCGCGGGAGTGTCGTGGTGCGGGCGCAGGTCGTGAAGACTATCCGACCTGATACGGTTTTCATTCCTTACCACTGGCCACTTGATCGTTCCGCCAATAACCTTACGATTCGTGCCATTGATCCTGTTTCGAATATTCCGGAATTCAAGATCTGTGCGGTTCGCCTCTTTAAGACAGACGAGCCGACGGATGCCATTGCGCAACTGGAGACCGAAGCCGGAGGCATTCGTTGAGCGAGCGCAGCTTCTACATCGACTACTCCCGCTGCATTGGATGCCAGTCCTGCGTGGCTGCCTGCGCCGAGTGCGACACGCACCGCGGCGTTTCGATGATTCACCTGGAGACCATTCAGCGCCGTGAGAGCGTGCAGACCGCGCCGCAAGTCTGCATGCACTGCGAAGACCCGATCTGTGCGCGGGTATGCCCGGCCGACGCCATCAAGAAGACGCCTGACGGCGTGGTGCAAAGCTCCCTGAAGCCGCGTTGCATTGGCTGCTCAAATTGTGTGCTTTCATGCCCGTTCGGAGTACCGAAATACCAAGTCGAGATCGACCAGATGATGAAGTGCGACATGTGTTACGACCGAACCAGCGTAGACAAGAAGCCGATGTGCGCCACGGTTTGTCCCTCCCAGGCGCTGACCTTCGCCACCGCGGAAGAGATTCAGCGCACGCGGCGAGGCGTTGCCATCAACAGCTGGAAGTTCGGCAAGGAAGAAGTGACAACCAAAGTGTTCGTGATTGTGCCTCGTGAGGTAGAACGGGTGAACGTCGAGTTGGTGCAGATTTCGCCGACGCCATCCGCCCTATCCGACGACCCATATGATGTAGCGCTAATGCTGGAGAACGTGGGATGAACACACCTGACGAAGAAGAAGGTTGTGCAGGATGCAAAGCGGCATCCACGCCCAAGTGGCGGCAGGACTTTCCCATCGAGTGGGAAGGCGACCACTACGTAACCCGCCGCGAGATGGTGAAGTTTCTCACCTTGGGCTCGCTGCTGCTGGCCTCTGCCAACTGGGCGACGGTTGTGGCCAGCCGATTGCTGCATCGCGGATCTCACGTGGAGCGATACATCGGCTCAACCGCTGCTCTGGAGAAAGCAGGCTCGATGCTCTTCCGCTATCCCACAGACAGGGACCCGTGCATTGCCGTTCGCACGCCCGCAGGAAAACTGGTCGCCTACTCGCAACTCTGTACACATCTGTCGTGCGCCGTAGTGTATGCCGCGGCGGAGAACGGCCTGTTCTGCCCCTGCCATCATGGCCTATTCAATCTTGCAGGCCAGCCGATTGCCGGTCCACCAACCCGGCCCTTACCTCGAGTGCAACTAGAGCAGCGCGGCGACCAACTCTTCGCTGTCGGCATGGAGGCTTTATGAGTCTGAGACAGCAAGGAACGACTCTGTTTTCAGCCATGCTTGCATTTGTGGGGGCAGCGGTCGTGCTACAACTCTGGCTGCTCACCGTGTCCATGGAAGCCTTACTCAGCGGTGCCTACAAAACGCTGATTCCCGCGGCTATCGGCTCTAGCGTGTTACTGCTTGTCAACGCCGGCCTGTTGCGATACGTATTGAGATTCGACCGCGATGCGCACGGAGAATAGTTCGTGAATCCACGGAAGTCGTCCTGCTATTTATCGTCCTCTCGAACCATTCCCTCACTCCAGACGGACGCGGACGGCAGCCCTCGGTTTGCTGATCTTCTTCCGGTACGCAAGAACCACGCCAACCGGAGTTCGAAGGGTGGCGGACTATCCCATTAGTTGACTCAGCTGGTGAGAACAGGGCACAACATGAATTGGTTGTTTGTCGTCAAGGATTTTGGATTGGTAGCTTTGTACTACCAATTGGCCAGGAACCGGCATGTGGGAAGTCTAGAACGTCGAAGCTGAGCCATCGCACCACAGCGTCAATCTGAGGGCGACGTTATCGAGTTGCGGGCGGAGAATGCCAAGAACGGCGAAGCACGCGCCGTCCTACTCGAGGGTGAGCTCGCTCAATTGATCGAGCGGCGTCGCGATGCCCGACAGGTGAAGAAGCCCAATAAGCCTGGGTTGCTGTCAGGATGGATCTTCCACCACGACGGCAAACCAGTGGGCGATTTTCGCAAGGCATGGGCGATAGCCTGCTGCAAGGCGGGGATTGGCGAGCTGCTGTGTCCCAATTGCGAAATCGCAGTAGATGCGCAACACAAATGCGCAAAATGCTCCCATAGCTGGACGCGCGAGGCACTGAAATACGTCGGCCGGGTATTCCACGATTTCCGCCGCACCGCTGTTCGGGACATGGTGCGGGCTGGCGTGCCGGAGACTGTTGCCATGAGCATCTCGGGACACAGGACGCGGTCCATGTTTGATCGTTACAACATCACCGACGAACGTGATCGTCGCCAAGCGCTGCGGGCAATGCAGGAGTACAGACAGCAGCAGTCGGTAGCCGAGCCCCGCGTGAACGCCATGCCGCCGCAACGGGCGGGCATCAAGTGACCTTCTAGCGGCTAGAACACGGAGAATTCACGGAGAATTTAAAGGGGCACCCCGATGGAGGTGCCCCTAACTCATTCAAGAGATGGCGCGCCCAAGTGCCGCCAGTTTGAACTCGCTGGCAGAATTGCTGCGTCAGGCACAGCCGCTCTATACCGAATGTCGCTCAATTCTCAACTACTTAGACCAGAGCGACGGAGTTGTGATCCTGCCGTCCCTCGAAGATGCGCAGACTGGCCCTGATTTCATTCCGGCCAGTAAAGACGCCGCGTGTGTATCCCATGGTGTATTTGAACATAGGAGATACGGGAAAGGCATTGTTTGAAACGTATCGTGTACGAGATGGGAACAGGCGAAGTCTGGATTAAAGGAGCAAGATGAGCTTATTGTTGATACATCTGGCGACTGTGGAAATCGTAAGTGTATATTGCATGATAGCATTCCTTTTGGTCACTCAGTCCAAGATAAACCAGATCAATGTTCACTTGGAAGATAATCTTGGGATCGCACCAGAGGACAGAAGTATCCCCAGGGACTTCGTGCTCAAATTCAAAGGGCAAAGAGGCTGGAAGGGAGTCAGCCTTTATAGCGTGAATAAGTTTCTCGATGCCGTGCGAGGCCGTCAGTTTCCACTCTCCCTCAAGGTTGCGGGCCACCAAGTCACCATCATTGTAGATTGTTGTGTTGATGGTGTATCTAGTTCTGTCAGGAAGTTTAGGGGGAATTGAGCTAGAAAGACTTACCCTGCTTCCAATTCTTGGGGTGGCCCGTTGCACACTGAGAGCCAATGCTTTTTCGGTGGCACGTCCTTGCCGAACTCCAACATAATATGCAACCCAAATGCTAAGTGCAGTGATTAGGATAAGAGCAAGGGCCGCCATATCATAAACTCTCCCGCATATCGCAAAACCTTAATCTTCTCTTGTTTGCCATAAAACAAAGTCCACTTTCTTAAGATTAGTGAACTTGGTGTGAGCCGGAACCATTCTATCGAATACGCTAATGACCAGCTCTCCGTCTTTAGACTTCAAGAATTGTTGGTACCACCCCTGAATGATTCTGTATGCGACTTTTGCTTGTTCTACTTTGCGCTTTGAAGCGTAAGAAGGAACCCTTGTGTTCGTATTCCTCAGGACCCAAATATCCCAAACGGGCTGCTCAGGATTTAACGTAGCAACAAGCTTGCTCGAAAACGATGGCTCGTACCTGCCAGTCAATTCATATACATCGTCCAGAACGTCATCAAACGACGGCTTACTGCCTTTGTGCCTCTCCATATAGGAGAAATATTTGGTGTACCATTCAGGAGGCCTTTGCCGGACTCTGTAGAAAGCGTTGAATTTTCGCCTAAAATCAGCGTCGTCAGATGCGTTGACGTTTGGAAATAGCGTCATGATCTCCAGATACTGAGAAATCCCTTTGTGCGCCTTCGTTATTGCCTCGGCAATTTGCTTTTCTTCCATAGCTGATTCCGTACTCGAAGTTTACTGTTGACCCCGAACCACGGCTTGTCCAGAGCAAAGCGTCCCATCAATGTTCGAGAGTCGGCTTTAGTGCTTCAAAGGCTTCGTCAACGTTCTGCTGGGAGAAACACAAATTGTGATCCTCCAGATATTTGATAATCAGTCGATAGTTGGTTGGTGACTTTTTGTAATCCTGATGCCTCCTCAACCATATGTCTGTTTCTCGGCGTACATCCTGCTCAGTGTCGGCGCATCCTATTCCGCGACTTGCGTTTGTCAGTGCCGCGAGGGAATTTCCTGTCTGCTTACATGTGAAGGAGTCTTCCTGCCGCGTGCAACTCCAGCCGATCCGGCTGTATTCAGGTTGTTCTATCCTGCCGTAGAACGTGACGTTGACGCTGTGCTCAGGGCCTCCGTCGCAGTTAATTTGGGAGATTGCGTATCCGTGGGCTTTGTTCATGGTTCGAGCAGTTTGTGCATCAAGCGGGTATGAAAGGCAATCTTTGCTTTCCCCTACGAACCAGTTGGCTTGGGCGGTAACAACGCTGTTTTCATGGTGTGGAACCCACCCAAGAGAATCCAAACCCGTATAAGCTCCGTACAGAATGCCGAAGATCACCACAATGACGCACAGGCATCCGAATCCGGTTCCAGTGTCGTTGCTCATTGCGCGACAACTCCTCGCACATTCTTCAACATGTGTGACCCCGATCATGGAAGGTTATCTTTTACAAAGCGTTGGCAACCTTCAGCACACGGTAAACGCTGGTCGCGTACCACTGTTGTCCCGAACGCGGCTTAATCCCTTCAGCATTCAGTGTTTCAGCTATTGTATCCACTGCTGTTCCTTGTTGCCGCAGTTTTTTCATGCGTTCGATAATTTCAGGCTCACCGGAACGGGTGCCATAGGGCTTGCGGCCTTCACAGCGTCCCGCCTTTGCACGGATGCGCTGACGTGCTCCCCTTAGTTTCTGCACGATCATGGCACGTTCATATTGAGCGAAGGCACCTAGAATCTGGCGTATTAGGACGCGGCTTGGGTCATCTGAGCACATATCTGGCTCACTGACGCTGACAATCTCAAATCCGTTGCGCTTCATGTCGGCAACAATTGATTCCTGAATCATCAGGTCACGAGCAAGGCGATCCAGCTTCTCGATAAGCACAAGCCTTATGCCGTTACTGTGCAGTGCAACTAGCAACTGCTGAAGGGCTGGACGATTTTCAAGGTCTTTAGTTCCGCTGACACCTTCCTCACGGAAGATGCGAACAATCCTGATGCCCTGAGCAGCAGCGTGCTTCTTGATGGCCGCAAGCTGCCGAGTAAA
>Ga0116121_1000538_pt1 | contig 19166 bp, 19 predicted proteins | sample June2015DPH_13_1_FD_89725 | JGI IMG/M metagenome (GOLD analysis project Ga0116121, IMG submission 89725) | Peatland microbial communities from SPRUCE experiment site at the Marcell Experimental Forest, Minnesota, USA - June2015DPH_13_10 | ecosystem: Environmental > Terrestrial > Soil > Wetlands...
CGGGCCAGTTCGAGTCCGATGCCGAAGGAGGCGCCGGTGATGAGGGCGGTTTTGCGATCAGGCATGGCGTTTCCAGTTTATGACAAAAGAAAGGCGGGTCCGAGGACCCGCCTAAATGAAAAGGTCAGAACGACTAGACGTGCGCCAGCGCCGGCTCGATGCCGTAGATCGAATGCCACGAGGTGGCGGCTTTCAGTTTGCTGTTGACGTTGTTGATGTTCTTCACGCCTTCGGTTTCAAGCCATTTGCGGAAGGCATCGGCGCCGTGTTTCGCGTAGATGGGAATACCGTCTTTCCATGTCGCGCGTCCGCAGAGCACGCCGTTGAACTTGACTCCAGACTCGCCGGCCAGTTCGAGCGTCTCGCTGAATTCGGCGTTGCTGACTCCGGCCGAAAGATAGATGAACGGCTTGGTGGCTACGTTAGCGGCTTTGTGAAAGAGGTCGATGGCTTCTTTCTTTGTGTACGCCTTCTCTCCACCAAACGACTTCGTGCCTTCCACGCACTTCATGTTCACAGGCACTTCGACCTTGAGGACGTCCACGCCATAGCGGTCTTTGCTGAACTCGCGCATGCTCTCGGTGACGATGTGCGGTTTTTTCTGCGCGTATTCGATGCCCTTTTCGTCAGCGCCTTCTTCGTAGCCGACGAATTCGAGGAAGAACGGAATATCGTTGGCGCGGCATTCGTCGCCGATGCGCTCCACCCAGGCGTGCTTCCGCTCGTTGACGTCTTTGGGATCGTAGGGAGTGTAGTAGAGAAGAATCTTGACGCAATCGGCGCCGGCTTCTTTCAAACGGCGGGCGGACCAGTGGTCGAGCAGGTCGGGCAGGCGGCCGGGACCGGTCTTGTCATAGCCGGTCTTTTCGTAGGCCAGCAGCAGGCCGGCATTCTTGGCGCGCTTCCTGGAAGCAGGCAGTCCCCACTCGGGGTCGAGAAGAATCGCGCTGGCGTGCGGCGTGAGAACCTCAGTGACGAGCGTTTTGAACTCTTCCATCATCGCGTCGGAAACCGAAGAGCCTTTTTCTTTCGCGAGAGACTTCTGCAGAGAGCCGCGCTGGTCCATGGCGGCGGCGGCGATGACTCCATGCGCATTCGATACTGCTTTCAGACCGGCCAGTTTGCCGGGGGTCAGCTTCATAAAACCTCCCATCGCTAGTTGGTATGTTTAAAAATCCAGTACAGCAAAGGAAATGATTCGCCCATCCGGACGCATCTTTGGAAAATGATACGCCATCGTGTGATGTACGTCACCAGACGCGGGCTCGAAGCACTTTACACTGAAATTGGGAACATCGATATCCAAGACCTCGATTTCATTCGACAGGAGAAGCAATCATGCCATTAGTTTCGATGAGGCAACTGCTGGACGAAGCGGCCAAAGGTGGCTACGGCGTTGGAGCATTCAACGTCAACAATATGGAGCAGATTCAGGCGATCATGGAAGCGGCCAAGGAGACGAGTTCGCCGGTCATCATTCAGGCCAGCCGCGGAGCGCGCTCTTATTCGCAGGACAAATATCTCTATCACCTGATGCTGGCCGCGGCGGAACTGTATCCCGAGATTCCGCTGGTGATGCACCTTGACCATGGCAACAGCGTGGAGACGTGCAAATCGGCGATTGACCTTGGTTTTACAAGCGTAATGATGGATGGCTCGCTGATGCCGGATGGCAAGACTCCTTCCTCGTTCGATTACAACGTGCGCGTGACGAGCGAAGTGGTTGAGTACGCGCATCCGAAGGGCGTGACGGTGGAGGGCGAAATCGGCGTGCTCGGCGGAATCGAAGACGGACACGGGGCGGGCGGCACCGGTCTCGAGCATGTCACCGATCCGGACCAGGCAGTCGAGTTTGTTGAAAAGACCGGCCTCGATGCCCTCGCCATCGCGATCGGCACCAGTCACGGGGCTTACAAATTTTCGAAGAAACCGGATGGCTCGGTGCTCAAGATGGACGTGCTGATCCAGATTCACAAGCGCCTGCCGAAGACGCACCTGGTGATGCACGGATCGTCGAGCGTGCCCAAAGAGCTGCAGGACATCATCAACGAGTACGGGGGCAAACTGAAGCCGACCTGGGGCGTGCCGGTGGAAGAGATTCAGCTCGGTATCCGCAACGGCGTGCGCAAGATCAACGTGGATACCGATAATCGGCTGGCGATCACGGGAGCGATCCGCAAAGTGTTTAGTGATACGCCGGAGAAATTCGATCCGCGCGACTATTTGAAACCGGCACGCGAAGCGATGAAGAAAGTCGTAGCCCAGCGCATGACTCAATTCGGACAGGCCGGACATGCGGGCGATTACAAGCCGATTCCGCTGGCGGAAGTGGCGAAGCAGTATAAGTAGCCCGCCTAAAGGGCAGGCAAGTGTGGGGACGGGCATTTCCGCTCGTCCCCACAACCAGAAACCCCTTCTGCACGAGTCTTCACTACAGCGCGCTACTTCTCACGCTATTTCTCGGCGTTGACTTCCCGCTCCCCGTCTCCATACCATTGCCGGTTGGAGACTCGCGCTCCAGGGGGATTCAAATTCAAATTCATAGAAAGTTCCTCGTCCCTGCATTTTCGGCGCTCTTGATAGCGGCTGCCGCAAAGCCGCTGCTTTCTCAGAGCGTGCCCTCCGTCACCGTCAATTGGAGCAAGAAAACTCCCAATCACACGACGGCGACGATGCAGGCCGTCGTGAATCCCATGCTGCGCCGCGGATCGCCGATCCACGATGCCGCATTTGCCGATCTGCGCCAGCTTGATGCCGACTATGCCCGGTATGCTTTCTGGTTTCCGTATCCCAAGCTGTCGGTTGCCGAGTTGCGGCCGCCCGATAAGAACCAGACCTTCTGGGATTTTCAATATATGGATCCACTGGTCGAGGATTTTCTCGCCGCCACCGACGGGCACTCCGCTGTCTGGAGCTTCAGCACCAATCCGCAATGGATGTATACGACTCCAAAGCCCATTGTGTATCCTGACGATCCGAATCAAGTCTTCTGGGATTACACGCAAGGCAATCAGTTACACGACGTAAAGGAACTTGCTGACTACTACGGTCGCCTCGCGAGTTGGTATATGCAGGGCGGTTTCACCGACGAACTGGGTAAGTTTCATTCCTCGGGGCATCATTACGATCTGCGTTATTGGGAGGTATTCAACGAGATCGACTCGGAGCATGAGCCCACGCCTGAACAATACGCAGAACGTTACGACGCGATCGTTGAAGCCGTGCGCAAAGTCGCACCGCAGATGAAGTTTGTGGGCCTTTCGCTCTCTTATCCCGCGGGCGGCCAGACAATGTTTGAATACTTCTTGAACCCGGCCCATCATAAGGCGGGCATTCCGCTGGACTACATTTCATTCCATGTTTACGCGGCTCCGGGTGCCGATCAGACACTCGACAACTGGCAGTTCACGTTTTCCGACCGCGCAAGCGAGTTTCTCGCGGAGACGCGCTACATCCTGCAGATTCGCGACCGCCTGTCGCCCTCGACCAAGATCATGGTGAACGAAGCCGGGTCTATTCTGTCGGGAGATATGGTGCAGGGCGAGCCCGGCCACGTCGAGGCGCCCATCCCGCCCGCCTATTGGAACCTGAGCGGCACTCTTTACGCCTACCTTTATGTGGAACTGGCAAAGATGGGAGTCGATGTCGTCGGAGAATCGCAGTTGGTCGGTTTTCCCAGCCAGTTTCCCAGTGTCAGCATGGTCGATTGGACTACGGGCAAGCCGAATGCGCGTTACACAGTGCTCGAACTGGTGAAGAACAATCTCGGTCCCGGCAGCGAATTTGCCGACGTGGACGTGAAGCCGAATGGCAAGCCCGCCGATGCCGATGCGATCAACGTGACTGCCTTTCTAGCAGGGAAGCAGCGGAAATTTATTTTGATCAATCCGCGGAACCGCGAAATTTCGGTCGAGTTGCCGCAAGAATGCGCAGGGGCATCCGCGCAGACGATCGGCGGCGCATCGCCGGATGTCGTGAAAAAGCAGATTCCGGAGGCAAAATTCCGCATGCCGCCATTCTCTGTGACTATCCTCACGCTAAAGGACTAGCGGCAGGCAAAGCGGACGACTTGTTTCAACCACAAGAACTCAGTGCCTCAAAGTCAGCGATCCGAGCACAGCCTGTTGCTTGGCGATCAGCGACTGGATTCCCTGGCGGGCCAACGACATCATTTTGGCGAGTTGGGCGTCGTCGAAGACTTGATGCTCGGCGGTCGCTTGCAACTCGACGATCTTATTGCCGGCAGTCATGACGACGTTCATGTCCACGTCGGCTCGGGAATCTTCCTCGTAATTGAGATCGAGCACTGGCTCGCCATCCACAATGCCGACGCTGATGGCGGCTACGAAATCTTTGATCGGCGCGGCAGTCAGGGTACCGGCATCGATCAGGCGCTGAAGTGCCAGGCCGAGTGCGACAAAGGCTCCGGTGATGGACGCGGTGCGCGTGCCGCCGTCGGCTTGAATCACGTCGCAGTCAATCCAGATGGTGCGCTCGCCGAGGCGCTTCAGATCTGCGATGGCGCGCAGGGATCGTCCGATCAGGCGTTGGATTTCCTGAGTGCGCCCGCTCTGCTTGCCTTTGGCAGCTTCACGTGCGGTGCGAGTGAGTGTGGAACGGGGAAGCATGCCGTATTCGCCAGAGATCCATCCTTTGCCGGTGTTGCGGAGAAATACGGGAACGGTTTCCTCGACCGAAGCAGTGCAGATGACTCGGGTGTTGCCCATTTCGATCAGGGCGGAGCCTTCGGCGGTTGAAATGAAGTCGGCTGTGATGTTGACGGGACGGAGTTGGTCGGGAGTGCGGTTATCGCTGCGAAAGATCATCGGTCTGGATTTTAAATGATTGCGCGAGGGGACAGCTCTTTGCTTTAGGAAACTTGTCAGCCCCTTGAAAGCGAACGGCGAACGCCAACCCAAGGCACTCGCCACTAATCACTGTTTTTCCGTTCACATCTTTTTCAGTTCACATCGATAGCCTATTGCCCATTCAGGACTTGCGCTACAGCCTGAACATCAAAGAAGTCAGTCAGGTCGGCGTGTCCGGCTAAAGTCTCGCGCGTTTTGCCGTCAATCAGAATGCGAACACGCTGAACCGTGGGCACGTTTACGGCCAGTGTTTCAACCAGCGAGTTCACGGTAAGTTGTTCGCTGAGGATTCCGGAGCGATGCTCGTCGGCGAAGGCGGCATTGAGGTCGATGACGGCGATGCCGGGATTCACCAGATAAACGCTGCGAATATCGGAGGCCGGTGAAAGAGGATGGGCGGCGCCCGGTTGCTGGTAGACGCGTAAAAGCGCACGCAACAATTCTTCGGCGCGCTGCTGGCGGTCGCTGGGCAGTGGGATTTTCGCTGACTGGGCTCGGAGGGTTCCGGCGGCGTCATCGGCGACGTACAACGTGACGGTTTCGGTTGGACCGGAAGGCGGAGGAGCGACCGGAAGCGCACTGGTTGCGGGCAACGCGACTTCATGCGCCTGGCGCCGCATACGGCGCGCGTAAATTCCCATTGCGATAACCAGAATCAGCATGACGGCGACGCTGATCACGAGAACACGAGGAATCAATGGCTGGTCTTTCATGGCCGGGAGCTTCACGATCCGGAGTTTCATGGTTGGGGCTCCAGACGATCGCGGAATGAGGCGATGGCCGTGGCAATCGCGGCCGCGGCTTGCTGCTGGTAGTTGGCGGAGATCAGGTCGGAAATCCCGTTGGGGCCGGGCGCGAGTTCAACGGCGACGGCCGGCATCATCAGGTTATTCAGTGGACGAAGCGACGCCGCCGAAGAGTGCGACGGGAATTGCTTCTTCTCCAGTTCGGCAACAATCGTCGCTGAGATATTCACGCTCACCGGCAGGGCGGGGGCCTGGGCCGAATTCCAGGCGCGGAATACGCCCTTGCTGGGATCCTCTCTCGGTAGCAACGACGTGTAGACACGCGCGCCAGCGCCCTGGGAGATGGCATGGAGGCTGACGTAGATTCCGGCGTGCGCTGTGTTGGCAGAGTTGGCGCGCTGGTCCAAGCTGATGGCGGTATCGGAATCGCGCAGCATAAGAACAGCAAATCCTCGCTGTTCCAGTTCATGGCGCAGCAGGCGGGCAAAACCAAGGGTCACGTCTTTTTCGGCCAGCATTTCGGTGAGAGCCGCTCCTCGCTCGTCGCCGCCATGCGCTGCATCGACGACGGCCAGAGGCCGGCGCATAGGAGGCGCGAGTGACGGCTGCTGCTGGGAGGGATTCGGAGTTCCGGGTCCGGGTGCGGCGTTCGTAACGGTTGGCGCGGATGCCACGACGATGGTCCGGCCGTTATTGGCGAAGCTGGCCATCAGCGGGAGGTTGCCGGCGACATCGAGTTCGGCGATACCGTTGTTCTCAGAGTAGGTAGCCTGCGTAAATACTTTGCTGTCAAAAGAGATGGATTGGCTGCCGGGAGACAAGATCGGGTCGCGCTTGAAGATCATGCGCAGACGGCCGGGTTCAGTTGCGATGGTCGGATTGACGGGAGCGTTGAAATTCAGAACCAGCCGCGACGGAGGGCCCGACTCAAGCTGAAAGCTGGGCTGGATGCCGACTTCTCCGATGAAGAGGCGACGGGCGCTCTCGCGGAAGTTGACTGCGGATCCGAGGAAGCGCGGCAAAAGAGCTGCAAGCGAGGCGAGCGGCACCAATCCACGGGCATTTTCGATGAGAAATGGCGCGGTGAGATCGAAATCGCGGCCATGAATCTTGCAGCGCCTTTTTCCGGCGACAAACTCGCCATCGATCGCGTTGAAGCGAATGGCCCAATGGGAGCCGGATGTCTGGCTGCTGACGCGGCCTAACGGATCCAGCAATTCGAGCAGGCCGACATATTCATGACCCGAGCGATCGAGAACAAGCAGTGTGTAAGTGGCGACCGGGGCGTAGACAGAGAGTTGCTTTTCGTCCGCGGACATGGCCGCGGACAAAAGCGTAACGGTGGCCAGAAGGAGCGCCAACGTTTTGCGTATCATCGGAGAGTACGCCTTCTAGTCCAGCGCATAGATCGTGAGGCCGCTGAGGAGCTTGGGGTAGAAATCGGTGGACTTCTGAGGCAGGACCTCGCCCGCGAAGGCGATATCGCGCACCTGCTCCATGCGGACCGGATTCATCAGGAATGCAATCTGGGCTTTTCCGTCGCGCACCTGGGCCAGCGCTTCAGCGGCCTCGCGGAAGTAAGAGACATTCTGCTGGTTGCGAATGGCTTCCTCGGAGATATGTAGCGAGCCCTCAAGCAGGCATTTATGCAGCTGCACGACATCGAGCGTCTGCTGGCGCAAGGAGAGATCGCCGAAGAAAGCGGTGCCGATTGTCTTCGGCGTGTGCATCAAAAACGCCCGGTCGCGGGTGACAGCCAGCAGCGCGGTACCCGCGTGTCGGGCCTGACGTAAAATGCCGGTTGCTCGAGCTGCGTCGACCGCGGGGTCCACTTCCTCAACATTGAAAAACCTGCGGACCGCGGTGGGGAACTGCTCCAGGGTCGAAGTTGGCAGTCCAAAAACTACGCGGTGCGTAGGCAGGATGACCAGACCCGGCCGATCCATGTCGACGAAGGTCATCATGACCCAGTCGCAGGGAGCCGGGCTCGCGCCACTCGCGTTGCCCGCCCTATTTACTTCGTTGCGGTAGGCTAATGCCGTCTCGTAGCGATGGTGGCCGTCGGCGATGATCAGGTTTCGATCGCGCATCTGCTGCTGCACGGCGCTGACGACGGCTGGGTCGGAAACCTTCCAGACGCGATGGATGACGTCGTATTCGTCAGTGACCTCAATCTCGGGAGCAGTTCCGCCGGCGCTTGAAGGGGCTGGATCGAGCAGTGCGTCGATTTTGCCGCCTCCGCTATACAGCATAAAAATCTGGCCGAAGTGGGCGCGGGTCGAGCGCAGAAGCTCGAGGCGGTCAGCTTTGGGCTTGGATAAAGTCTGCTCATGGCGAAAAACCACGCCGGCCGAATAGTCTTCGGTCCGGCCGAGGGCGATAAAGGCCCGGCGCTCGGCGAGAGACTCGCTCCCCGGGACCTTGAAGGTCTGGGAATAGCGGTAGAGGGATGGCTCGGGGTCCTGGCGCAAAACGCCCGTTTGCCGCCAATCACGGAAAGACGACGCGGCCCGGGTATAGACGTTGTCGAACTCGCTATCCGACGGAAAACGCTGGCCCAGAATGATTCGAACGAGGTTATATGGGCTTGCCTGGTAATAACTTTGCTGCATGGCCGGGCTGATCTTGTCGTAGGGCTGGGTCACGACTTGGCGGATTGGAACGCCCTCATTAGCGTAACGCAGGGCTCGAAATGGAGAAATTGTGGCCATTGGGGTGAACGCAGAATTGTAGCAGGGAGCGGCATCCGGATTCGGAAGCGAAAAAAGATGCACAGCTGACAATACAACTATCCGTGGGGGCAGAGAATCTTAGGGCTGGGCGGGCGAAAAAGCCGTCAGCACTTTTTCGAGACTGTGCTAGTATCCGGCTTATAAGGTTATCGGGATCGCCTTTGTGTGGGGGCGAGTCGGATTCCGGACGGCGAATTCCGATGGTTGGCAGGGCCTATGCTGTGCGGCAAACGGTTCTCGGCTCGGTTGTTTTTTCTGTTACTTCTGATGGCGGCTGTCTGCGGTAGTCGCCTCCTCGTCGCGCAGAATTCCACGGAAGACGTTCACATTCGGCCGCGGGTTGCGCCGGAACCTCCAAAAGAGCCCGAGGGCGATCCCTCGCTGCGGACTCATACCAAGCCCGTCAAGGTCGATGTCAATCTGGTGCTCGTGCCCGTCACAATTACCGATCCGATGAACCGCCTTGTCACGGGTCTTGACCGGGACAACTTCAACCTTTTTGAAGGCAAGGACAAGCAGGACATTCGCACGTTTTCGAGCGAAGATGCCCCGGTTTCGCTGGGTGTAATCTTCGACATGAGCGGGAGCATGAGCAGCAAGATCGAGCGTGCCCGCGAGGCCGTGATCGAGTTCTTCAAGACCGCGAATCCGCAGGATGAATTTTTCATGATTACGTTTGCTGATAAGCCCGAGGAGATTTCCGACTTCACCAGTTCGGTGGACGATATTCAGGGCAAGCTGGTCTACACGATTCCGAAGGGACGAACGGCGCTGCTGGATGCGATTTACCTGGGTGTGAGCAAGATGAGGCAGGCCAAGTATCCCAAGAAAGCGCTGCTGATTATCTCCGACGGTGGTGACAACCACAGCCGCTACACCGAAGGCGAGATTAAGTCGATGGTCAAAGAGGCCGACATCCTTGTTTATGCGATCGGCATCTACGATCATAATTTTTCAAGCGACGAAGAACGGCTGGGGCCCACCTTGCTGAGCGAGATTACGGAACTGACAGGTGGAAGGGCGTTTACGATTGACAATCCGAACGATCTGGCGGATGTTTCTACAAAAATCGGCATCGAGCTGCGCAACCAATATGTGCTTGGCTACCGTCCAAAGAACCCAGTCCGGGATGGCAAATGGCGTAAGATCAAGGTGAAATTGATCCCGCCAAAAGGGTTGCCGCCATTACGGGTGTATGCGAAGACTGGTTACTATGCTCCGACCGAATAACGCCGCACTGCTGATTGTCCTCCTGACAACTGTTTCGCTCGCGTTCTCTCAAACGGGAGGAGCGGTTCCGGCGCCCACGACGGTCGCGCCGTCGCAGCCTGTAACACAACCGCAGCCCAGTCAAGTGACGCCTCCGTCGCAGAAGCCTGCAGCAGCGGATACCCGGTCGACTGCAAGTTCACAATCGCCCGTTACCAGCACGGGGCAGAGTGGATCGATGCCGCTCCCTGCTCCTGCCGATCAACAGCCCCCAGTAGCCGGGTCGCAGAACCCCGACTCCGGCGATAACGGCGTTTTCGTTTTCAAGAAAGAAGTGGAAGAGGTGGTCCTGCACGCCACCGTCATCGACAACAAGCAGCACATCGTGACCAATCTGGCTAAGAGCAGCTTCACCGTTTACGAAAGTGGCCGGCCGCAGACGATCACTTCGTTTCGCCACGAGGACATTCCGGTCGCCATGTGCATTGTGGTCGATAATTCGGGATCCATGCGCGAGAAGCGAGAAAAGGTGAATGCAGCCGCGCTGAATCTGGTGCGGGCGTCCAATCCCAATGATGAGGTCTGCATCGTCAACTTCAACGACGAATACTATCTGGACCAGGATTTCACCTCAAACATCAACAAGCTGAAAGAGGGATTGGAAAAAATCGAGACGCGCGGAGGGACCGCGCTCTACGACGCGGTGGTGGCGACGGCGGTCCATCTGAAGGAAAACGCCAAGCTCGAAAAGAAGGTGATTTTCGTCGTCACCGATGGAGACGATAACGAGAGTTCCGAAACGCTGGAGCAGGCGGTACGTCGGCTGCAAACCGAAAACGGGCCAACCGTCTATGCCATCGGCATTCTGGAAGGCGAAGATCACGTCCGGCACGCCAAACGCGCGCTTCAGGTCATGTGCGAAAGGACCGGCGGAATTGCATTTTTGCCAAAGACCCTGGACGAGGTCGACGCGATCAGCCGCAGCGTCGCGCACGACATCCGGAGCCAGTACACCATCGGCTATAAGCCTTCGACGCCGAAGAATCAGGGCGGATATCGCGAAGTCAGGGTGGATGCGAAGTCTGACAAGCACGACAAACTGACAGTCCGCACTAGAAGCGGCTACTACGCCGGGCCCGAGCCCACTTCGGGCGCGCAATAAGGTTCAATCTGGTGACTGGGTACTTTTGTAATCTCGCTTTGCCCGGTTACCAGAATGCAACGTTACAAAATCCCCGCATTGACGCTTCGCCTTTACCTTCCTTACTCTGATAACGTGCCTCCGATGACTGAAACCTCGCGCCTGCGCGTCAGCGACGACATCACCAAGCTCGTTGGCGAAACCCCGATGCTGCAACTGAAAAAGCTGGCTCCTGCCGGGGCGGCTGATATTTTTGCCAAGCTCGAATACCTGAATCCGGGCGGCAGCGTGAAAGACCGCGCCGCCATCGGACTGATTGCGCGCGCCGAAAAAGAGGGAAAGCTGAAGCCCGGCGGCACGATCATCGAAGCTACGGCGGGCAATACCGGCATCGGTCTTGCGCTGATCGGCGTAAATCGCGGATACAAGGTGCGGCTGTTTGTGCCGGAAAAGTTTTCGGAAGAAAAAGTCATCATCATGCGGGCCCTCGGCGCCGAGGTGACTCGCACTCCGGAGGCCGAGGGCATGCAAGGCGCAATCAATCGGGCCAAGGATCTGCTGGCTACAGACTCGATGGCCTTTATGGCCGCGCAATTTGAGAACCCCGCCAACCCCGATTACCACTACGAAACCACCGCTCGCGAAATTTTCGAACAAATGGATGGCCGGATTGACGTCTTAACCGTAGGCAGCGGCACCGCGGGCACTTTCACCGGAATTGCTCGGTTCATGAAAGAGCGTCTGCCACGTGTGCATACCGTTGTAGTCGAGACCCAGGGTTCAGTGCTGGGCGGAGGCCAACCCGGTCCGCATAAGGTGGAAGGAATTGGCTCGAGTTTCATCCCGAAGAATTTCGATCGCACGGTTTGCGATGAAGTGTTGATGGTGACCGACGAGCATGCGTTTGACATGGTCAAGAAGTTGGCGGCCATCGAAGGCGTTCTGGGCGGCTCCAGCGCCGGAGCCAACGTTTACGCGGCAGTAGAAATCGCCAAGCGCCTCGGAGCAGGGAAGCGCGTGGTCACGCTGATTCCCGACTCCGCCGAGCGCTATCTCTCAAAGAAAATTTTTGAAGGCGGAATCTAGAGCACACTCGACGGTAGCGCCGGCATCTCGCCGGCAATCCAGCAAGACCGGCGCATCGTGCGCCGAGCCGAGTCCCAAAACCACCCAAGATTCAGAACTACTTGCGAGTCAATGAGCGCTATTGCGACGTTTCGCCAATTAGCCGTGAGGCACTATCGCAGAGGAGTGGTAGACCCTCTCCTTGCCAGCAATCGATGGCACTGAAAAACCACCAAGACGCAGGGCCGAATGACCATAGACACGCTTCCATCCAGTTGGGGATTTGTATTCGAGACGGAAGGAATGATTTAGCAAGCCACGTTTCTGGACGATCCGGGTTTGATGGCGAACCAGTTTCTCGATGGTCTCAATGAAAGCGGCATCCAGTTTTTCCATGGAATTGCGAAATTCTGCATCCTGAAAGGGCCTGTACCAGAAATAGTTGCGCTGTTGGGTATCCAAATGCCGAAGCAGCCTCGCGTGAATCTGTCTTTCCGGTTGGAACGTCAGTATGAATTGATATTCCGCCTCCGGGGGCGCGGGCAGCTCCACTCTCACCGAGCGCACGTCGCCCAAATGCGTTTTGACTATCGGCGCGAAACCGATACCGGGCAAGCTCCGGTTAAGGGCGGCAACCATTCGCTCGTCCACAAACTCGCTCAAGTTCATTGCCCCCAAATGCTACGCCACATCACCGACTGTTGTTAACAGCGATAGCGCTCAAGACTGACAGAGTCGAAACTAAGATTTTCCCACGACTGGTATCGAGACTCTTCCAGCCTCGAACAGCCCTCTTGACATCGGCTGCTAGAATGAAATGTAGAGCAATCGAAAAACTTGCTTTGAAAACAACCTGCGCCTCGAGTGCCTGGGTTGAAAAGTCCAAATTTCTGGACAGAATTGCTCTAACTCTTTGATTTATAAATACTTTACTCGTAAGTCCTTATTTTTCAAAGACCCAGCGCCCTACAGCCTCTAAGTCTTTGAGTTCATTAGACCGTGGGGAGGGGGGGTAGGGTAACTAAGTAGTAATAATCGCTTTCTCCAACTGAGAAAACTCCTTCACCAGACTCTCCATTTCCGAGGAAATCATTCTTTGATCGCCAAGCATCCAGACTCGAACAAACAAGGTTTCGCCACTCGCGCCATTCACGCCGGACAAGAACCCGAGCCAGCGACCGGAGCAGTCAACGTTCCCATTTACGCCTCGTCCACTTACGTGCAGGAAGAAATCGGCAAGCATAAAGGATACGAATATTCGCGGGTAACGAACCCGACGCGCGACCGGCTTGAGACGAACCTCGCCGCGCTCGAAGGTGGAGTTGCTGCCAAGGTTTTTGCCAGCGGAATGGCCGCGATCAACGCGGTTGCGACCATGCTCAAATCGGGTGATCACGTCGTTGCCGGACACAATCTATATGGCGGAACGCCGCGCCTATTCGACAATGTGCTGGTCAACTTCGGATTGACGTTCAGTTACGCCGACACGTCGAACGTCACGAACGTTGAGAAAGCGCTGCAGAAAAATACGCGCCTGGTTTTCCTGGAGACGCCAACCAATCCCCTAATGGAATTGTGCGATCTCCGGGCGATCACCGACATGTGTCACCAGCGGGGAGTCGAAGTCGTAGTCGACAACACTTTCATGTCGCCGTATTTCCAGCGCCCGATTGAGTTTGGGGCCGACATGGTGGTCCATTCCACCACCAAGTTTCTCAACGGCCACAGCGATGGTTTGGGCGGCGTGGTCGTATGCACCAAAAAAGAGCAGGCGGAAAAACTCGCTTTTCTGCAGAAGTGTGCGGGCGCGATCATGTCTCCGTTTGAGTGCTTTCTGATTTTGCGCGGAGTGAAAACCCTGGCAGTTCGCATGGAACAACATGACCGGAACGGGCGCGTGGTCGCGAATTACCTGGTGAAGCACAAAAAGGTGAAGAAAGTTTTCTATCCCGGATTGGCCGATCACCCGCAGCACAAGCTGGCTAAGAAGCAGATGAGCGGATTCGGGTCGATGATTTCGTTTGAAACCGGCTCGCTCGCCAATGCCAATAAAATGCTGCGCAAGGTGCGCGTGTGTTCGCTGGCCGAATCTCTGGGTGGAGTGGAGACGTTGATTTCGCATCCCGCAACCATGACGCACGCTGCGGTTGGACCCGAGGGACGACGCAAGATCGGGATCACGGACGGCATGGTTCGCATCTCGGTTGGAATCGAAGACGTGGACGACATTCTTGCGGATCTCGATCAGGGACTGGCGGCGATTTAAATGGGCGCAAAGCTTTACTTGAGTGCTACGGATTCCTCAATCCATTTCAAGTAAGCCGCGCTGCCATTTGTGATTTCAATCTCAACGCATTCTGGAATCTCATAGGAGTGAAGCTCACGTAAAGCATCGCGCACGCGATCGAAAACATTTGCAGTGGTTTTGATTAGCAGCAACCACTCGGTTGCGGCTTCCACTTCTCCTTTCCAGCGGTAAATCGATTCGATCTGGGGAACGATGTTAACGCAGGCCGCGAGTTGGCGCTCGACAAGCGCGCGGGCAATGGCGCGCGATTCTTCGAGGGTCCCGCAAGTGGTCAAAACAACTCGTTTGTCAGTCATATAGAATCATTCGTTGGCCTTCTGTATATGGACGTTCATCTTGCTTTCGGAATCTAACTCCCGGGTATTTCAGGCGAGTGTCCAAGGTTAAAGACCAAGCCTAGATCATAAATTTATACGAGGGATGCAATGACTACTCAAATTAAGTTCGGCACTTCGGGTTGGCGGGCTGTAATGGCCGAAGAATTTACGTTCGCGAACGTTCACCGGGCAGTGCATGGAATTGCGCGTTACGTCACATCGCAGAAATCGAATGGAGCAAAGGTCATTGTGGGGCGCGACCCGCGCTTTCTGGGAGAAACGTTCTGCTCCATGGCAGCAGACCTTCTGTCAGGCTACGGGATAACGCCGCTGGTAATCGCGGAACCGGCGCCTACGCCGGCGATTTCCTATGCGGTGATTCAGTCGAAGGCCGACGGTGCGATTAATTTCACGGCTTCGCACAATCCTCCGGAATATAACGGCATCAAGTTCTCGACTGCCGACGGAGCGCCGTCGCTGCCGGAAGTGACAAAGGCGATCGAGGCTGAGATTGCTGCGTTCGATGCGAATCCGCAAACACCGAAGGCGCAAAAGACGGAAGCACAGTCGATCGATCCGCGACGCATGTATCTTGCGCGCCTGCGTGAGATTGTGGATCTTGACATCATTAAGAAAGCGGGCACTAAGGTCGCATTTGATCCGATGTGGGGAGCGGCCCGCGGCTATTCCGATGAACTGCTGCGCGAGGCCGGTGTAACCGTCGGCACGGTGCATGATACGCGCGATGTTCTGTTCGGCGGGCACGCGCCTGAGCCGGACGATCATCTGCTGGACGACCTGCGCCACAAGATGCGCGAAATTGGAGCGGGGGTCGGCATAGCTACCGACGGCGATGCTGACCGCTTCGGGATTGTCGATGAAGACGGGACTTTTCTGCAGCCGAATTACGTGATCGCGCTGCTGTTTGATTATCTGGTTGAAACGCGGGGGTGGAAGAATGGCGTGGGTAAGTCGGTCGCCACCACCAACCTCATCAATGCGTTGGCGGAAAAGTACAAGATTGAGCTTCACGAAACGCCCGTGGGTTTTAAATACATCGGCGAACTTATCAAAGAGGACAAGATTCTGATCGGCGGCGAAGAGAGCGCCGGATTGTCGATTCGCAAGCACGTGCCGGAAAAGGACGGAGTACTTGCGGGATTGCTGTGTTGTGAGATGGTAGCTCGACGCGGAGCGTCACTTGGCAGACAATTGGAGTCCATATTTGCCAAAGTTGGTTCCTTCTACCCCGTGCGGGAGAACTTCCGCTTGACGCCGGAAGTGAAACAGAAGTTTACTGAGAAGTTACGTAGCGATCCAGCCGACTTTAATGGCAGCAAAGTTGCGAAGGCGGTGCGGACGGACGGGTTAAAACTGGTTCTCGCCGACGGCTCCTGGGTTTGCTACCGGCTGTCTGGCACGGAACCGGTTGTGCGCGTTTACAGCGAGGCGCGGAGCAGGGAAGACCTCGCCAAGTTGAGCAAGGCAGCAAAAGCATGGATCTTCGATTAGGGCCAGCCTCGAGAGAACGCATTTTGCCGGGCCGAATGTTTCGACCGGAAGATGGGTTACGCGCCGTGATGGAGCAGGCGCCGAAAGCCGAGGCAGTGGCAACGCGATGGGTGGAGCAGACTCGTCCGGGCTGGTCGTGGTTAGCGCGAGAGTGGCGGAGACTGGGCACTGCAGCGGCGGCGGTCGTCATTGTTGGACTGCTCCTGCACGCGATGTTTGGCGCGAACGGCATGGTGGTCTACCGGCAGAAGAGAGCCGAGATGCATGAACTGCAGAGTGAAGTCGACCGATTGCAGAAGGCGAACGAGCAGTATGCCGAACGGATCAAACTGCTCAAGTCCGATCCGGAGACGATCGAGAAAGAAGCTCGCGAACAACTGCACTACACGCGCAAAGGGGAAGTAGTATTTGTAGCTCCGGAGGCCGCGCCCGCGAAGCCTCCCATTGGACGGGCGAACAACGGCAAGTGAAAAGCCAAAGCCTATTCATCCGACCAGTGGGCGCTACTTCCGGAATCTTGCTGAGCTTCCTACTGTGCGAAGACAGAATGCGTGGTGTCGAGGGCGCAATGTGGATCGTCAGGCGCGCTTGATTCCTGAACGCGGCGGCCTCGCAACGATTTCCACCACTGCAGCAGCGGTTTTATCTGCGACTCGTAGGGCTTGAGGCTCTTGTTGTCGAGGAATTCCATGTTCTGAAACTCACTCTTGCGCGCGACGCTAATCGTGTAAGGATGGGTGTCCTGCATGACGAGCGGCGGGACGGTGCGAGGAACTTTGAGATCGCGGAATTCATGGCTGTCGATAATTGCGATCAGCGAATTCCATTCGGCATCGGAGAGTTCGCCCTCGTAAACTTTACGATCGGCTTCTTTCCCCCGCTTGATGTCGGCCTTTTCGGAATGGAAATGATGATCGTCGAATATCAGAGTGCAGTACTGCGGAGACGCCATGGCGGCGGGCTGGATCTCATTTAACAACAGACGCAGAGGCGCATGGGCCGCTTGTTGGCCGGAACTTGCGGTCGTCGCAAAAGCCAAACCGAGCAGGAAGAGAAATGCGGCTGGTCGTTTCATGATCATCCCAGGTTGATCGGCGCGCAATACTGGGGCGTCGCCTCTTTAAAGTCGGACTTATTTTTCTTCTCGATGCTGTCGAACCATTTGAGCAAGGGATTCACTGTTTTCTGGAAGCGGGCCCCGTTGTCGAGGTAGGTATCCATTCCATTGGTGACGCCACCGGTGTCGCTTGCGCCCATCTTCAGCCGCTCCTTGGTTGTCGTGAAGCGTTGCTGCGAGCCGTCGCGGTCGATTTGGGCGTCCAGGCTTTCAATTTCACGGATCGTCGCATTCGGAGGGATCTCTGGTGGCGCTGGTGTTGTGATCTTCTTGAAAGCATCGTCGTCGAGTATCGATTTCAAGTGCTGAAGGTCATCGGCGCCAAGAGTGCCCTCGGCGCGCTTGACCTTCGGCTTCCCTACGGTTGTCTCTTCTCTTTTCTCAAGTACAAATTTGCCGTCGCCGTAAACGACCAGGCAAGAAAGCGAGTTGGGATAGCTGGAAACGTCTCCGCCTTTGCCGTAAGTGATGCCATTCATGCCCTGGGCGTGGACGACGTTGGTCTCGAGATTCAGATAAGCCTTGGAACGCTGCAACTTCAGTAATGTCGCTGAAGGTGCTTGACCAACTGCCGCTTCGGCAAATAAAAGGATTGCAAGAAGCGCAAGAGTTGTGTGTAAGTCAAAGCGAAACCGTGCAGACATCCTTTCCCTCCCGTGGGGTATTGATAGTGGTTGCCATGTTACACCGAAAGCAGCAAGAACCGCATGGTTTTGTAAAAAGGTAAAGCGGGTGTCTGGGAAAGCGAAGTGGCTTCGGCTGTGGTAGAGTTCAAGCATTCGTGTGGGAACTCAATTGAGGAGGATGGTATGCGGAAAGCTGTTTTGTTGCTGCTCGCTCTCGCGTTGGTCCTGATGATTGCTCCGGTGGCATTTGCCGGAAGCCCCCAGACCGTGAACGGCTGGATCAGCGATTCTAATTGTGGTGTAAAAGGGGCCAACGCCGCGGCTGAGGAATGCACGAAGAAGTGCATCGCCAAGGGAGCGAGCCCCGTCGTTGTCACCGATGGGGACCAGAAGGTCCTGAATGTGGAAAATCCCGATGCGCTTAAGGATCACTACGGGCACCACGTGGCAATCACGGGACACATCGATGGGGACAAGATTCACGTGGACAGCGTGAAGATGCTATAAGAATGACCCGGATTGATTTGAAATGAGGGCGACCGAAAGGTCGCCCTGTTTTTCTGATTTGCGGTTTAGCTTCGCGGCGCGCTAGCGCACAACGCCTTCGAGCGGGGAACTGGCCGTGGCGTAGAGTTTGCGAGGCATTCTTCCCGCCAGGTAGGCCTTCCGTCCAGCCAGGACGGCATGTTTCATGGCTTCGGCCATGAGGACGGGTTCTTGAGCGCCAGCGATGCCGGTATTCATCAGGACGGCGTCATAGCCGAGTTCCATTGCGATGGCGGCATCGGAGGCTGTGCCTACGCCGGCATCGACAATGAGTGGAACGCCCGTAATCAGTTCGCGCAGAATGCGCAGGTTCGCGGTGTTCTGAATGCCGAGACCGCTGCCGATGGGCGCGCCCAGAGGCATCACAGCCGCCGCGCCCGCATCGACGAGGCGCTTCGCGAAGACGATGTCGTCCGATGTGTAGGCCAGCACGGTGAAGCCTTCTTTCGCCAGCGTGCGCGTGGCTTCAAGTGTGGCTTGCACGTCGGGAAACAGCGTGGCTTGATCGCCGATCACTTCAAGTTTGATCCAATCAGAAAGCCCGGCCTCCCGTGCCAACCGAGCCGTGCGGATCGTCTCCTCAGCGGTGTAGCATCCGGCCGTATTGGGCAGAAGGAAATATTTTCCGGGATCAATGTAATCGAGAAGGGATTCGGTGCTGCGGTCAAGATTTACGCGGCGAACCGCGACCGTTACCATATCAGCGCCGCTGGCCTCAAGCGCACGCGCGGTCTCCTGAAACGATCTGTATTTGCCAGTCCCAACGATGAGACGGGACTGAAATTGCCTGCCTGCGATGATGAATGAGTCCGTCATGTCTTTATTGTACGGCGGGGGCGGGCGAACCTGGCAAGCGTGAGGCGGTTTATCTGAATTCGACTATCGGCGGACCGGATCAACTTCCGCGGTTTCGGCCTTGGCGTACATGTCATCGATCAGATCACGGTAGCGACTCTCGATTCCGCGACGACGCACCTTA
>Ga0116121_1000544_pt1 | contig 18958 bp, 22 predicted proteins | sample June2015DPH_13_1_FD_89725 | JGI IMG/M metagenome (GOLD analysis project Ga0116121, IMG submission 89725) | Peatland microbial communities from SPRUCE experiment site at the Marcell Experimental Forest, Minnesota, USA - June2015DPH_13_10 | ecosystem: Environmental > Terrestrial > Soil > Wetlands...
GTCGCCCGCACTCGTGGCGTTGGCCAATCGCGCCACCGGGGGAGTTGTTAGCGTTTTTTGAGCCTCGTCAAAAATCAGATCTTCTGCCAAGATCAAATGTTCCGTGCATTCCTGAATTGACCAAGCGTCGGGAGACGACTTAAACCTCCACTGGGCATGCGTCAGTCCTCTGATGCTCCCGAGCAAAGCCTTTTCCGACGACTTCAACTCAGATAACAGGTAGGCGCGTTCGGCTTTCGTCATCTCGCCCCTGATAGCATCATCTTGCCCAACCAAAGCAGATGCCGGGCTGATCGCCGTCAGAAAACCCAAGAAGATGAATTGCAATATGCGACGCGGTCTCATGGTCACTTGTTCTTTCCATTTCAGGGTGAGTGAGCGGAAGTCAGTTCCAACCCGAATGATTTGGGAGTGAACTTTACTAACCGGAGGCATCACTATGCGTGAACAGGTACGAGGCTGGGAAGGGCCACTTTTCTTGTTATTCGCCGTGCCGCTTTCAAGAGAACTCTACTTCGTACCCGTCGGATCTCATTCAGAGCACTTCGCCCGAGGCGTCGGAAACCTTCTCGAATTTCGGTTTCTCTCATGCGTGAATACCCCGTAAGAAACCCGTGCGAGAAGGCTTGGCCAGATCGCGTCAACTCCGTCGTCTGTTTCTTCAACACCTGGGGGCAACGGCGAGCACGGTCGCTAAGACGCGCCAAGTGCATTCTGCGAAGAAGCCTATCGACAAGACGACTTTGCGGAAGAGTGATGTTGCCCGGGAACCGTTGCCACACCGCAGCGGGAAACTTCCAGTTATCACTCTTGGAATGCGTTGGCCATCAAATCCTGTTCTGCTCTTGGAATGTTCAACCGGGTTGCTTCCTCTCGCCAGCCGGCAACTGCGTCTTGCACTTGCTTCAACAACTCGTTCGCTTTGTGTGGGCTCAATCCATAGTTCTGGGACGCCTCCATCGCGATCGAAACGTCGCAGGCAGTCTCCACTTCGTTGATCGCCAGCGTCAGTTCTTGTCGATCGACTGACGGATTGATGTCGTAAGCGGGTGACAACCGGATACCGCCTTCGTCGACAAAGAAACCGTGGTTGCGAAGGTGGTCGTCGGTGTTGTGGATGAGAATGTTGAAGACCACGCGTCGAAACAACTGTGCGCAATCCGAGCGGGTATCGGCCCCTCGCGACTGCAATAAATCGACCAGTTCGAGATAGCTTGCTCCAGGTTCGCCGTCAGTATGCTGAGTCAACGTCATGGCGGAAATGAACGCCAAACGGCCTCCTGTTGACGTGCGATCGAAACGCTTCACCAGAAACGTGGTATAGGGACTCTCCGCGAAGCGGAGGGGCCTAGCATCGGGGACAGTGATCCCCGCTTTTCTCGCCAGGCTGTGAGTGACCAGTTCCCATCCGCCCATATCGCGAGTGTCGTTTCTGCTGGGGAATTTTGCCATGCATAACGTCCCGGCTTCGTCCCGCACCGATGCTTTCGGTCGGGCTCCACCCAGGGAAGATCCGGGCGCGAGCAGTTGCGTTAGCCATTTTTCGTAAAGCGGGTTGTCTTCTTCATCGATGTGCTTTTCGAACTCCAGGCTGGCCGCCTGCAACTCACGCAGAGAGGTCAGAGGAGGGGCTGGTAATTGCACATCGGTGTCGATGAAAGGTGTATTGCTTGACTCTCGAAAGCGCAACGCTCCCAAGCGAGTTTCGTCGTGAACGCCGAGCAGAAAATCCCACTCGGTCAGGGCTCTCGGTTTGCGTTTTTCATGGCGCGCGCGTGCGTTTTCGCGACGCTGCATGAGTACCCGGCCCCAGCGGTCCGGGGCCGAATCGAGGAAAATGCCAAAGTTCTTGCGCTGGGGAGCAGGGTACTGGTGACCGGCCGCCAAGGCAAGGTCAGGATCAAAGGAGAAGACTTCGGGTTGCTCCAGCCATGCCTGGTCATATTCAAAGGAGAAGATTTCGCCCGAGCCGGTTCGCTGACGGTGAAGTTGGCCCATGAGAACTGGATGGCCAAACCGCTCCAGATCGATGCATACCTCGACTGTATCGAAACCTGCCATTAGGAGGTTTCCTTTGGCTTGTTCACGCTGTCAACTGATGGAGTCGGGGATGACAGACGCTTTGGAGCGCGGCGCTTCGGGGACAAGCCGGTGTCTTGTAATTTTCGACCCAGCGGGTCGTCCACAGCCAGTTTCGCAAGATCCTCTTCGAGGCGCAGCACCTGCATCACCCGTGCGTAAATTCCGAGTGCGACTGCCGACTCTCCCTTTTCGACTCTCGACAGAGTCTTTCGAGTAATCCCGGCGCGCTGGGCAACCGTTTCCGCCGAGTATCTGCGACGGAGTCGTGCCAGCTTCAGGTTCTGCCCATAGCTCCGCAAGAGGCGGGAAACTCGAGGCAGTAGGGGTGGTTCTGTTCTTGGCATAATGGGTATTATATTACCCAAAATAGCCACTTATTGCAACTGATATGACACATTGAGATTCACTGCTCCAGCCGCATCTGCACCAGGCGGGGGCTGCTGATGGCGTGCGTTCCCGCCTCAATCGTGCCGCGAGGATGGTTGCGCAGACATCGTGCGCTGGCGCGATAGGCAGAACCACGCCTTTACACCGTTAGCGCGGAACTCGGCGGAACGTAGCTCGACGATCTCCAGCGCGGGTTCGATAGCGAAGGTGATCTCACGTGCCGAGCGCCGCGGCGGACCGACCTCACGACCCGGACCTTCGGTGCTGCCGATGAGGCTCAGCCACAAGCCAGCGGGTTCCAGTGCGGCAGCCACGCACTCGGAGAAGCGCGAGCGCTCCTCGGGTTCGTCGAACACATGAAAGCAGCCGCGATCGAAGACGAAGTGGAAAGGGCCGCCGGGCGGGGGCGTCGCGAGAAAGTCCAATGTCCCGAAGCGGCAGCGTAGTTCCCGGCCTTCCATTTTGGCGTGGGCCTTTTCGACCGCGAGCGGCGACACGTCGACTCCGAGTACGTCGAAGCCGCGCTCAGCCAGCCAGATTGCGTTCGTCCCAGTACCCGCGCCGATCTCAAGCGTTCGCACCGGTGCGACGCCGGCGGAAGTGATGAACTCAACAAGCAAAGGCTCCGGCTGCCCAGTGTCCCAGGGCGGCACTCCTGAGGCGTAGCTGTCATTCCAGGATGGATGCGGCATGATGGTGCGAGTTTAGCGCCGATTCGACACCCGCAGCTACCGGGGTAAGCCAATCTAATCTCTTTGCCGCTATTCGCGATGTTAGGAACCCCTCGCGATAGAGGATGCGCTCGTGAATTATCAGCGGCAGGCAAGGGAACGGCCTGTGATACGGACACGTAGTCGACATCATGATGGATCGAAATCCATGTCAAGCAGGCCGTGCTTGGGCTTCTCAAAAAGCAGGTGTGCTGGCCGTGCCCAAACCGTGTCCTAATCGACCGTGTTCAGCCCATTTGGGTTCACTTTGAACGAGAAGCAGATTCCCCAAATTATTGAAAAGAATAAAAATCTAGGTGTGAGATAGACGCGTTGGAAGAACTTTTTCTGCGCCCAAGGCAGGTGCGCTACCAGGCTGCGCTACGCCCCGACATGACTAGCAGAATTGATTCTAAAGCACTTTCCAACTTTGCGACCACTCCGATTGATGATTTCCGGCCTCGACCGTGCCAAAACCGTGCCAAATCCGCTCACTGCACCAATACCGTGCCAACTGATTCACCACTCGCCGGCAGCATCTCGCTCGCGCGGCGGTTAAGCTTGTCCAGAGCTTCGCGCTTCATCTGCAATTTCATCTGCGAATACTTTTTGAAGACTTGCGCGTCTCCCTGGCGAAGCATTTGAGTCACCCATTCATCGGCTACGCCTCCGGCACTCAGCCGCGTGGCATACGTGGATCGAAGGTCGTAGATTCGGAAGTAGGAAACCTTGGCGCGCCGAAGAGTCTTGTGCCAAACCGTCTTGAAAGTGGTCTGGTGCCCGCTCTGATTCAGATCGCTCGGAAACAAGAACGGACTATCCCCCGCGATGGCCATCTGGCGACCAAAGGCTTCGATGGCCAGCGGAGTAAGAGGAACTTCGGCGGTGCCGTTCGGAGTCTTCGAGTCCGGGATCCAGACGACCGCGTTCCGAAGGTCCACTTGATCCTTCTTCATCGGAGTCAGTTCCTTATAGACTCGCAATCCAGTCTCCGTAATGATCTGCACGGCGTTTTTCATGTACTCGGGACCATGAAATTCGATCCGTTGCTGCTCCGACCAGGTGACGTAATGCGGCCGGAACAGTCCTTTCACGGCGACCGGGAACTCCACCCCCGAACAGGGGTTGGCCGCAAGCAGTTTCTTGCGGACCGCAACATTCAACATGCGACGGAGCACCCGAAATTCCTTATGCACCGTGGTTGACTTGAGTAATCCCTTCTCCCGGAAACCACGAGCTACCTTAACCCGGACTCGCTGCCGAAGACGATGGCGCAAATAGTCTTCGATCGCGTCGGCTGTAACATCCACCAGTTTTCTGCCCGGGAACGCAGCTTTCAGATGGGTTGCACACCGCATGTTGGCTTCGTGGGTTTTAGGGGCTCGTAGGGTGGTCTTGAATAGTTCTCGAGAAAAGAATCCACCCACTCTCCGAAATCCAGTGCCTCTCCTTTGCGAACTACCTCCAACAGGTTGCCGTCCCTGGCGTGCAGCCGTTCTCGAAGTTTTCGGTTGGCTTCCTGCCAGTCCTCGGTATGGGTGGACTCTCTACAGCGCTTCCCGTTGCGATCCCTGTATCGAATCCACAAAATCCGGCCATCCTTGCGTGGATAGACAACCCCATCGTGCTTCTGTGGTTTATGCATTCACCATCTCCTGTTTGAATGACGCGCGGAATGACTCGAGATCCGATTTGAGGAACCGGATGTTGCAACCCATTACGCGGAGATGGGGAATCTGCTTTCGTTCAACCCAAAGATACACAGTCTGCGGGCTCACTCCAAGGAATTTTGCCGCCTCCTTTACTCTCATCGGAGGTTCGAGCGCGCGGGCCGAGTGATCGAGAGGTTCCGCGTCGTCATCTGGGTGCTCTCGACTCGCGGCGGTCGGCAGAGTCCCCCGAGGTGCGCATTGGGATCACGACTTGCGATGGCTTCCCTTGGGCTGACAAAGGCTGCCTCCTGATTGCACCAATTTAGGGCCTTTTACCTCGGTCCCGAAACTCGGTCAAAGGACGGCGCGGAGCCAAAGGGCGCAGTAATGGCGTGATGTCCTAGGTTTGTGCACTTGCCTGGCCTCCACGAGTGATCGAACGGCTGTGGGCTGTTTGCGACCGGCGTAGAAGACGGTCCGAAGGAACACAAAGGGGCGGGATCAAGAGTTCTTCAATAAGAAATTGTTGGATTTCTGAGTATCTGATATGCGACTGCTGACCGTAATGCTCGACCAGTCAGACCAGTACGCTCAGACCCAGTCGATATTCAGCAAAAGCAGCCCGACCAAGGAGGATCGTCGATTTCGCAGGCATGTATCGAGGATTCTCCAGTAAGTGATATATACATCACATAATGCTTGAACGCTGGATAAAAGTGATGTATAACGCACATTATGCAGACGCTGGCAGAACTGGGCGAAGCGGTCTCAGCCCGGCGAAAGGCTCTTGGACTGAACCAAAGTGAGGTTGCCTTACGCTCCGGCATCACCCGGGAATCCCTGGTGCGCTTTGAGCGGGGACAGGTGTCGGAGTTCGGCTCCCGCAAACTACTGGCGGTTCTCGCGGTACTCGGCCTTGAAATGACTTTCACCGAGGTAGGAGTCTCAGGCACCCTGGATGAACTGCGGCGCGAACGGGGTGGTGCTTGAAGCTCAATGTCCATGTCCTCGGTCGCCATGTTGGCGTTCTCGAACAGGTCGGTGACTTCAAGAGCGTGATGACCTACGTTCCAGACGTGGCGTCCGGGAACCTCGTCTCTTTGACCATGCCCGTCCGCACCGAATCGTACCCATGGGACGACCAACTTCATCCCATCTTCCAGATGAACCTTCCGGAGGGCTACCTCCTCCAGGTCCTGCAGGAAGAATTCGGACCCCATATCGGTGCGAGTCCGGTCGCGCTCCTCTCCGTTATCGGTCGAAATATGGTGGGAAGACTACAAGTCGTTCCACCCGGGGCGGCACTGGACGAACCGGCAAAACCGATCGAAGTTGCGGAACTGCTGAAGGGGGATAACTCGGAAGAGGCATTTTCGCAACTGGTTCGAGAACATGCAAAGAGCGGTGTATCAGGCGTCTTGCCGAAGTTCCTGGATACCGAACAAAAGAAGACGAGCGGCCTGGGACAGCACAAGAAGGCTTCATTGCTGGTCCACGACCACATTATCAAAGGCTCATCCAGCAAGCTTCCGTTCGCGACCGCCAACGAACACTTGTGCATGCAGGTGGCAGCGCGGGTTGTCGAAAGCGCGAAAACCCAACTCTCCGAGGATGGCAATGTGCTGGTGGTGCGCCGGTTCGACGTCGATGAGAACGGAAAGCCATTCCACGCATTGGAAGATTTTTGTGCCCTGCTCGGACTTCGGCCTGCAGCGAAGTACGAAACCGCATGGGAGCGAATCGCGAAGGCGGTTCGGACCTATGTGCCGGGCGGAGATCAGCGCGAAACCTTCCAGAAGCTGACCTCAATCCTGCTGTTGACGTACGCGCTGAGGAATGCGGACTGCCATTCGAAGAATCTGGCATTGCTGTATACGTCACGAACGGATGCACTCCTCGCACCCGCGTACGACTTCTTCACGACTTCCGTTTACGAGGGTTACCTGAACAACCCTCCGGGAATAAGTTTCATGGGGAGGAAGACATGGTTGCCCGGAAAGACTTTAGGCACCTTCGTTACTTCCACCTTTGGCATTTCTCAACGTGAGCAGAAGGAAATCCTGGAGCGCATCAGTGATGCGGTAGCAGACACCGCTCCTGCCGTTCGTGAACTGATGAAGCGCCTGGCAGGTTTTAAGGACACTGGAAAGCGGATGCTGGCCGCATGGAGTGAGGGAGTGAGTGTTTTGCGCGATTCCCGGATGTACGGCCTGAGCCCGTGGAGGTCGTCCGCAGCTTTTGAGGGAATCTCTGACCCCGCGAAACTCAAAAAACCTCGAACTGTCATCGGCCGCTCGGAGCTTTTGTCTCATCGCACCAAATCCAAGTGACCGAGGTAGCGGCTACAAAGCCCCGGCACCGTGTATCCTGTCAACGATGGGAATGTGATGACGCTCTCGGAGCTAAAAATCGAAGGGCCGGAAACTCTCATTCCCGCGCCATCGCCGACAGCATGTCATCGTCTTCATCGATGTTCTGCAGTCCCTCGCCGGCAAACTTGCCTTCCATGGTGAGAGCCACAAGGAGCTTCTTCCCCATCAAGCGGAGACAGGAAGTCTGCATCGTCCCTTCGCAGCAAAGAAACTTCACGTGTACCGGTCGCCGTTGCCCGATCCTCCAGGACCTGCGGCTCGCCTGCCGCAAAGTGTGCAGCGAATACCCCGACTCGTAGAAGATGATCGTCGGAAAGTCCAGCAGGTCCAGACCTGTTTCCACCAGCTTGGGATGGCAGATCACTACCTGAACTCCGTCTTTGACCTGTCTGGCGTACCAGGCCTCGCGCTTAGAAGTGTCCACACTCGCCCGTAAAACTGCGATGCGGAGCCCTTCGTTACTGAGGATTCGTTGAAGCCTGGCTGTAACGTCGTGCTTCTGCGTGTACACGGCAAAGACTTGACGCCGTCCCTCCGCCAGTTCCTTCCTGATCTCTTCGATCAGCCTGCGTTCTTTGGAATAGATGGGGTCCTCGGAAAGATCGCGAGGATCTGCAATCACAAATCTCACCCTGCGCTTGAGTTCGGGATCGAACTCAGTACCGTACAGCGTCCCAATCCCGTATGGGTGATCGGGATAAAGCAACAGAGTGTTCAGCATCGTACTCAGAACCGACCGATTGCCACGGTGAGCCTTCAACGCCTTCCGCATGTCCTCTTCGAGTTCGCGGTACGCTTCCTGCATGGGAGCGTCCATCGGCACGCTCAGATAGGTTTCCTCGTATGGCGGCAGTTCGCCGGAGATGTCTTCCAGAAACACGAAGGGGCACAATTGCATGAGGAACTCGCCGAACAACAGCGGCGATGCCCCGGGCTTGCGCCGTCTGAAAGAGGAATTCTCCTGGCTCGACAATCTGGCGGAAGTTTCGATCAATGGCCAACCAATTGTGCTTTGTCACTACGCCTTGCGCGTCTGGAATCGAAGCATTCGCGGATCGTGGCACCTCTACGGGCATTCTCACGGACGTCTACCCGACGTTCTCCGCTCACTCTCCACCGATGTGGGAGTCGATACGCACGACTTCCGCCCATGGCACTATGACGAAATCGCCGACATCATGAGGAAAAAAGCAGAGGCTCCGGCGTTGGCCTCAGATCACTAGCAATCCCCGCACGTGCGTCCAGTCACAGGCAAGAATCTCGGACAGCGATGCTACTACTTCTTAGGGCTGGCAGTTTCCGACGCCGCTAAAAGGCGAAGTCGTCCCTTGATTCCCGCCTCGATAGATGAGGCAATCTGATCGGGAAAGTTCTTTGGAAGCTTTGACACAACAGAGTCAACCGCGGCGGTTCCTCCGTCTAGCAACTCGTGGACAACTGATTCAATCACCTCTTGCCCCACCCCAGCTTGATCTGCCGTCTGAAAAAAGTGACGTTGCGCAATCTGCCTGATCTGGTAGTGCGGTTTTGTGCCGAATGCCATAGCCAGCCGAAACTGTTTCCACAAGATCTGCTTCGAATCGACGCTAGGCTGGGCTGAGATGACATCGTAGAGTGGCGTCATGCGAAAACGTCCACCTGGAGAGAGAAAGATGCTGAAGTTTTTCGCGTGTCCGTCGGTAGCTCCCATGAGCCAGAAGGCGATGTTCGCCTTTAGAAATGAGCGCTGATCTGAGAGTGGTTCATCACTGCCTCGCAGCATCTTAAGGATGTCCGTTATGCCTGGACCGCCATCGCTCTCGTATTTCAGCGTCGGCGGCACCGAGAGCGCTTGGCAAGAATCCTCTTGCGGCAGACGCAACAGTCTGTGATCACCAGTCCACAGCCTGTCGAAACGCTCAACAATCAGAACACGCCTCTCTCCGAAGGTTGCGATTTCCGCTTTTGCGGCCGGTAGACCCAGGGCATCGAGTATCTTGAGGCACAGATATTCGTTCTCGACGCTTGAGGTGAGGTCCACACCGTTGGGGAGCTTTCCAATCGAAGGCTTGAAGATGTGCGTGGTCGGGGTTGTGCCGCGGGGCTTACGCCATCGACCGTTCCAACGCAGAAGTGCGGTCTTCTCTTGAGCGCCAGCGATTGATATTCGGAAGCTCTCATCTTCCGTGATCCCGAGAGGCGCTGTTGCCAGATTGTGAAGAATGGCTGCGATTTCGCGTTCACTGACGGGTACGGCATCGATCATGCCTGCAGGAGTGGGTTCGGAGTCCTCAGGAAGGAACTGTAGCGCACCCACACAGTCATGACCGATCGCCCTCAACAGACTATAAGCGTCGGTTCCTTCGGCGTGCGCGCGCGCCGCGATCTGACGCCGCAGAGTATCGTTGTCCGGCAATAAATTCTCGAAAACGGCCAGCACGGGAGCGCCCAGGTATGCCTGTTCGCGTAGAGGCAAGGAGAGTGATGCGGGCAGGGCCGAGTCCCACTCCAGCCATGACCGGTCGTATTGAAAAGAGATTGCCCCCGAAGTCTCGCGTCGAAGTAGCCCGACAAGACGACTGTTGAGAAAGACTCTTAGACGGTCGTGCGAGGTTCGGCGGGGCATTAGAAGAGTTTCTCAATGTCTTGGGATGAGCCCTTGGTGCGCGGCCGAACCACCAATTCCAGGTCAAGCGCGGCAAGCGCACGCAGCACTGTGTCGAAGCGGGCTGCTGCTGACCTCTCAATGTCCGAAATCGTACGCTGCCGCATGCCGGCTTTTGCGGCTAATTGCTCCTGTGTTAGGCCGAGCTCGCGTCGCCGCTCTCGGATGGAATTCCCGAGCTGCAGAGGAGTTCGTGCAATGGCCTGCATGTTGTTCTCTTTTCTGTCGCGTCAATTGGCTTCTTAGGCGCTTTTCCGCCTAAAGACTGCCTTAGGCGCTTTTTCGCCTGAGAGCATTTTAGGCGGTTTCCCGCCTATTTGCAAGATAGGCGGTTTTCCGCCTAAGGCATTCCGGTATCTTTGGTCCAAAGACTAACCGGCCCGACTCTTGCTCGGCTCCCAGCGGGCCGCTCCATCGCAATGCCATTTCCAGCCAAAGCGCCCTAGAGGTCCTTGGAAACCTTCGTCCTGAACTGACTCGGCGCGCTCTGCTTTTTCATCGGCCCTGTTGCATGTGCCCCTCGACTGGAAAAAAACGACCGTGCACAAACCGTGCCAATATGAGCGGGATTCAAACCATTTGGGTTAACTTTGAACGAAAAGCAGATTCCCCAAATTGTTGGAAACAATAGAAATCAAAAAAAAGAATGGAACGGTTGGAGTAAATCAGTCTGCGCCCAAGGCAGGTGCGCTACCAGGCTGCGCTACGCCCCGGCTGTGTCAACATCGATGACTCTTCGGAATCAACGATCCCTACGATTATAAACGACAGAACGCGCTATAATTTTTGGCTGTATATGCAGAGCTCGCGGTATGCCCTAGTTGCCTACTTACGGAATTCCGTGGGAGAGTTCGTGGAGAACCTCCGGCAGGAATTGCATCCCGCGTTGCCTCATCTTGCGGCGCATCTCACGCTTCTGCCGCCGCGGCCTCTGCACGCAACGGAGAATGCGGCGCTGCAGTTGCTGGCGGGGATCTGCTGTCAGACCGAGCCCTTCGAAGTGACCTTGGGCGACATGGGAACCTTCGTTCCCACCACTCCAACGGTTTACATCAGCGTGGCCCATAGGGCATCGCGGTTGCGAGAGTTGCATGACCAGCTGAATACGCAAGTGTTGGCCTTTACCGAAGAGTGGCCCTACACACCTCACCTGACGGTCGTGAAAATGCCCACCGAAGAGGAAGCGGAACTAGCCTTGGTAATTGCTCGCGAACGCTGGCAACAGTATTCCGGCAGTCGACGGATCCTCCTTGACCGGCTCACCTTTGTTCGCGAAGAAGCACAACACCACTGGGTTGACCTGGCTCCGGTCCCCCTCGGCGGTACACTGGTTTCTCCGTAAAAGCCTCCCCAAGCCCTCCTGTCCGTATCCGTCCGAAGTTTTGCAATTTCTTAATCGAGTATTCATTTCCCATTAACCTTGGCGTCACGAACATGGCAAATACTCAGGCCAAGTGGTCGAAGGCCTAGATTGTCCAAGGAGGAACAAGATGTCCGCTCGTCGTTTTCTCTCCCCTGCGCTGATGGCTTTGGTGCTGGCAAGCCTGTTTTCGCTGATGGCTTCCGCACAAACCAACAGCAAGCTTCAACATGTCCTACTGATCAGCATTGATGGCATGCATTCGCTGGATTTTGCGAATTGCAGCAAGGGTGTTCCGGTTTTCGGGAATGACCCCTACTGTCCGCATCTGGCGTCACTCTCAGCGACCGGTGTGCATTATCTGCAAGCACTCACTCCAAAACCCTCCGATTCGTTCCCTGGGCTGACGGCTCAGATCACCGGCGGAACGCCGCGTTCGGCGGGAATCTTCTATGACGTCAGCTACGATCGCTCCCTGTCTCCCCCGGCAAAGACAACGCCTTACGGCATCGTGGGCGGATCCAAGCTATGCCCCAGCGTGATTGGTACACAGGTCGGATTCGATGAAGAGATTGACTACAACTATCTGAAACTTGACTCCGGGAAAACGAATGGCAGTTCCGGAATCAACGGAATCAATCCGGCATACCTTCCGCGCGATCCAAAAAATAGCTGCGCGCCGGTCTATCCGCACAACTACATCCGCGACAATACCATTTTCAACGTGGTGAAGAATGCGGGCGGTTACACGGCATGGTCCGACAAGCACCCGTCTTACGACTTCACCAACGGGCCGAGCGGCGATGGCGTGATCGACCTATGGTCGCCGGAAATCAACTCGATTCCAGTGCCGATCCCGTCAGTTCAGGGATGCAATCCCCTTCCCGACCCGGGCGCAGCCAAGTCGACCAATGCCTGGACGGACAGCTTCCAAAACATTCGCTGCTACGACCAGTTCAAGGTGGAGGCGGTTCTGAACTGGATTGACGGCAAGACCCACGATGGCAGCGCTACCGCGCCGGTGCCAACTTTGTTCGGCATGAACTTCCAGGCGGTGAGCGTGGGTGAGAAGCTGGTGGAACCGTCTCTCAGTCTGACGGGTGGCTATAGGGATGCGTTCGGAACTCCGAGCGATTCCTTGCTGGCCGAGATTCAGTACGTCGACGGCGCGATCGGTCAAATGGTTTCGGAGCTTAACAAGCAAGGGCTGTTGGACTCGACGCTGATTATCGTGTCGGCCAAGCACGGACAGTCGCCCATTGATCCAAAGCGCGTGCTGCGCATTCCGGCAGATGATGCTTCGGACGAACCTCCTTCCCAGATCCTGTCGCCCAGCGGAGTCGGGCCTGGGCTGCCCGTGGCACAAGCAGATGAGGACGATATCTCCATGCTCTGGCTGACGGATCAAAGCCAGACGGAGAGCGCAGTGGCCACGCTCGAAGCGCACGAAGATCTCTTCGGGCAAGGAGAAATCTTTGCCGGCCCTTCGCTCACGCTGCAGTTCAACGATCCACTCACCGATTCTCGTACTCCGGACATCATTATCGCTCCGAATGTTGGGGTCATCTATACGGGCGGGAAGGCCAAAGTTGCCGAGCATGGCGGCTTTGCCTACGACGACCGGAACGTTCTGCTGATCGTCTCGAACCCCAGTTACAAGCCCGTCGCCTTTAACGATCAGGTGGAGACTCGTCAGATCGCTCCCACCATCGTGAAGGCGCTGGGGCTGGATCCGAACCTGTTGAGTGCGGTTAGGTCCGAACATACGGAGACCTTGCCGGGACTCCCGTTTACTCAGCCATAAGGATTCGCCGGTTCGAAATAAATGCGGGAAACAGGTGCTTCCCGCATTTTTTATTGATCCGCTATTCTCCGCTATTCTCGCTATTCTCGCGCATGTCGCGCGACTTTGATAATGTCCCCATGCGACGACAATAGAAATGTCCCCATGCGACAAAGTTACGACAATAGAAATGTCCCCTAGTCTAGAGGTCTCCACAGGAGGCCAGATTGGGAAGGACAGCGATGAGCTGCAAGGAGTTGCGACGAGCCGGGGTAATGGCACGAGTGGAAAGCGGCGAACTGAAACTGGTAGATGCCGCAGTGATGATGGGGATGAGCTATCGGCAGGGCAAGCGCGTAGCCAAGCGGTATCGAGAGGGGGGGACGCAAGGGCTGAAGCACCGAAGCGCGGGGCGGGAGTCGAATCGGAGGAAAGCGAAGAAATTTCGAGGACGAGTGTTGCGCTTGGTGGGGAAGAAGTATTCCGGGGAGGAAGGAAAGCGGTTTGGGCCAACGTTAGCGGCCGAGCACTTGGCGAGCGACGACCAGGTGGAAGTGAATGCGCAGACCCTACGGCGCTGGATGTTGGCGGAAGGGCTGTGGAGTCGGGCGCGGAAGCGGCGCCAGCACGGCAAGCGGCGAGAACGGAAAGCGCACGTGGGCGAGTTGGTGCAGATGGATGGAAGTTTCCACGAGTGGTTGGAGGAGCGAGGGCCGCGAGGCTGCTTGATGAACATGGTGGACGATGCCAGCGGAGATACGCTGGCACGGCTGGGGAGTGAGGAGACGATCTGGGCGGCAGCGGGAGTGTTGCGGGCATGGGTGAAGAAATATGGCATGCCGGTGGCGCTGTATACGGATTGGAAGAATGTGTATGTACGAGAAGCGAGCCGGAAAGAGCAATTGCAGGGGGTGGTGCCGGTGACGCAATTTGGGCGGATGTGCCAGCGGTTGGGGATTCGCATCATCGCGGCCAATTCGCCACAAGCGAAGGGTCGAGTGGAGAGAAACCATGGCACCCACCAGGATCGCCTGGTGAAGAAAATGCGGCTGAAGAAAATCAAGACCCATACGGAGGCGAACCAGTTTCTGGAGAAGGAATATCTGCCGGAACACAATCGGAGGTTTCGACGTAGGCCGGCTCAGCCCGAGGACTATCACCGAGCGGCCCCGCGGGCGGCGGAGTTGGAGGCAGTGTTTCACCTGGAAAGCGTGCGAATCATCGGCAACGACTGGGTGGTACGGCACGACAATCGATACTTCCAAGTGAAAGCGCAAGCCCAGCAGTATGCGCCGGCCAAGGGCAAAGTCACGGTGTGCGAATGGGAGGATGGGCGATTAGAGATTTGCTATCGCGGCAGGGCGGTGGCTTGGGAGGAGATCCCCTGCCCGGTTCCAGCTGAGACGGCAAGAACCAGGGAGTCCAAGGCCAAGAAACAAAAGCCGCCCAGACCCAAAGCGGACCACCCCTGGCGGGGGGACTATCGCAAGATGCCGTGGAGCAAGCCAGGGCTGCAGTCGCTCCAGGAAATGGCCGGTTGAGATCGCCCATGAAATGTTCGCGTGGCCGGCAGCACAAAAAGTGGCGGCGCGAAAGGCTGTGCAAAAGCCGCGGCGTGGAAAAGTCAAAAAACGACTTTCCCCCTCCGCTTGGAAATCCCGCAAACCCCGCGGGATTCCCACTTTCCCACAGCCTCGGCGACTACGAGAGATTAACGAATAACCGGACATTTCATTTACTAACAAAAGGGGACACTTCTAATGTCGTAAGCATGGGGACATTTCTAATGTCGGTTGACACTCGCTATTCTCGCGCATTGACAAGCTGGCCAGTGGAAAGCATAATCCTGCACACGCCTTCGGAGTCGTGTCCCTGTTGTCAACTTGGGGTGATAGGGGGCGCGAATCGCATTCCTTAAATCAGAAAGGAGCTTGGCCTATGCTTGAGATTCAGACCAAGCACTTGCAGCCTGACATTTTTGTTCTGGAGATAACGGGGAGAATCACGATCGGCCGGGAGTGCAAGCAGCTGGAATGGGCTGCCGACAGCCTGGTTCGCGAGAAGCAGCAGAAAAAAGTCATCTTTGACCTATCCGGAGTGAGCCATATCGATAGCACTGGAGTGGGCATCATCGTCATGTCCGCCGGACTGTTGAAGCAGGCCGGAGGGGAACTGAGACTGGCGGGCGTCAACCAGCACGTACAACACATATTGAAGCTGACCAGTGTAGATAAGCTCGTGGCCTGGAATCCGACGGTGACGGAAGCGGCCGTGGGCTTTTAGCTGAAACTCACTCAGGTTCAACTGATATCGCAGCGCCAAGGCATTCACACAACGGTACTTTCTCTGAGTCCCTCCTCATATTGGCGTAACCATGACTGGGTTACCCCTGATTAAGTTACTCCGGTCGAAGGTCCCTGGCCCCCAGGTACATTTCACTCCCGTGCGTTGCGGAGCCGTTGTGGGCACTGTAAACAAAAGATAGGGAAGTGCGATATCCGCGCCGATAGCCGCTTCGGGCGTGGGTTTCAGAACGCCCCGGGGGCACAGAATGCAGATTGGGGTCTACGGTTCAGGTTTTCTGGGAACGGTGATATCAGCCTGCCTGGCAGATTTTGGCACTCCGGTTTCTTGTTGTCATCCTGACCGCTCGCGCATGGTCGAGATGGCGCAGGGCAACATTCCATTCTTCGAAAAGAATCTGAAAGAGATCATTCGTCGCAATGTGCGCGCGGGCCGGCTGGCTTACTCTACTGATATCGAATCGTTCGCTCGCAAGGCGCAAGTCATTTTTCTGGCCGAGGATGGAGCGGATACTCTGACCGACGTGGTCATGCGCATCGCGCGTTTGGCGCCCAAGCCGCCGATTCTGACCATTGTCACACCCGTACCCGTGGGTACAGCCTCCGCGTTGGAGAAGAGCCTGAAAGAGGCAGGACTGCACGGGACTATCGTTTCCCAGCCCATGTTCTTTACCGACGGCTGTGCTGTCGAGGATTTCAACTGGCCGGACCGTCTGATTCTGGGATCGACGTCCAACGAGGCGGTACAAATTCTCAAGCAGATTTTTCATCCGCTGGTGATGCGAGGAGTGCCGGTGATCGTGACCAACCAGGCCACGGCAGAACTGGTGCGGGAATCGGCCACAGCATTCGTGGCCACGAAAATTTCCTTCATTAACGAGGTGGCGGCATTGTGCGAGCGCGTGGGCGCGGACGCGGTAAACCTTGCGCTCGCCCTTGGTCTGGATAAGAAAATTGCTCCGCGCTGCCTGCAACCCGGAGCGGGTATGGGCGGCGTGTTTGCCGAGTCGGACATGGACTCGCTAGCGGAACTTGCTAAAGCCAACGGACTTCCCCTGAAGGTTCTAAGCGCGGCGCGTGACGTTAACCACACGCTGGCGGATCGACTCGTCGACAAGATTGCTGCTGCGTTGAATTCGGTCGAGAACAAGGACGTAGGAATTCTTGGTCTGGCGTTCAAGCCAAATACGAATTCCGTGGCGGGTTCATCCGCGATACGCCTGGCCGAAACGCTGGTGGCGAAAGGCGCGCGCGTACGAGCTTATGACCCGGTCGCGCTTTCTGACGCAAAGGCCCGGTTGAACGGATCGGTGCGCTACTGCGAGTCGGCCTACGCGGCGGCGGAAGGTATGGATGCATTGGTGGTAGGCACGGGCTGGCCCGAATTTCGAGCTCTCGATTTTGACCGCATCAAGCATCTACTGAAGAAGCCGATCATCGTAGACACAAAGAATCTGCTCGATTCTACTCGGCTCCGCGCCATGGGGTTCGAGTACGTTGGCGTAGGCCGAGGATGAGTTGATCCCACGATCGTTCGCGGTCCATGGGGATATAGAAGTTGCAGGCAGACGGGATTCTCCCAAGACCTGTGAACGAAGAATTCGCCAGTCCCGAAGAGCAGACCAAGCGGCCAAGCCCATATCCCCGCCTTACCTTTTCTCTCTCTGGAATTGTCGATAGTTTCTCTTCTGCTTTCTTCTATATGTCCTACTCCTCTCTCGCTCATCTGGTTCACACCATTTGGTGTCGCCTCACAGCGGAGGAGTGATTGCCCAATCAGCGCTCGGGCAGATGCAACGTGGGGCCGTTCTGACATCCCTGAACCGCAATTGCTATAATCACTTTGGCGGTGGGAATAGCTCAACTGGCAGAGCACCGGACTGTGGCTCCGACGGTTGCGGGTTCGATTCCCGTTTCCCACCCCAATTTCAAGCAACTTAGGTCGCACTTTTGGTCAGTAACTGACTGATAGCCCGCTCTGCAATCTTCGAGCTTGCATCTCTGAGAGCGTCGTTCACGGGTCGCCATAGTTCATCGTGACCCGGATGTCCCCATGACGCATGGCCCTCTGCTGAACGCTGATGGGGGTGCCAAGCTCCTCCAGCCATGCGCGATAGCCGTGACGGAAACCATGCGGTGGCACGTGCTCGATTCCCGCGTCCTGACACACTCGTCCCAGCTTCTCATAGAAGCAAATGTAAGAGCGTGGCTTCTTTTCCTGCAGATAGGGTGAGGCAAACACCCGATCGGTCACCTCAGCCCTCTCGGGCATCTTCACTTTCGCATATCCCTCCCAGACGCCTGCCAGCGACAATGGAGCGAGCCTGGAGTCGCCAGGAGCCAAACATCGAGCTCGTATCGGCTCTGCCGCGCGCATCAATTGTGCTCTCGTCGGATATTCAGCCTTGGTGCCGATTCGCTCGGCTCTGCGTCTTCCGTCAACGTAATAGACCGGATGGGCGGGTATGCGTACTTCCCGCGCCCACTTTGCAACGGTACGCGGCGACATTTCCAAGATGAGCGGCAAGCTCGGCGGCATTGACGAATGGTTCCCGGATTTTCGATTCGCATTGGTCGCGCAACCGAGATCTCCCTCAACTTGAGGACGGTTCGACCTCGAGCTTATGAATTGCAAGGAGTTCTCCCAACGGCGACTTGCTTATCGACGGCGGGTTTAACCCGTAGCGGCCCGATGATGGGCAAAAGGATTAGCGCGCCTTGGTCCGGATACCGGGTCCGGACCCCACGCTAATCCAGGTGCGGCTATTGAAGGTTGCAACCTCGAAGCCCTGAAAGTGAAATGCTCTGCCTCAACTCCGATGAGAACAGCCGCAGTATCTTTTATCGCAGACTCGAAGCATTTGATCTGTCGCCAAAGGTGCAGGGACCAAGGGCTACCGCGTGTACGAGGCGGTTCGAACTGCGCTCTTCTTCCCGAGTCGGGGCTTCTTCAGCTCTGATCTCGGGCCGCCAAAGCCCACCATAAATCGTCCTGGGGTTCCATTCCGGACGGTCTGATTGCAACAGCCACGATTCTGGCGCTTGATCCGGAAACCTAGAAGTGCTACGATCTCGCGGAACTTAAGCTTCGGTCCTCGTCCTATCCGGCTTGCAAACCTCGGAATCATTCCTGTACTTCAAGAGAGGATCGCATCCATGCAACCAACTCGATTGAACCGATTGCTAATTGTCTGCTCTGCGGTAGTGCTCGTCGCCGTCTGCCAGACTTCCATGGCCGGAACGCTTTGCGTCAATCCGGCCGGTTCCCACAACTGCTTCAAGAGCATCCAAACCGCCGTCAACCATGCCGCTGCCAACGATCTTATCCAGGTTGAAGCGGGCACCTACAACGAAGAAGTGGATATTGGTCTTCCAGTGGCGATTATCGGTGCGGGTGCCAGCGCCTCGATTATTGATGCCACCGGTCTCGCCCATGGCATCTTCGTGGATGGTTTCGACCATCCCGGCCTGAAGCAAGTGACCATTACCGGACTCAAGGTGGAGAACGCAGACTTTGAGGGCGTTTTGGTGGTGAGCGCTTCGGATGTCACCATCCAAGACAACAGCGTGATTAACAACGATGCCACACCGGGCTTGGGGTTCACCGGAGCCGCAACCGGTTGCCCTAATCAGCCTGGTGATGGCGTTTATGAGGATGATGAAAC
>Ga0116121_1000549_pt1 | contig 18852 bp, 16 predicted proteins | sample June2015DPH_13_1_FD_89725 | JGI IMG/M metagenome (GOLD analysis project Ga0116121, IMG submission 89725) | Peatland microbial communities from SPRUCE experiment site at the Marcell Experimental Forest, Minnesota, USA - June2015DPH_13_10 | ecosystem: Environmental > Terrestrial > Soil > Wetlands...
ATCGCCGGAAAGCCAATGGCCTCCCTACGTTCCGATGATCCTGGTGGGACTGGCGATACGAGTTGCGGTCACACATTTTCTTTATCACGAGTGGATGGACCCGTTTGTCCTTGAGCACTGGGCATTTGGAAGGATTGGGCGATCGATCGCCATGGGGCACGGGTTTGGGAATCCCCTGGCCGACAGCGGACCTTCGGCTTTGCTGCCTCCGGTTTATCCCTACATTCTTGCCGCTGTTTTCAAGGTGTTTGGCATCTACACGAAAGCTTCCATTATTGCGGCTCTGGTTCTAAACGGTGTGTTTTCCGCGATGACGTGCGTGCCCGTCTTTTTTCTGGCAAAGAAGAGCTTCGGCGGTCGCGCGGCGAAGTGGGCAGGGTGGGGCTGGGCTCTTTCGCCTTACGGGATCTATTACGGAGGAGATTGGGCCTGGTCTACTTGCCTGGTCACTCTGCTGTTGTGCTGTCTCTTTCTGTGGGCCTGGGATCTCGAAGATTCCGAAAGCATCTGGCCGTGGCTGGGTTTCGGACTGCTCAGTGGCTTGGCGGCGCTGACCGAGCCGTCAGTACTGTCAGTGCTGCCGCTGCTCGGACTCTGGACGTGCTACCGGCGGGTTCGAACGCGACGGCGGTGGGTACTGCATGCTGCCGCTACCGCGGTGATCGTGTGCCTTGTGCTGTTGCCGTGGGGAATTCGCAACGAGTGGCTCTTCCATAAAGTCATCCCGATGCGAAGCGGGCTCGGACTCGAGTTGTATATCGGCAATAACGGCTACTCCACGCACTGGGTCAACCGCGACCTGCACCCAAATCACAATGCCGCCGAGCAATCGGAGTATGAGCGGGTCGGCGAGATCGCCTACATGGAACACAAGCGCGCGCAGGCGGTTGATTACATCCGCGCGCATCCAGGCTGGTTTGCCTGGATGACCGTGCGCCGCTTTATTTACCTGTGGACCGGCTATTGGAGCTTCGATCGCGGGTATTTAGCAATGGAGCCGCTCGATCCGCCTAACATTTTTGCGTGTACAACTCTGACCTTGCTGGCCCTCACCGGCCTGTGGCGATGCTTTCAGCAGAATCGCGATCTCGCCGTGCGCTATGCGATGGTGCTGGCGTTTTATCCGCTCATCTACTGCATAACCCATCCGGAGACGTACTACACGCGGCCTTTAGATCCGATTGTTAATGTGCTGGCCGCGTTTGCTGCGGTCAGTTTCTTCCGGCCAAAGCGCGAAAGGGCGCTCTAATGTTCCAACATCGCCACGAGGCAGTCGGTTGCGGATGCGTTCCGCCGGGAAGTAACATCTAACAAGATTGATGGCCACCTCCGTCGCATCGCCGATTGCCACCCGCAGACCCAGGTTGGTATTCAGCGAAATCTTCAGCTTTGCCTTCGATACTTTCCGCAGCAACAAAGTTCGCTTCCTGCTCACCGCTCTCGGCATGATGATCGGCACGGCGTCGCTGATTCTGGTCGCGACCATCGGCTTGACCGGCAAGCAGTACGTACTGAGCCTGATTCAGGGCATCGGCACCAACATGGTTGAAGCGGAATACCAGGCGGGCGATCACGTAGGGGACGCCGGTCTTGACGACTTGACGATGGATGACATGCGAGCCGTCCAGTTGCAGGTTCCGGGTATCGCGGCCGCTTCGCCAGTGGTGCCTTTGTACGAACGTATTGGAGTGGGCAACGGAAAGGAGCGCGACATTCAAGTGCTCGGCGTCGAGCCTGCCTATCTCGATGTTCGCAACCTGGTTGTGCTCGGTGGCCGTTTTTTCGACGCTCAGGATTCCCAGGCGCACAACAAAGTCAGCCTGGTCACGCAAAAGCTCGCCGAAGATCTCTACGGCTCCTGCCAGAATGCGATTGGAAAAACAGTCAAGCTCACGGGTCTGCCCTTCAGCATCATCGGGTGCTTCCGGGAGCGTGTTGATACGTTCGGGCAGTCGGAAGTGACGGATCGCACGATGCTAATTCCCTATACGGTGAGCCGCTATTTCCAGGAAACGCCAGCTGTGCGGCAGATCTATTTTTCGGCCGCCGATGGGTCGCAGGTGGTTCCTATTACGGCGCAGATTCTGCGTGTCATCCAGTCACGGCACCGCCCAAACTCTGTGTATCGGGTCCAGAATCTGACGCAATTGCTGGCCGTCGCCGACAAAAGCGCGAATGCGCTTACTGCGGTTTTGCTGGCGGTGTCGCTGGTGGTGCTGCTGGTCAGCGGCATCGGAATCATGAACATCATGCTGGCCACCGTGAGCGCCCGCATTCGCGAGATCGGAATTCGCAAGGCGGTTGGCGCAACCAGCCGCGAGATCCGCTTCCAGTTTCTGGCGGAGGCGATTCTGATCTCATTGATCGGGGGCGTGGTCGGAATTATTATCGGGCTCGCAATTCCCTTCTCAGTCCGCTACCTCACCGAATATCGCATTCCGATTTCCGGCCTTTCGGCGATCATCGCGATCATAGTTTCGTCGCTGGTTGGGATTATTTTTGGAACGATCCCCGCCACGCGCGCCGCGCAGCTGGACCCGGTGGAGAGTTTGCGCTACGAATGAGAACCATGGCCGAATGGTCAGCACCCGCTTAAAGCGCGGTTGACTTGTTTAGTGGTATTTCGAGCGTAAGCGCCTTTCTAACACGGCTTGGCGCTGAGGAAGCTCAATGCCTGATTCCGGAACGAGAGTACGATCTCGCGAGAATTTGCCCCAACCAATCAAAACTGAAAGTGGCATACGGACACGGAGCTTGGTGCCGGTCTTGGTACTTGGCTGCTGCGGGCTATGCGCGTGAATACAGCATCTCCCAGAAGTTTGAGGCAGGACCCTGGCGAAGAATCGACATTGCGCTCATTGACTCGTCGTCTCCGCTCCCAGTCGTTTCTCCGCGCGGAGACTGGCCACGACTAAACGAATGTCATTGAAGCTGACATAGGGCGGCAGCGCGTCTTTGATGTCCCTCAACCGCTCTACGCCTTTGCTCAAGCAGGCTGCTTCGATGAGCGGCTGAGCGTCGGGAGAAATCCATTTCGAATCGAGTTTTATCTGGCCGGTTTCGATCAGGTTGGCGACCGTGCCAACCACGGTCGAAATCTGGCGCGCCCGAATACGCCCGATCTCCTCGAAGGTGCGGCGCTCACGCAAGAGTTGTAGAGTCTGCTCGGCTGGAGACGAGACCTTCACACCAGCGGGCGTCGCGCGGGCTCCGGCTTCAAAGTTGCGCAAAGCTTGCAGGATTTCGGCTCCGTAAACGTCAGCTTTCCGCTCGCCTATTCCCGGCACTTGCATCAGTTGAGCCATGGTTGTTGGCCGCTGCCGGCAAAGCGCTTCGAGCGTGCTGTCATGCAGCACGATATAAGCGGGAGTTTTGTTTTCACGGGCAATCGTGCGGCGCCACTCGCGGAGATAGTCGGCGAGCGCGGGATCGTCTTCGCGCGCTTGTGGGATGTTCGTCGTCCCCGCCGGAATGAGAAAGTCGTCCTCGGGCTGCGGGCGAGCACGCTTTCTGGTTCGCGACAGCAAAGCACTCGAAGCTCCGATTGCCTTCTCGGTAAGCCACGCCGGTTTGGTGCCGCAGTTGTCGCATGTGCCGCAGCGCTCCCATTTCGGCGTCTCGCCAAAGTGCAGGCAGATTTGGCGGTGGCGGCAGCCTTTGGAATCCGCGAACCGGCTGATGACCCGCTTTCGTTCCCATGAACGCTCGCGCTCGGCTTCGTCTTCGATCTTGCCGATGAAATACTCGAGCAGCACGTGGTCGCGTTTCTGCCAGAGGAGGACGCAATCGGCGGGACGGCCATCGCGACCTGCGCGGCCCGCTTCCTGGTAATACTGCTCGATCGATTTCGGCAACGAGAGATGAATCACTGCGCGCACGGAGGGCTTGTTGATGCCCAAGCCGAAAGCGATGGTGCCGACCAGCACGCGCACCTCGTCCGACATCCAGCGCTCCTGGTTCTGGCGGCGCATCGGAGCTTCCATCTTCGCGTGATACGGAATCGCCGGGATCCCGCTTTCTTCGAGAAATTCGACCGTCTCCTCCACGCGCCGAATCGTCGGCGCATAGACGATGACGCTGCTATCGCGGTAGTAACGCAGTGCGCGGCGGAGCAAGTCCATCTGCGTGAGCGCATCGCACTCGTGCACGATGTAGTTCAGATTCTCGCGATGGAAGCTGGCGATGTAGAGATGCGGATCGCGCATCTGCAACTGCTTCAGAATGTCGTGCCGCACCTGGCGGGTCGCGCTGGCCGTGAACGCAGCAATTGGAATGCCTGGGAAACGCGTGCGCAATCGGCTGAGCTGACGGTAGTCGGGACGAAACTCGTGTCCCCACTCCGAAATGCAATGGGCCTCGTCAACTGCGAACAATCCCACGGGAACATTCGCGAGCCAATCGAACGTGTTTTCCGCCGCCAAACGTTCCGGCGAGAGATAGAGCAGGCGATAATCGCCCTTGCGGGCATTGGACATGACGCGACTTCGTTCGCTCGCATCCAGAAAGCTGTTCAGCGCGGCCGCGGGAATACCCATCTGCGCCAGTTGCGCGGCCTGGTCCTGCATCAACGCAATTAGAGGAGAAACGACGACCGCGGTCTTTTCTGAAACCACAGCCGGAAGCTGGTAACAGAGCGACTTTCCCCCGCCGGTCGGCATGACTGCACAGGTGTCGTGCGCGCCCAGCAGACTGCGAATCACGTTCTCCTGCTTGGGGCGAAAGGAATCGTATCCCCAAAAACGCTTGAGCGGAGTGAGCAGATCGGAGAAGGACACAAAAGGAGTATATGAAATATCCGGCGCGGCGAGCGTGATGCAGGGGCAGGGAAAATGTGATGAAGTTCAATTGGTTTTGCCGGCGGCTCTTCGAGTCTGTGGTGAAATAGCATTCAGGTTCCATGGTCATTGGCGTCATTTCCGACACGCACGGCCTGCTGCGAAAGGAGGCAGTTGAAGCTCTGCGCGGAGCCGATCGCATCCTGCATGCGGGAGATGTTGGAGCGCCCGAAATCCTGGACGCGCTCGCGCAGATTGCACCAGTCAGTGCGATTCGCGGCAACATCGATACTCAATCGTGGGCGCAAGCGCTGCCCGAAACCGAAATAGTCGAAATTGAGGGCGTTTCAATTTACATGCTGCATGAGCTGGGCCAGCTCGACTTGGAGCCCGAAGCTGCCGGAATCCACGCAGTCATCTACGGCCACAGCCATCAACCGAAGATCGAAATGAAGAGCGGCGTGCTGTACTTCAACCCAGGCAGCGCAGGTCCGCGGCGGTTTCATTTGCCGGTGAGCGTAGGAAAACTGCGCATCGAAAACGGGAAGGTTGGCCGAGAGCTGGTGGTGTTGAAGATCTGAAGCCGGCTTTGGCGCCAAGCGCGAGCATTAATTCCAATTCATGGATGTCACTCCGGCGCAACCGACGGGTCGGGTAGCTGACGCTCGAACTTCTGCACGTCCCAGTAGTCACGCCAGGCGGCGATCTTCCCTTCTTGCAGTTCGAAGATGCCCACGCAAGGGACGCTTACGGGCGTCTTTCCGACCAGAAAATTGTCTATCCGCTCGGTCATTACGATGTCACCATCCGCCACGATGTGTTTGACCTCCCAAGGCAACGCAGACATACGCTCCGCACTGCGGCGCAATGTCTCGCGGATGGCCTCGCGGCCTTTGACCGGATTCCAAGGAGCATTGCACCATGTTGCATCCGCCGTAAAGAAGCTGGCGAACTCTTCCGGATCGGCGCGAACACATGCCTCAAGGAAGCGCCGGATCAAAGCGATGCTCTCTGTACTGCCCACAGGTTCCTCCTCGGCCGCCGCAACGTGATTCCCAGAAAACGCAAATACTAGAGAGCCTGCCAGCGCTCCCATCTTCCAATGGCAGAGGGCCGGCAACTTTCTTGCCGGCCCTCGCAATTTCTAGCAGAGATAACGTCTGCACTACTTCTTGGGCGCGATCGCGTCCTTCGCGGCTTTCGCCACGCGGAACTTCACGACCGTCTTCGCCTTGATCTGGATCGGTTCGCCGGTCTGCGGATTGCGTCCCATGCGAGCCTTGCGGTGCGCTTTCACCAAGCGGCCCAGTCCGGGAACTACGAATACGCCGTTCTTCTTGGTTTCTTTGATCGCGACGTCAGCGAGGTGTTCCAGGAACGTTGCCGCGGTCTTGTTGTTGGTGCCGAGCTTTTCGGCCAGATGACGAGTGAGTTGTGTTTTGGTCATGCCAGATGCCATGAATTCCTCCTTCAGGAAGCGACTAAAATGCTTGATTCGCTCGAATATTAACTCTTCGCGCTGTGGAAAAGTAGCAATTTATGCAGATTTTATGCGGTTCCCAAGAAAGATACTCCCGAAAAGTGGCGTAAACCGCTGCTTTTGATGCCTGTACCATCCGGAAACGGGCCAAAACCGCTGGCCCGGAAGCATTCGTTTCGCGCCGCGCAAGCAGTTCGTGAAAGGAAAGTGAGACTCGCCTCGCTCTCTGCAGCGCCGGTTCGTTACACTGAGAACCATTTCTGATCGTGATGGAGGAGCATTCTCTATGGCAGACGCAACACTGACTGGCACGGAGTTCAAGAAGCAATTGCGCGCGGGAACTCCGAAGATGGGACTGTTCTTGAATTCGCACAGCCCGACTGTAGCCGAACAACTCGCGCACAGCGGCTACGACTGGCTACTCGTTGACACGCAGCATGGGCCGATGAATTACGAGAAGCTGTCGGCGATGCTGAGCGGCATTGCGAATGGCGGCACGAAATCGCTGGTGCGCGTGGGAAGCTATGCCGATCGTCCGGGCATTCAGCAAGCACTCGATTTGGGCGCGGACGGCGTTCTCATTCCTTACATCAATACGGCGGACGAGGCGCGCGAAGCCGTCAGTTGCGCCAAGTATCCAACGGTCGGAACGCGCTCGGTGTATTTCCCGCAGCGCAGCATGAACAAGGGCGGATTGCTCGGTTACGCGGGCAACTGGAATAATGAAGGAATCGTAGCGCTGCAGGTTGAAACCGCCTCGTGCATCGAGAACATCGCCGAGATCGCGGCCGTTCCTGGCGTGGATATTCTCTTCCTCGGGCAGAACGATCTCTGCATGTCGATGGGCCTGTACAACAAGTACGAGTTCCCGCACATGTACACTTCGCCAGAACTGGGAGCCGCGACACAGAAGCTCATCGAGCATGCCCATAAGAACAATGTCATTCTGGGACTCTTCCTGTTCGGCACCGCGCGCGTCGGCGAGTTCCTGGAGAAGGGCTTCACTTTCATCAGCGTCGGAAACGATTTGCATCATGTTTTGACGCAGGCAGGAGCTTATGTCAACGACATGGAGAACATCGCGAAAGACAAGGGCAAGCCGTGGAAGCGGCGTCCGACGGCGCTGTTCTAGGCTGGAGCGCGCGACCGATTGCGTTTAGCGAGGGTGCAACTCGCATGAGCGCGAGATGCAGTAACGGTTGCGCGCGAACCAGCGATATCCCGCGTGCAGCAGCCAGTGGAAGCCGGGCAGACTGAAGATGGCATAGAACGGCCAAGTCCACCAGATGCGGCGCGCAACGTAGAGGTAGACATCAGCGCCTGAGATGAGCTGGCCGTTTGGCGTAAGCAAGCGAATATCGACAAGCAGGGATTCGAGCGGCAGTTGGAGTTTCGCGGCAACCCAATGCTGCTGAAGAGTTGCGAGCTCAAATCCTCGTTTGCGCAGGGTGTTTGCCCAAAGAGTTATCCAGCGCTTGCAGAAGCCGCATTCGCCGTCGTAAAAAATCGACGCCGACGCGTGTGTTGGATGATCTTTCGCGACTTCTGCGCTGCTAAAGCTCACGCCAGTTAAGATGGCGGAAACGACGGCAGCGATTCAGATGAAAATTGGCGTCGCGCTACGGATCGTACGTCCTGGTATGCATGCCAGCGCGGCGCGCCGCCTCCTGCATGGCTTCGAGAACCGCTTTTTGCTGGTCGAGTTGCTGCTGCAGCACTTTCAGGTGCTCCAGTTGCGGACCCTGATAACGATCCAGCATGACAGCTGAATAGTTGTCGCTGTCGTAAGCGTTCTGATCGACGAAGTGAATCGACCCTTTGAGCCGGTCGACGCGCACCTGCAGGTTCGCGACTGTATACTTCTGCGCCTGAATACGGCTCTTCCACTGTTGCGCGGCTTGCTGCTCACGGGCGCGTTGCTGTGCGGCACGACGTTCGGCCTGGCGTTCGGCCCAGCGCTGCTGAGGGGTCTTCACGTTGGGTTGCGCGGGCGCTGGCATGGTCTGCGGCGCGCTCGCCTCCGCGTCCCCGTTCGTGCCTGGGTCGGCAGCCTTCCCAATCGTCGCGTTGGTGATCACTTTCGGCGGGGTGGGTGATGCTTCATCCGCCGCTTTTTTGTCGCGGTTTTCGCGCGCGATGTCGCCGAGCGACTGACCGTAAGCGGTCAAAGTGAGAATCAGTGCCAGAAAAATGTGGATAGAAAACTTTCGGCTGAAAATTCTGCGCATGACTGAACCCTCTCATCAAGGGAAACCCTAAACTCGTCTCATGGTAGCGCGGGTTGGCAGCGATTCTGGGGTTACGCGTGTAACCCGCCACAGGTTACCAGCTCTCCCTAGCGGCTAAACAGCCTGCGGAAGAAGTAGATTTGGGTGCAAAGAACGAGCATCGGGGCTGAAGCCCTTACTGAAGAGAAGCGGCTTACGCGGCCCTTTCGGCAGGATCAGGGCAGGCTCTAAAGGGCCGCTCTTCCACAGTAGCGCAGGCATTCATGAGTTATTCCGCAGCCTGTGAAGTCGTGCCCCTTTCAAAACTCGAGCGAGGCGCAAGTTTTTCGGCAACCTCTGAAGCCTCGCCCGGTCACACCACGCGCACGAAGCGCGTCTGAGCGCGCGGCTTCAAAGCGGCTGAAAGGCCAAGTCCAGCAAGGCTTCTGGCGACATGCCGCCTTCTCGAAAGTGACGAATGCTCAATGAATCGTGCCTCTTTGCGAGCCGAACACCGGAACCATCCCGCAGTAATTCGCAATGAAAATATTCGGGAACTGGATCGGCCAATGCGCGCAGCAACAGCAGTTGCCTGGCGGTGGACTTCAGCAGATCAGCTCCGCGGACAACTTCGGTGATCTGCATCGCGGCATCGTCAACCACAACGGCGAGTTGATACGACGGAACATTGTCGCGCCGCCAGACCAGAAAGTCGCCGAAGTCGTGGCCTGCCGCGTAGCGATGCTCGCCCAAATTCAAGTCGGCAAAATTCACTTCTTCGCCATCGGGGACGCGGAAACGCCAGTTCACACCCTCAGGGTGGGCGAAGGTGCCAGCGTCCTGCCGGCCCCGGCAGCAGCCCGGATAGATCGGCTCGTCGTCCTGATCGTCTTCGTGCACTTCGTGGCCCTGCACTTCGTGCGGAACGCTGGAAGACTGGGCCAGATCCTTGCGCGAGCAGGTGCAGGGATAAATAAACCCTCCACTGCGCAGGCGGCGCCATGCTTCGAGGTAGTGGGATCGGCGCTCGCTCTGGGCGTAAGGGCCGAAGGATCCGCCGCAATCCGGGCCCTCTGTCCAGCGAATTCCCAGCCAGTGCAGGTCCTCGATCATCGCGTGTGAAAACTCAGGACGAGAGCGCTGCGGGTCGAGATCTTCGTTGCGGAGGACCAGAGTTCCGCGGTGCTCGAGGGCGCGCTGGTACGCGATCCAAAAAGTGCGGGCGTGGCCGATGTGGAGGAGGCCGGTCGGCGAGGGCGCTAGACGACCGCGATACGATGAGGCCGGGATCACAGGCGCATTCTAATGCAGCAGTATTCTTTATTTATTAAGTGGTTATCCCTACCCCTCCCCCCCGATCTATTGGAATCATGGATTTAGAGGCCCGATTCCTTGCAAAGTATTCCGGAATAAGGAGTTATGGGTAAAATATTCCGCAATAAGGAGTTAGCACTGTTTCTTGCCCCCGTTTAGCCCTGTGCACCTTCTAGCCGGGACGGGGCCATCACACGGGCATGCCAGTTGGTTCTTGGATGTGTTGTCAAAGAGCGATTGGACCTCGTCACTATCTGCGCTCTGAATTTAGTTGAGTTCAGGTGACGACCTAAGTCAAGCTTTTTCAGGGAGCCGCTGCAAGTTACTCGGTGATAGTTACATCCCCGTGGGATTTCATGCAAATTGTAATTACAACATGATGTCGGTCACCTATCGGTGTGGTAACGTTTCTTTTTGCCTTGACGCGGGTCTGTAATGCGGCTACATCTGTTGCCAATCTTCCTAGGCGAGGATTCCCGGCTTCCTGAGGGGGTGGCCGAGAAGCGTCTGGAGGTGCGACAATTTTCAGCTAAGCCCAGACATAATCAGGAGAGGATTGGAGGAATTATGCGTTCATACGGGGATGGTGTCGGCGATGGCCGAGATCGCAACTCTGGCTGCGGGTGGCGGTTTTTGAGGCGGGTAGCGATGGGAACTCGGCATGGCTTGGCGATGTTTGCTTTGGCATCGGCGTTCTTGGTGGCGGCGGCAGCGATGGCGGGGGCGCAAACGTATGGCGTGCTCTACAGCTTCGCTGGCGTCCCGGACGGGGCGGACCCCCAGGCGCCAGTAACTCTGGACACCTCGGCAGGCAATCTTTATGGCATAACCATTGACGGGGGTTCCGGCGGCTGTCAGTACCCGGGCTGCGGCACGGTATTTGAGCTTACTTCGGATGGGGTTGAGAGCGTTCTCCACAGCTTTACCGGGCCGGACGGTGGGGAGCCCCGAGGTAGCATACTCCGCGACGAGGAGGGGAACCTGTTCGGAGCCGCCTGGGGAGGATCTCACGGAGACGGGGTCGTATTCGAAATAAATTCGAAAAACGTGGAAAAAGTGCTTTACAGCTTTAAAGGCGGGTCTGATGGCGACGAACCGTCATCGGGGTTGACTCAGGACCCGAATACGGGCGATTTCTATGGTCTTACTGCGAGCGGGGGAGCGTATAACGGAGGTACTCTCTATAAGATAGCCGCGACCGGAACACATACGGTTCTTTACAACTTCGGGGCGCCGGGGACGGCTGGCGACGGCCCTGCTGGCAAGCTGGTACAGGATGGAAACACGGGAAATCTTTACGGCATGCTTCCTTTAGGCGGGTTGGGCTGTGGAGCGGTATTTCAATTCACTCCCGCTGGTGTGGAAACCGCGCTCTACGTCTTTACCGGGCAGCACGGGGACGGATGCGAGCCCGGGCCCGGCGATCCGGGATTAGTGATGGATGCGCAGGGGAATTTGTTCGGCACGACTTGGATCGGGGGAAATGCTAACCGCGGCGTCGTCTTCGAGGTGACTGCTGGGGGTGTGGAGAAGGTGCTCTACGAGTTTAAGGGCGCCAAGAAAGGCGATGGCGCCTGGCCCTTGGCCGGACTGGTTCTGGATGCGGGCACAGGAAATCTCTACGGAACTACGGAAATAGGCGGCACCGGCCAGTGCTACGGCGGGCGCGAAATCTCGGGCTGCGGCACGATATTCGAGCTTTCACCTCCGGCAACCAAGCACGGCAAATGGCGTGAAACCATTCTTCACTCCCTCGCTGGCGGAGCGGATGGGCTTTATCCGCAGGCCGGCCTAATCCGGGATGCGCAAACCGGGAATATTTATGGCACAGCCGTGGGCGGCGGAGCCTACGACAAGGGAGTCGTGTTTAAGCTGACACCGTAGAAATAGTAGTGAGCCAGCCCGAGCGCATGTGTGTGTCTCCCAAACCCCGCGTTGTTACTTATTGTTCCATGCCAAACCCAACAATCTAACCCGCCTGCAGGGGGGCCCCAGCGATCTAACAGAAACGTCAAAGGAGAAACTCTATGAAAGGCTTGTTCATTACGATTGCTTTCGCATTATGCGTCTCAACCACACTTAGCGCGCAACCTCCAATCCAATATTCTCAAGCAGACCATGATGATGTCACCGTATATCAACCGGCAAATGGCGTTCCGGGCAGTGTATGGGGCGGCAGCACGGGAAAGGGGACGAAATGGTGTTTCCCGCAGGACCCCTACAAGGGAATCTGCATCTGGCGAATAACGGACGCTACCGTATTCTCTGGCGGCGTCGCGCAAGTTCCAGATAATGACGCGGAAAACTCGGTACAAACGGACGACGATCAGAAAGATAACATCATATCCGCACCTAACGGATCAGTTCGATACGTGGTTGTACGATCGACCGGTGGAAATTCCGCGATCATCGCCTTCGACAGCACCCAGAATACGGCGACCAAACAGGGATCGACGCTGTCAGGCGAAATGATGTTCGACGAAACGAATCCTGGGATTATTTATGCGAGGGTAGAGAACGCGCAAAACAACCCCACCCTGATTCAGAAATGGGCGTCGAGTGATGGGTGGAACACCTATACGGCGTCCACAATCTACGACTTCGCCAACTGCCTCCCTCAAGGCTATCAGGCCAAGTGGGAGAGCACGTGGGGGACAGCCGTACCGACAAACATGAATATCGGAACGTCCCATACCTGGGGTACTGCCTTTTCTACTAGTCCCAGCCAGGGCACGGGCTACTTGGCACTCGCCTACAAGGAACCTGTGAATGGTCAAGGTGGAGGCTGTGCAAGCGTCGATACTTTCAACGACCTGGCTTACGGATGGAATGGCGTGCTTCTTGGCCCCCTGGATGATGGCAACGGTAACCCACTTCCGTCATTCACCATGCACGACGCGGGCATGACCAGAAATCCGAGGTATTTCGGTATAACGCCGGCCAACGATTGCCAAAACTGCGCTCTCGCGTATATATGGGAAATAGGCACGACCCATGTTCGCCCATGCACCGTTCATTGCGATGGACACGCCGCTCAGGGCTTTTATGACAGGGCTGATCACAAGGGAAATGGATCGTTTTTGCTGCTGCACTCTTATGCAGATCCCAACGACAACATAGTCGGCCCGCTGCTAACGGACTATCCGGCGAGCGGGTATGACGAGCATGCAAGCTGGCTCAACATTCCGGTAAATGAGGGCGCGGGGCTTCCCGCCGAAGATCAAGGTGTCGATGTTTACCCAATCCTCATTACAACCACGGTGGTTACAAGCCAGCCGCCACCCCAGACGTATTCATACTGGGGCCAGGACGAGATCATCGGCATCTCCGCGGACCTGAATGACTACGGCCAAAACGATTTTTGGCGGTTTGGCCAAACTGGCAACTCAGGAACGTCGCCGTTTTACACTTGTCAAAACGCAAAAGGAACGGTTGCGGAACTTGGCGATGGTATTGCGTTCACTTCGGACATGGCATCCGACGGGAGCATTGCCCCGCTAGGCACGGATTCGAACGGCAATCCGAGATGCGACGTGTTCTGGATGGAACTCAAGTAAACCAACCGCCCAAACTAGCACTTGAGTTGGAGCGAAACAGAAGGGTTAACCGGAGAAGGTCGGCACGCAGCCGACCTTCTCACCTTAAACAGCGTTCAGAGGCGAGGCCGCTCGCTTAGCGCGTGGCTACGGGCGCGGGACTCCTTTTCTCCATGGGGGTAAATTCGCGGGTTTCGTGGCCGATCCAGACTTGACGGGGGCGGGCGATTTTCTGCTCGGGATCGGTGATCATCTCCTGCCATTGCGCCAGCCATCCGCAGGTGCGCGGGATGGCGAACAGGACCGTGAACATCTCCGGCTTGAAGCCCATCGCCTGGTACATGATGCCGGAGTAGAAATCGACGTTGGGATAGAGCTTACGCGTGACGAAGTAATCGTCCTGCAGCGCAATGCGTTCCAACTCAAGAGCGATTTCGAGCTTGGGATTGTGGCCGGTAATTTCGAAAACGCGTTCAGCGGTCCACTTGATAATTTTGGCGCGTGGATCGTAATTCTTGTAGATGCGATGGCCGAAGCCCATCAGCTTGCCTTTACCTTCTTTGATTTTCTTGACGTAGGCAGGCACGTTGTCTTTGGTACCGATCTCGTCGAGCATGCGGAGGACTTCTTCGTTGGCACCACCGTGGAGCGGGCCGGCTAGAGCGGCTGCGGCTGCGGCGGTGGCAAGATACGGATCGGTCTGGGAGCTTCCGACGGCACGCATGGCGTTGGCGCTGCAATTCTGCTCGTGGTCGGCGTGCAGAATGAAGAGGATGTCGAGTGCGCGCGCAATCGTTGGATTGGCGGCGTACTTGGGCTCGACCATCTTCCACAGCATGTTCATGAAATTCTCAGGATAGGTGAGATCGTTATCCGGATAAACGTAGGGGAAGCCGACGCTATGGCGATACGACATGGCGGCGATTGAGGGCACCTTGCCGATGAGACGCTGGATCTGATGGAGCCGGTTGGCGGGATCGTGAACCTGACGCGAATCGGGATACACAGCGGAGAGTGCGGCAACGGTGCTCACGAACATGGCCATGGGGTGGGCATCGTAGCGGAATCCCTCCATGAACTTCTTGGTGCTCTCATGGATCATGGTGTGATGGGTGATGTCGCTGACCCAGCCCTTGAGTTGAGATTCGGTGGGCAGTTCGCCGAACAGGATCAGATAGGCGACTTCGAGGTAGGTGCAGTGCTCGGCGAGGACTTCGATGGGATATCCGCGATAGCGCAGGATGCCGCGGTCGCCATCGATGTAGGTGATGGCGCTTCGGCAGGAAGCGGTATTCATGAAGGCCGGATCATAGGTCATGAGTCCGAAATCCTCCGGGCCGGTCTTAATTTTGCGCAGGTCCATCGCCCGGATGGTGCCGTTTTCAACCGGCAACTTATAGCTTTGTCCGGTGCGGTTATCGGTGATGCTGATGGAATTATCCGGCATACAGAAGCTCCTGAAAGTTAGTTGTCGGGCAAAAAACCGCCATAGAGAACACTCAGCCCGTGGCACAGAAGTTAGCCGCTCCGGAAACAGGTGGCGGTGAGCCACGTCACATCTGAATGTTTTTCGTCTACATTTTCCTATTATGCTACGAATTATGCTACGAACTCCGACCCGGTAGCGGTTTTGCGCCATTGGCAAGGGAGCCGGGGTTGGGTAGTGTGGCACCACGCCGGGGTGGGAAGGCATCCTTTTGGGAGGAAGATTTCAGCCATGACATGGATTCGTACGGTCCCGCTGACGGAAGGCGGTGAAGAACTGCGGGAGGCGATGGAAGGGCAAAAAGCCCTTTATCCTCAGGAATATGCGGTGCCGATTCATCCGGCGGAAGGCGGCGGATCGGCGATTGTGGCGTCACATTCGCTGATTCCGCAGGCGCTGCACCATGCCTTTGCGACGTTCGGGGCCTTGATGTCTCCCGAGTTGCCGCTGGGGCGGCGGCAGCACGAGATGATTGCGACGCTGGTTTCGGTGACGAACCGGTGCGTGTATTGAATCGAGTCGCACGCAGAGTTTCTGCGTCGAGTCACGCTGGACAAGGAACTGGTGGCGGCGCTGGAGCGCGATTACACGACTGCGCCCATCACGTCAGAAGAGCGAGTGATGCTGGACTATGTGGTAAAGCTCACCAGGGATGCGACCAGGGTGGGGAAAGACGACCACGGGAAGCTTCGAGCGGCCGGGTTTGAGGATCAGGGGATTTTGCAGATCACGCTGATTGCAGCGTGGTTCAACTACATCAACCGAGTCGCGGATGCGCTGGGAGTGGGGAGAGAGTAACAACAGAGAACGTGTGACGAATGCCAAAAAGGGTGAGATTCCTGATCGCTGGCACTCTTCGGAATCGTGGCAGAGATCGCGTGAGGAGCTAAGGCCCTTGTTGAAGGGAAGAAGCTTACGCGGCCCCTTCGGCAGGCTCAGGGCAGGCTCTGAAGGGCCGCTCTTCCACGGCAGCGCAGGCATTTACGGTAGCGCCGGGATTCACGGCGGCACCGGACATTCACGGGGGGCGCGGGCATTTACGGCGGCGCGGGCATTCGTGAGTTTTACGCGGCGAAGCCTATGGCAGAATCGAGATTTCAGCACAACCTGGTCTTCACAACAACGGTCAGGGTCTCACTCGTTGGCGGCTTTGCGCGAGGGCTTCAGGCAACGGGCGAAGACCGCTGAAACCGCCGGGATCTGGTCTTCCTTGAGTTGAATGGCGCTGCCCAGTCTTTTCAGGGCTGCGTTCAGGGCGGGCGGCTGGCCTTCGGTCAGTTCCACGAGCTGCTGCCATTCGCGAGCGACGGGGATGCGCTCGTCGCTGTCGGCGTCCTCGCAAAACTGGTCGGCGGCTTCCGGCGGCGTACCGTATTCATCGGCCACATCTTCGTGAAAATATCCGCGCAGAAATGTGTGGAGAGCGGGAAATTTCTCCGTAGTGATCTCAACTTTCGAATTTGAGCTGTGTGGTTTCATCAGCGACACTCCGGATAAGAAGTAAGAACGTAGTAGTCGTCGGGCCCGGCGTACTTTAGAACCACGAGGGCGTGGGTGCAGGGGTGGGAGTGGACTTCTCCGCGATTCATGGTGCGCCCGATCGCTTCATCGCTGTCATAGTCGAGGACGAGGTTCGGATGGCGGCCCGAGCGGCTGAGCCAGGACTGGATGCGGTCTTGCGATTTGGCGATGGCGCCGCCAACCACGTGCTCGGCCGTGTTGCGATCGGTGTAGGTGGAGGCACCGGTGATGTTCTGCTCACGATCCAGGCGACGACGGAGGTCCTCTTCGGATTGGCCGACGTGCTTGCGAAGGATATGGCCGCCGGCGCGCTCGTCCTGGCTGAGATCGCGGGCGGGACCGCTATTGAAATGGCTTTCGTCATGCGCGGCGGCGGGTGAGGATGCCGGTGAAGCCGGGGAATTCGAAGCTGCGGGTGGTTGGCAGGAAATGAGCGCACCGAGGATCAGAACAAAAGCGAGATGTATCATCGTGCGCGTTCGAGAATGCTTTTTCATCGGCTCCCATTTGCCGCCAGTCACGTCTTATTTTCGACCCCTGAACCCGGTCTTACGGTAAAGATTCGGGAATTGTGCTACTAAACAGGGTGTGCGGGCAAGTCTACTGGACTATCTGGAAGATTTCGAGCGCTGGCAAGACGGACCGGCGTATGTGTTTCCGCGCGGGTACCGGCATGAGCGGTGGTCTTACCGCCAGGTGGCCGGAGTTGCGAACCAGTTTGCGCGGGAACTGGCGGCACGCAACATCGCGAAGGGCGATGCGGTTCTTCTCTGGGCGCCGAATTCGGCCGAATGGGTCGCGGCATTTTTAGGTTGCGCTTTGGCCGGAGTAATTGCGGTTCCCCTGGATGACGCTTCCAGCGCAGATTTTGCGCAGCGGATCAGCGGGCAGGTTCGCATGAAGCTGGTGGTTTGCCCGCGCGAGCGAGCCGCATTATTTCCCGGCTTCCCTACTATTGATCCGGCCGATCTTGCTGGTGTCATCGCGCGGAATTCGGCTGAACGGTTTCGTCCGGTTTCGATTCAGGCATCCGATCCGCTCGAGATTGTGTTCACCTCCGGCACAACCGCGGAGCCGAAAGGGGTTGTGCTCACCCATGCGAATGTCGCGGGCAATCTTGCTCCCATTGCGACAGAGATCGCTAAATATCTTAAGTACGAACGGTTCGTGCATCCGCTGCGGTTTCTCAACCTGCTGCCGCTGAGCCACGTATTCGGACAGTTTCTGGGAATATTTCTGCCGCCACTTCTGGGAGCGACGGTTGTATTTGAGGACGGGTTCAATCCCACCGAAATCATTGCGACCATCCGGCGCGAGCGCGTCTCGGTGCTGGTTGCGGTACCGCGGGTGATCGACTCGCTCAGGCAGAAGATCAAACGCGATGTGGAGGAGAGCGGACAGAACGCGGCATTTGCCGCCGATTATGCGCGGGCCGCGAGCCAGCACTTCTTGCGGCGGTGGTGGACGTTCCGGCAAGTGCGTCGACGATTCGGATGGAAATTTCTGGCGTTCATCAGCGGCGGCGCGGCGCTTGATCGCGAGACGGAGGAATTTTGGCACCGGCTCGGTTACGCGGTCATTCAGGGTTATGGGCTCACGGAGACGACTTCGCTGATCAGCTTGAATCATCCGTTCCACACGAGCCGCGGGTCGATTGGGAAAGTGCTGCCGGGGCGCGAAGTGAGGCTGGCGGAGGATGGCGAAATTCTGGTGCGCGGGTCGGGCATTGCCACCGGTTACTGGAATGGACGCGAACTGGTGCCGGTGGCGGGGGATGAAGGCTGGTACGGGACGGGGGATCTGGGCGCGCTCGATGCGGAGGGCAATCTTTTTTTTCGGGGACGTAAGAAGGAAGTGATCGTCACGCCCGCCGGGATGAACGTTTATCCCGGGGATCTGGAGGCGGCGCTGCGCTCGCAGAAAGAAGTGCGGGATGCGGTCGTGGTTGGACTTGAGCGCGGAGGCAATGCCGAGGCATGCGCGGTTGTGATTCTGAACGATCGGTTGGCCGATGCGAAGGAAGTGGTCAGTCGGGCGAATGAGACGCTGGCTGAATATCAGAAGATGCGGCACTGGTTTGTGTGGCCGGACGAGGATTTTCCGCGGACTTCGACGGGCAAACCACGGCGGAACGTGATTCGCGACGCTGTGAGCGCACGCATGAGAGCAGACGCGGGCGAGGCACGTGGGGTGGTCGCCAGTCCGCTCGCTGAGTTAGTGGCGTGCGTCACCGGGCGGCCTGCGCCGAAACTTGCGCCGGACGCCGATCTCGAGAGCGACCTGGGGCTGAGTTCGCTGGAACGCGCGGAGTTGCTGGGAGCGCTCGAGGATCGTTATCAACTCGACTTGAGCGAAACGGAGTTTGCGAACGCGGCGACGGCCGGAGATATCGACAAGCTACTTCAGAGCGCTCGCGGGGATGCGGAGCGAGCTGACGGCAGCACGCAAACGACAGGGCGGCGAGGATTTCATTATCCGCGATGGACATTGCGATGGCCGGCAACATGGCTGCGGTTAGCTGCGCAATATTTAA